>OUNO010005409.1_pt1 | contig 36342 bp, 34 predicted proteins | sample 1779811 | NCBI WGS metagenome assembly OUNO01 (sample SAMEA3914804, study PRJEB12502) | metagenome | biome: forest; material: soil | place: Canada | collected 2010-06-25 | depth 0.3 m
AAGGGAACTTCTTCAGCCCAGGCAACCGGACCCGGATGCCAGGGTTCCGCAAAGTAACGGATCGGAAATCCATGAAGCAGATCTCCTTTTTGAAACGCTTCGGTCATGTGAGCAACGAAGTTCTGTTTGCCCACCTGCCCCTCAATGATCTCAGTCCAACCGAGATGCGGAATCAGGGTCACAAGCCCGATGATCAGGGAGAGCGCAAAAAGTCCGAAAAAAATTGGCATGAAAGAACTATAAATGAGAATCGGGCTTCCCGAAAGGGTGATTAGTCCTTGAGACTGCAAACGCCAGGCAGAAACGGCGGATAAAACGGCCGAATCGCATTCTTGAATTCCTGACGTTCGTAATCGATCGCCTTGAATCCACGGCCGACCAGAACAAAGAAAGTCTGATTGAGGAAGCGCGGATTCTTCGCCTCAGTCGTCTTGAAATAGCGACTCCAGTAAACATTTCCGATCAATCCCGGAGTGACGATGGCGATTTTTTTCCCTTCGAGCTTTTTCCAGTCCATCGTCCAGTCAAACACCCGGCCAAACCGTGAGCCTCCGCCCCAGACTGAAACTTCCGGCAGCGTCTTTCCATGCTCTTTCCCATAGCGCCTAAACTCGTGATCGAGAACGGAACTCAGGGAATAGCTTTCGGTGAAAACCATGTCCACGCCTTCAAGATCCGGTAAAATGGAAGTCATGAACTCGTCTGTATGCGTGATCAGTTTATAATCAAACACCAGGCGGTTTTTGAAAAACGAACCCACGGTGAAATCCGGAAAGAGAATTGAGAAAAACACGAACCCGGAGACCACAGCTGCAAGGCCCATGATCTTTTTCAGTTTCTCGCCCAGATCCATTTCCGGAATGCGAAGACCTGCGGTCACGGCAAAGTACGGGGTCAGGAACAAAAGCCAGTGCAGGCCCTGCCCTCTTCCAAGAATCGCCGTTGTCCCGAAAATGACGACTGGAACCATCCAGAGAAAAAAGAAGAAACGATCGAGCTCCTTCAAGCGGGCATTGGTTTCAAAACCGGCTTCGAGGTCGATTTGAACTCTCGAAAAGAGCGGCCTCCAGAGATACGGAGTGCTGGCAAGCACCAGATAAACGAGAAAGAGACCGAAGGTCTGGAATACCGTTCCATCGTTCGCGTTCTGACGGGAAACGAGATTGAAAACAAAGTTTGCCCAGCAGTGCGTGCGGTTCCAGTAAAGGTGCTGAAACAAAAACGGAAGGGCGCCCGCAGCGAAGGAAATCACGTGAGTCCAGGTCTTGCGCTTCTGGAAGAGATACCAGAGCACGAAGGCTGGAAGCATGAGCAGAGCGAAGTACTTGGAAAGGAAAGCCGCTCCCCAGAGCGCACCCGAGAGAAAGAACTCAATGTTTCCAGATGCCTTCGTTTTTGAAAAAGCTGCGCGATAAAACAAAAGCGCGGAATAAAAACTGAAAAGCAGGAGTGGGATGTCGGGGAACATCAGCACGGAGACAAATGGAAGCGGGAGAAACAGGAAGATCCCTGCGATCATTGCCGCTCGACTTTTACTCATCGCCTCTTTCAGCCACTCATAAATCCCGAAGGCAATGAGGCCGATCGAAATCAGGTTCGGAAGACGAAGCCAGAAAGACGAACTTGAAACCTTTGAAAACGGAATCAACCACCAGCCGATCATCGGTGGCAGATCGTAATAACCACCTGCCGGATGCAGACCCCAGTAGAAATAATAAGCTTCGTCCCCGATGACCGGGAACAGAACCGCAATCAGAAGTTTGAGACAAAGTAGAACAACCGCCCATTTGAGCAGAGCGCGGGTCATCGTTTAATCTACCTTCAAGACCGCGAGGAATGCTTCTTGTGGGATCTCAACTGAACCCACTTGCTTCATGCGCTTCTTACCCTCTTTTTGCTTCTCGAGGAGTTTGCGCTTACGGGAAATGTCCCCGCCGTAACATTTTGCAGTCACGTCTTTACGGTAAGCAGAGATGGTTTCACGCGCAACGATCTTGGCACCGATTGCGGCCTGGATGTTGATCTGGAACATCTGGCGTTCGATCAGCTCGCGAAGTTTTTTCGCAAGTTCGCGACCACGAACGTGAGCCTTGTCCTTGTGAATGATGAGGGAGAGGGCGTCCACGTTTTCGCCGTTCAGGAGAATATCCATTTTTACGAGATCGGATGGACGATAATCAAGAAGCGAGTAATCCATCGAAGCGTATCCACGGGTCGAACTCTTCAAGCGATCATAGAAGTCGAAGACCATCTCGCCGAGTGGAAGTGCGTACACGAGAGTCACACGCTCTGCGGTGATGAAATCGAGTTTTTCCTGAACCCCGCGACGATCGTTGCAAAGTGCCATCACCACGCCCACGTATTCTGAAGGCATGTGGATGCTGAGACGAATGTAGGGCTCTTCAATGGTTTGAATCTGGATCGGGTCTGGAAGTTTTGCCGGGTTTTCGATCATGGAAACCTCACCGGAAAGTGTCGTGACCTTGTACACCACTGACGGAGCAGTGGTGATGAGGTTCATGCCGTACTCGCGCTCAAGGCGCTCCTGCACGACATCCATGTGAAGCATGCCGAGGAATCCGCAGCGGAAACCAAAACCAAGTGCCGTGGAAGTTTCCGGTTCGTAAGAAATCGCGGAATCGTTCAGACGGAGTTTTTCGAGTGCTTCTTTCAGGTTGTTGTAGTCTTCGGCCTGAACCGGATACAATCCGCTGAATACCATTGGCTTCGCTTCGCTGAAGCCTGAAAGAGGTTCAGTTGCGCCATCATGGAAGGACATCACGGTATCGCCGACCTTCATGTCGCGAACATCCTTGATTCCGCAGATGATCGCGCCCACTTCGCCGGACTTCACTTCGGCAACATCGTGGTACTTCGGCGTGAAGGTTCCGACTTTTTGAACTTCGTATTCCTTGCCGACGTGGAAGAGTTTGATCTTCATGCCGGGCTTGAGTGTTCCTTCGAATACGCGAACGAGCGCAATTACGCCCTGATACGGATCAAACCAGCTGTCAAAAATGAGCGCGCGAAGTTTTCCGTCATCGTCGTCTTTCGGCGGAGGAATATAGGCAACCACCGCTTCCAGAATCTCTTCGATCCCGATTCCGGCTTTTGCAGACGCAGGAACCGCGCGGGATACGTCGATCAATCCGATCGTGTCTTCGATTTCTTTTTTCGCCTTCTCAACATCGGCAGAAGGCAGGTCGATCTTGTTGATCACCGGGAATACTTCAAGATTGTTTTCGAGCGCGAGGAAAACGTTTGCCAGGGTCTGCGCCTCCACGCCCTGAGTTGCATCGACAACGAGAATCGCGCCTTCGCAGGCAGCGAGAGAACGGGACACTTCATAAGTGAAGTCCACGTGGCCCGGAGTATCGATCAGATTCAAAATATAGGTTTGTCCGTCTTTCGCCTTGTAGTTCAAACGCACGGCTTGTGCTTTGATTGTGATCCCGCGTTCACGCTCCAGATCCATGTTGTCCAGAAACTGAGCTTCCATCTCCCGCTTGGTCACCGTGCCGGTGAACTCGAGAAGGCGGTCCGCCAAGGTGGATTTACCGTGATCAATGTGGGCAATAATGCAAAAGTTACGAATATTTTTAGACATGAAATGTGTGGTCAAAGTAACAGGAAGATCCCCTGAATTCCACCTCGTATTGGGCATTCTGGATAAATATAGAGCAATGCATTAAATGTTTTAAACACCTGAGCTTTGACTGATTTTTTATAACGCGCCTCAACATAGTCGTCAAATCACTGGCGTTTTAAGAAGAGCCCTTGTGATCGCTTCCCCTGAAAAATGCGCGGTGCGGAATTTAGCTTAACAGGCGCCCGAAAGGGGAATAGAATGGAATACGGCATGAAACGCGGGTTTTATTTTTCCATTCTTTTTACAGTCGGAGCAGCGGTAACGCTTTCTTCGTGCGCAACTTTTGAAGGCGCCGAAGACAAGAAAAACCTCGACCAGCTGAAGACCGGGATGAGCCAGGCCAAAGTTCTCAATCTTTTGGGGACACCCGATTCCGTTGTTCGTGAACCGGCGAAAGACCGCTGGGTTTATGAATTCCGGACCGGAAACAAAAAAGGCCGCCACTTCTTCCTCGACTTCAAAAACAACGAGCTCTCCCAAACCGGTGACCTCAATGGGCGTGAAGTTGCTGCCGAAGAAGAATCTCGCACTCCTGGGACTTGCACGCAGTGGACGAATCCCGAAGAAACCAACGAACCTCTCTGCATACAATAAGTAAGTTTGGAAATTTTGGAAAATACAGTAACAGTTGAAATCAAGGATCTCGCGCGCGCGGGATCAGGCGTCGCAAAACTCGATACAGGTGCGGTTCTCTTCACCCCCTACACCCTCCCCGGAGATGTGATCGAAGCAAAGATCGTCAAATCGGAAAAAAACTACTCAAACGGAGAACTGGTGAAAATCATCACCCCTTCTCCTGACCGGGTCGAAGCTCCGTGTCCGGTTTTTCAAACCTGCGGCGGATGCAGCTGGCAACACGTGCCGTACTCCCTTCAATTTGAAACAAAGAAAAAAGGGCTTCTTTTCAGCCTGAAACGCGCTGGCATTGAATCAGACTCCATCCCTGTCGATGAGATGCCTGCGAAAAACCAATACAACTATCGAAACCGCATTCAGCTCCGGGGCGACTCGACCAAAAAAATCATCGGATTTTATGAACGGAACTCCACCCGGATTGTTCCCATTCAGAATTGCCTGATTGCAGATCCCCGCATTAACGAAGCCCTCCCGGGTCTGGCCCAAAAAGGATTCGCTCAATCCAGTGGCGATTTCAAACTCGAGATCGACGTGACTCCGGATGGAACCATTCACACAGCCTGGAATGAGAAGCACGCATCTCTCGGATTCAAGCAGGTGAACGACGAACAAAATGAAGTTCTTCAAAGCTGGATCAAAAAACACCTGAAACCCGCGGACCTGCTTTTTGATCTTTTCGGTGGTCACGGAAACCTGAGCCTTCCCGTCGCGGAGAACTATCGCGAAGCGTACTGCGTGGATACATCCACACCCACTCAGGGCGAAGTCTCTCCTCCGGCAAACTACCGCTTCGAAACCAAAAGCATCCTCGCTTGGGCGAAAACACCCCACCCGAGAAACAACCTCTCCCGCAAATCATCTCTCATCCTGGACCCTCCCCGCGAAGGGCTCGGTTCAATCTTCCCGCAAATCGAAGGCAAAATTTCGAAGCTTAAGGTGGAAAGCCTGATTTTGGTCGGCTGTGACGTGGATTCCTTTGTGAAGGATGTTCGAAACTTCATCAAAGCAGGATATCGGCTGGAGCGTCTGGGAGTCCTCGATCTCTTTCCTCAGACCCCGCACATTGAATCGCTTGCTCTTTTTTCCAAATAAGCGTTAAAATCACATCATGAAAAGAAGGAATTCTTCCCGCGTTTTACCTTCACTGATCGTTCTTGGCCTGTTCATGACCGCAGGCTGTGCTTCCTCACCGAAACCACAGAAAAAAGAACTGTCCCAGAAGGAACAAGTCCGGGGACTTCTGACCATGGCAAGCGCGAACATTTCCGATCAGGACTACATCGGTGCGATCGAGAGTCTGAACAAGGCCCGGGACATCGATGATTCCGTTCCAGAATGCTATTACCTTTACTCGCTTGCCTACATGAACAAGAAGGAAACCCGCACGGCGATCGAATCCGCGCGCTACGCAATCAAGCTCAATCCGAAATACTCGGCTGCGAAGAACACTCTTGGAAAACTTCTTCTCGATGCGGGACGACTCGACGAAGCGGAGACCTGGCTGCTCGAATCTGCAAACGACCTTCTCTTCCGCGAGTCCTATCTCCCGAAGATCAACCTCGGAATCCTGTATTACAAGAAACTCGACTACTCGAAGTCCATGCACTGGACCAGCAAAGCCATCGAGGAAGATTACAATGCTCCACTCGTCTGCATGGCCCACTTCTATCGTGGCAAGGCGGAACTGGAACTCGGCGATCTGAGACCGGCTGAACGCGATCTCACTCTTGCCAGCAAAGGCGCCTGCTCCGCGATGAGCGACGCCCACATGACTTACGGACAAACCCTCGTGCGCGAAAAGAAGTACGACGAAGCCCGCGCGAAATTCGTTGAGATCCAGCGTCTCTTCCCGTCATCCGACACTTCCGATCAAGCCACCCGTTATTTGAGAGAGATTCCGTGAACCTTGGTGAATATTTAAAGAACAAGCGTATTGAAAGTGGACGAAGCCTGGAGCAGGTTGCAGCCTCCACGAAGATCCACATTAAAATCCTCACTGCTATCGAAGACAACCGTTACAGCGAACTTCCGGCAAGAGCCTTCACCCGTGGCTTCATCGTCAACTACGCGAAGGCTCTCAAAATTGATCCGGAACAACTGCTGAAAGATCACGAAGCCTTTCTCGAAGAAAAGTTTGCCGAACGCGTTCAACGCGATCAGGGCCATCAGGGTTATGCTTTTGAAGGAAAAGAATTGGAACAGAACAAACGCTGGATGGTGATCGGTGCGTCCGTCGCTCTCGTGTTTGCTCTCGCCACTCTTCTCGTGTTCAAACCCCAGAACCACAAGCGGAAAGAAAAGCACAAGGAGTTCGAAGAAGAAACCGTCGCTGAGAGCGATGACTCCGATCAGCCGGCACCCACTCTTACACCGGGTCCGAAAGGCGAACTTGGAGCCACTTCCTCTTCCGGCGTGCCTTCAAACGACACTGCATCCATGCTTTTGCCAAATGCAATCAACCAGACTGCCATCCCGAGCGCTTCGAGCCCGTTCCATCCGGGAGCAATCGCGAGTTCAAGCATTGCTCCGAGAGCAAGCTCAACCGCGTCCGGTCCGGCGACTCCGGCTGCCACTCAAGCCCCTACAACTGCTCCCACGACAGCTCCGACTGCGGCTCCTTCTGCAACCGCCGCTCCAACCACTCCTCCCGCAGCCTCTCCTTCTGCCTCCGTAAAAGCAGATCCCTTGAACAAAGGGGATGACCTCGAAGCATCCGCGGTCAAAAAGAAGATTTCCCTGCAGGCGAAAGGCGACGTGTGGATTCGCTTCAAATCGGATCAGCGTCCGACCAACATCATCCTTCTCCGCAAGGGTCGCTACCTCGCGATCAAGGCCACTGAATCCATCGAGCTTCAGGTCGCCCATCCGGAATCCGTTTCGTACAAAACCAAGGGCGGATATCAGGAAGTGACTCACCTGAAGAGCGAGCTTTCAGACAAAGGCGCCCTTGAGGAATACAGTGGCGCCGCATTAGGCACTGCGCCAATACCCGTCGAAATTCCGCCGGTTCGCTAGCTTTTTTCGAGCATTCTGCACATGCGCTTTGCAGCAAAATCTAACATTTAGATATAATTGAGTCGCATCTTATAAGATCTTAGGTCAATAAACCGACGGATAAAAAGTTATCCCCACGTTTTCGATACTTATCCACCAGTAATAAGTATTTGATATTAATCAATTTTTTAGTTTAAATTTTCGTATTCTAACGAATTTTTAGCTTTTTATTCACATTATGCGGATTTTCAGGTGTTTTTTTGACGAAAATAATACGGAATCCTCAAAAAGCGCCAAAATTCAGACCCATCTGCGAAAAAACACAATCGACTGGAAGGCGTACTCGAAAGAAATCCCCTGCTTTTCCTTCCAGAAATCTCCGAGTTCACGAAGCAGTTCCGCGCGATTTTCATTCTTCTCAGACGGATTCAACGTTCTTTCGTAATCAAGAAAGCGGGATTGCGAGACGATCACCCCGAAAAAGTCTTCTGCTGAAAGCACTTCCTGTTTCGTCAGCTCTCTCCGGGAAACTTCGGAGAGCCCGGCATGATCCCGGATCGTCTGCGTGATTTCAACCAGGGTTCCGCGCGGCTTCTGGGTTCCAGGCTTCCACTTCAAGTTGAAGCTTCTTCGAACCCATTCATTCAACGCGGTTTCTTCCTTTGCCTTCGGAAACTGATACTCAAAAACAAGAATCGCCCCACCGGGTCTGAGTGAACTGAGAATCGACTGAAGGGTTTGTTCAGGGTTCATCCAATGCCATGCGGACCCGACAAGGACGATGTCGACTGGTTTCGAAACCGTGAAGTTCTCGGCGCGGGAATGAATCCATTCACAGTGCCCACCGTGATCCGCAAGCACCTCACGGGAAGCCTCGAGCATGGAGGCATCGGGCTCGACCAGAACCAGATCAGTCTCAGGGAAGAAGCGAAGAAAGGATAAGGAGGAAAATCCTGTGCCCGCTCCCAGATCAAGAACACGAAGGCGTTCTCCTCCAGTTGCCGCACAGACAGACTTCAAGCCTTCGAACACAACTTCAGGATAGAGAATGCGGAAGCGGGAATAGGATTCAGCTTCGAACTTGGCCATTACCAGGATGCTTTTCTGAAGGAATAGAGACCAAAGCTCGCGACCAGGATGTTCGGCAATTGAACGGCAAGCCACGGCGGAAGAAATCCTTTTTCACCAATATAGATGGAGGAGACCTGTACCTGCCAGTAAACGGCCATCGTGACAAAGGCAATGAGAAGAACTCCGAAACGCGCACCCCGGGTTCGAACCGTTCCAAACCCCATTCCGAGGAATACAAAAAGGATCGGTGCGAAGGCGACGGAGATCCGGCGCCAGAACTCGGTTTCAAACTCAAGCACCATGCTCGGCTTCAGATTCGGCTGTGCTCGCTTTGCATTGAGTTCCGATGCCGTGAACATGCGCGGGTTGTATCCAAATTTTCCGGTCGTGTCCGGAATGTCGAAGAAGATCTGATAGGTTCCGAAATCCACCCGGCTGTAGCCATTCCCCTGGGCTTCGTCCTGGTGAATACTTCCGTCCTGAAGCTGGAGAACCACACCACCCAGATCGTCTTCATTGGACTGAACCCGGATCAATTCACCGGTTTTGGAAACCACGGTCAGGGGGTGCTTCGCGTCCCGCTCGTCATAGATGAAGACTTTCTCCATCTTGCCGGAACGGTTGTTTGATTTTTCGGTATAGAGCAGGAGCCCGAAGAACCCTGAAGAAAACGTACCCTCACTGATGGAGCTTGCGAACTTGCGGTTCACGATCTTGGCGAGCGTGTTCCGCATCGCCACTTCAGACCAGGGTGCCCAGTTCAAATTGAGAAGCAAAGAGATCACTGCCACGAAACCGGAAAGCGCAAATACGGGGACGGAGATCCGGGCGAGACTCATTCCTCCGGCCTTCATCGCAACGAGTTCGCTGTCACCTGAAAGACGGGAGAAAGCGAAAAGCACGCCGACTAAAAACGCGATGGGAATTCCAAGGGGAAGGAAGTTTACGATCAGGATCCAGAGAAGCTTCAGAACAAGGCTTAAGGGCGCATTGTTCACGATCAGTTCTTCGGCAAGTCTGAGCATCTGAAACAGGAGAAAGACGAAGGCGAAGAAGAAAACGCCCCCGACGAAAGGGCTTAAGACTTCACGGAAAACGTAAAAATCAATCTTTCTAGTACGCATTCGGATTCACGAATCCTTTGAAGAGGGTCAGCAGGAGAATTTTGAAATCGAGCCAGACAGACCAGTTGCGGATGTAATAGATGTCGCATTCGATCCGTTTTTCGAGCGAGGTGTCTCCGCGCCATCCATTGACCTGCGCCCATCCCGTGATTCCGGTTTTCACCCGGTGTCTCAGCATGTAATTCGGAATTTCGTGGCGAAACTTGTCCACAAACACCGGACGCTCCGGACGAGGCCCGACAAGAGACATGTCCCCTACGAGCACGTTCCAGAACTGAGGAAGCTCGTCGATCGAAGTGGAACGGATGAAGGTGCCGATCGGGGTTCTGCGGTCGTCATTTTGAACGGCCCAGACCGCGCCGGTCTTCGCTTCCGCATCCGTTTTCATGGAGCGGAACTTCAGCATGTGAAAGGTTTTTCCGTCGAGTCCCATGCGCTCCTGACGGTAGAGCATCGGGCCGCGGGAGGTTAATTTCACCAACGCACCAATCACCACCAGAATCGGAGAGAGAGCGAGAAGCGCACATCCCGAGAGAAGCATGTCGAACCCGCGCTTGAGCCAGGCCTGATACCCCAGAAGTGGAGATTCGTTCAGAACGACCAGTGGGATGTCGCCAAAGCTCTGAACCGTCGCACCGAGCGCCATGTAGCGCGAGTAATCCGGGACAATCTGTATATCGAGTGTTTCATCTTTGAGTCCTTGTACCAGTTCGGTCTGAACCAGTGCTTGTTCCCCCGGGAGGGAAATTAAAACGGTGCGCGGTTTGATTTTGCGAATCTCTTCCAGCGCGATTCCGTATTGTTCAGGGCCGATCACTCGGGTGATCTCGAGCCCAAGTTCGGGATAACGTCTGAGCTGGTTCAGGAGAAATTCGAGTTCTTTCCCCTCGCCCACGGCGACGAGCCGGGTCGACTGGATCCCCTTGCGGTTCAACTCCCGAAGAACTTTCCGGGAGAGGACCCGGAACAACCAGCATCCAATGAAAACGAGTATGCCGAAAATCAAAATCACCGCCCGCGAGTAGCGGTACTGGGTGATGAAGTAACTGATGGACGTGAAAAGAATGAGGGTCGCGATGTGCGCACGCAGAAGCGTGTAAATTTCCGTGGAGCGACGAATCACGCGATCATAACGATAGACCCCGAAGGACTGAAAGCAGGCGATCCAAAGCACGAAGACCACGGGAAGAAGGGAGTCGTAATACTCTGGAATAGGGGGTTCTTGTGATAAAAATGAGGTGTCGGCCAGGAGTTCAAAGCGAATCGGATAAGCCAGAAGCCAGGATAGAAGAACAATCCCCGCGTCTGCGAAGCGCGTCATTACCCCGGCGGAATTTTGATACCGTTTGATCATTGCGTTATAGAAAACTTAACTGATTCTCCAGCTAAAAAATAGTGCTATAGTGAGTCTCTACCAAATTCAGGCAAAGGAGCCTTTATGAAGATCGATCTGATTCATTCTCTGACCCCGCTTCACACCACCCAGGACTTCAAAGGGGACACGGTAGCCCATCTTTATTTTCAAAATGACAAGAAGGAAGCTGCCCTTCACGCCCAGTCTCTGACCGAGATCCAGGATCTCGCGAAAAGCGGAACTTTCAATGGCGCACCGAAGAGCTCCTTCTTCATTCGTGGTTCTTATATCGAAAAAGTGAACCTCATTGTTGCCGGCCTCGGTAACAAGAAAACCTTCTCTGCCGAAAAAGCCCGCCAGACCGGTGCCATGGTTTACAGAAAACTCGAAGCAGAGAAAGCGAAGAGCTTCGGCGTTGATGTGGACGCACTCCTCAAAGTTGCAACCAAGGCTCAGGTAACTGACATCTTGAAAGGCTTCTTCGAAGGCCTCTACCTTGCTTCCTACACTTTCGACAAATACAAGGCGACTGCAGGCAAAGGCTTCAAACTTGAAAGCACAAGCCTCATCAGCGAAGACAAGAAAAACCACGCGTGGTTGAACCAGATCGCGGAAGAGACCCTCATCACCGTTGACTGCGTGTTCACCACCCGCGACTACTCAAACGAGCCTTCCAACTTCGGAACTCCGGAGTACTACGCAAACGACATTTCCAAACTCGCGAAACGTTTCGGCATGAAGTGCAAAGTGCTCGGTGAAGCGGAAGCGAAAAAAGAAAAAATGGACCTCTACCTCTCCGTGAGCAAGGGTTCCGATCGCGAAGCAAAAGTCGTGATCCTCGAGTACACACCCAAAAAAGCGGCTAAAGGCGCGAAAAATGTGGCCATCGTCGGTAAAGGCGTGACCTTCGACTCCGGCGGGATCTCCATCAAGCCTTCCTCCGGCATGGAGAACATGAAGCACGACATGACCGGTGCTGCGACCATGATCGGCGCAACCCTGCTTGCCGCCCGTCTCCACTCCAAAAATAAAATGGTCACCATCCTCGTGTTCACCGAGAACATGCCGAGTGGTTCCTCCACCCAACCAGGCAACGTCATCAAGTCCCGCAGCGGAAAAACCGTTGAAGTGATCAACACCGATGCGGAAGGCCGCCTTGTTCTCGCGGACGCGCTTGATCTCGCACACGATTACAATCCGGATGTCATCATCGATTCCGCGACTTTGACCGGTGCCTGTTCGATCGCTCTCGGAAGACTGGCGAGTGCTCTTTTCTCCAACGACAAGAAACTCACCCAAGCCATGTTCAAATCTTCCGAAGCCACTGAAGAAGCTCTCTGGGAACTTCCGCTCTGGGATGAATATTTCGACGATCTGAAAACCCCGTACGCCGACATGAGAAACAGCGCGAACGACAGCTACGGCGGAACCATCCGCGGTGCCGTGTTCATGAAGCAATTCATCAAACCGGGAATGAAATGGGCGCACGTTGATCTCGCGAACCGCGCTTACGACCAAGGCTATCTTCCTTATAACCCGGGCAAGGGTTCGAGTGGCGTTTACGTCCGCACCTTCGCTCACTTTGTAATGAACTACTAATCAGGAAAAATCATGTCAGAAGTAAAAATTGCCCGTATTGCAAACTTAAGTGAATTCGACGGTCAGACCGTTAAAATCCGTGGATGGGTGTTCAACAAACGCTCTTCCGGCAAGATCAAATTCCTCATGATCCGTGACGGAAGCGGGATCGTGCAGGGAGTTCTGGTCAAAGGCGAGTGCAACGACCCGTCTTTCGAGGAATTCGAAAAGATCACTCAGGAAAGTTCCATCATCGTCACCGGTATCGTCCGCAAGGAACCTCGTTCCAAAATCGGATACGAACTGACCGTTCTCAATGTGGAAGCCGTTCAGATCGCAGACAACTACCCGATCTCCCTGAAAGAGCACGGCGTGGAATTCCTGATGGAGAACCGCCACCTCTGGATCAGAAGTCAGAGACAGTGGGCTGCTCTCCGCGTCCGGAACGAAATCTTTTTCGCGATTCAGGACTTCTTCCGCAAGCGTGGCTTCATGCGCTTTGATCCGCCGATTCTGAGTGCAACTTCCTGCGAAGGAACTTCCACTTTGTTTCAGACTCCTTACTTCGACGAAAAAGCATTCCTGACCCAGTCAGGCCAGCTTTACGGTGAAGCGGGCGCGATGGCGTTCGGAAACATTTACACCTTTGGTCCGACTTTCCGCGCGGAAAAATCCAAGACCCGGAAACATTTGACCGAATTCTGGATGGTCGAGCCTGAAATGGCTTACGGCAATCTGACTGACGTCATGGATCTCGGCGAAGCCTTCGTCTGCCACATCGTCAAGCACTGCCTCGAAAACTGTCAACCCGAACTCGTGATTCTCGAAAGAAATCAGAAGGAACTGGAGAGCATTGTTGCTCCATTCCCACGCATTACTTACGACGAAGCGTTGAAAATTCTCGAAAAACGCGGACACGCGATTCCATGGGGAGAAGATTTCGGCGCTCCTCACGAGACTGCTCTCGGCGAAGAATTCGGAAAACCGGTTTTCATTCACCACTTCCCGTCCAGGATCAAAGCGTTCTATTTCAAGAATGCGGATGATGCAAATGGTGGGGGCGTCGACCACGACGGTAAATACGCACTCGGTGCCGACCTCATCGCTCCATTCGGATACGGTGAGATCATCGGTGGCGGACAACGCGAAGACAGCGTCACGGTTCTCGAGCGCCGGATTCAGGAACATGGTCTGAACCTGAAGGACTATCAGTGGTACCTCGACCTTCGTCGCTACGGCAGCGTTCCTCACGCAGGCTTCGGTCTCGGTGTGGAAAGAACGGTCGCATGGATCACCGGCGTGGAACACGTCCGTGAAACCATTCCGTTCCCACGCATGATGAACACCATCCGCCCTTAACAGCTCATGAGCGAGCCCAACTTCCATGTAGTGCTGATCGAACCCGAGATCCCTCAGAACACAGGGACCATTGGGAGGCTCTGTCTTGCCACAGGCTGCTCGCTTCATCTGGTGAAGCCTCTGGGTTTCAATATTGATGCGCAGGCTCTAAAGCGTGCGGGACTCGATTACTGGGAACACCTCAATGTGGTCGTCCATGAATCTTCGGAGGAGTTCTTCAATTCGCTCCCGGAAGAGGCTCCGAAACTCCTGATTGAGACCCGGGCTGGTTCCACAGTCTATGACATGGAGATTAAATCTGGCACCTACCTCATCTTCGGAAGAGAGACGACGGGGCTCGCGGACTGGATTTTGAACCGCTACTCATCTGATCTCGCCCGAATCCCTATGTTTGACGCCAGAGTTCGCTCTTTAAACCTCAGTAACGCCGTAAGTATCGTAGTCTATGAGGGAATTCGTCAGATCCAGTTTGGGCAACCCAAGACCCATTAGAAGTTCATCAGAGCTCGGTTTAAATCTTTATAAATTATCAAACCAAAATTAATTTTATAAATAAATATAAAGATTGTTTGATTTTTTCCTGAGCCGAATCTAGTTTTAACATTATATGTCGTTCATCAATGCCATTTGGATTGATTCCGAAACCGATTTCGTCAGCTCGATGAAAACTCAGCTTCAGGGTCACTGTCACATTACTCACCTTCCACAATTTGATGCGGAAAAATCCGCAGACATCATCTGGAACGACATTGATGTCGTTTTGATGGACGTAAAATTCAGCAACCGGGAAGGACTTTCGCTGGTTTCTGAGCTCCGCAAACTTCGCCCGGAATTACCAATTGTTATTGTCACTGGTCATGCGACCACCAAACTCTGCATTGATGCGATCAATATGGGTGTGAACGGTTTTGTAGAAAAACCAACTGAAGCGGACGCAATCAAGGCCCTTCTCGAAAAACATCGCTCCAAACGGGTTGAGCTCAAGATGTGCCACGATCGCAAGGCCGTCTTCTCCAATAATCATTGGGTTGACCTCACCAGCACTGAATACAAGATTCTGGAGAGACTCAAAACCGCTCGCAAGCGCCTGACCCGTTCCGAGCTCCAATCCGCTGTGTGGCCAAATTCTTCCATCTCGGAAAACAATCTGGACACCCATCTCACCAACCTGAAACGTAAGATCCCTGAGTTAAATCAGCTTCTTAACGTTAAACGGGGCCTCGGCTACTACCTCGAAACCAAAGACCAAGCGTAACTCTTTTGGCTATCGCGTCATTTTATGACTAAATATGTCTAAAGTTATCCCAATACCTGACCGATAAGATCAACTGAAGGCACATTACTGGAGCAATCTGGTCAGGCATCTTCCTGATGGTACAGCAATTCTATCAGAAACTTGAATAGCCTGTGTGGACTCATGACGGCGAGTGGTCGCCATCATGGATCCGTATAGGCAAGACCTATTGAGGAGGAAATCCATGGGTTTACGCATTAATACGAACGTACAATCATTGATCGCTCAACGAAACTTGGGCATCTCAAACACTAAACAACAAGCGAGTTTGGAGAAAATTTCTTCAGGAACTCGTATCGCAAAGGCGGCAGATGACTCTGCTGGTTTGGCGATCTCATCCAAAATGGTCGCGGACATCCGTTCCTTGCGCCAGGATAACCGAAACGCAAACGACGGTATCTCCATGGTGCAGGTAGCGGAAGGTGGAATGAACGAAATCGGTAACATCCTTACCCGTTTCCGTGAATTGTCCATCCAGGCAGCTTCCGACACCATCGGTGACAAGGAACGCGGCTTCATCAACAAGGAAGTCGTTCAACTTCGTTCAGAAGTTGACCGGATCGCAAACACTACCGAATTCAATGGTAAAAAGCTGCTTTCGGGTGAAGGCGACAAACTTGAAATCCAGGTGGGTCTGAACAACTCTCCGGAACAAGATCGCTTCCATTACGATACTCAGAAGCAAAACGTGTCCTCCTCCGCCCTTGGCGTAGCAGACATCAACACTGAAACCAAAGAGGCTGCTCAGGAAAACCTGGGTAAGATCGATGGTGCGATCAAGATGCTCTCTGAAAACCGCGCCGATGTCGGTGCGCTTCAGAACCGCTTGCAATCCACGATCAGCAACCTCTCGATCTATGAAGAGAACTTGTCTGCCGCGAATAGCCGCATCAAGGATGTCGACATTGCTTCTGAGTCAGCTGAACTCACGAAGACAAACATCCTGTCCCAAGCAGGTACTGCGGTCCTCAGTCAAGCTAACAACAACGCTATGAGCGCTCTCAAGCTCTTAGGTTAATTCTCACCGGATTTCGGTCCTTGGGAGGGGAGAAATTTCTCCCCTCCCGGGGCCGATCTTTAGTGAGCATTGTCCTTTTGACCTTCCAGTTAATTCATAACTATCTGATTTTTAAGTTAAATAAAAAATATACTATTTTGCTCAACTTTTTTGATGCATCGCGCCAATACTTTTCATATACTGGTTGTGAGGGCGTCGAAAAAGTTCTGGTTCCGGGGGGAATCGGGCACGCATGTACGGGTACCGCGTGAGACGAAAGGGCAAATAGAGTATGGGACTTAGAATTGGAACCAACATCGCTTCGATGGCGGCGCAACGCAACTTATCCAAGAACAGCGTTGAGGAACAGAAGACATTCAATCGACTGGCTTCTGGTAACCGCATCACCTCCTCAGGTGATGATGCTGCTGGTCTCTCCATCTCGGAGAACTTGAAATCACAAATCCGCTCCTTGAAACAAGCGGAACGAAATGCCAACGACGGGATCTCCTTCGTGCAAGTCGCGGAGGGCGGACTCTCCGAGATCGGCAACATCTTAACTCGCCTTCGCGAGCTCTCCATCCAGGCCTCTTCCGATACCATTGGTGACCGCGAACGCGGATTCATCGATAAAGAGTATCAAAGTTTGAAACAGGAAGTGGACCGGATCGCAAACGTCACGAACTTCAACGGCACACAACTCTTGAACGGGCAATCGTCGAAGGACACGCTCGAATTCCAAGTCGGCTCCCGAAATAACAGCGACGACCGGATTCAGTTTTCCGTAAAAGAATATGATGTGAGGACGGATCAACTCGGAATCAACAGCATCTCGGCAAACTCAATTGATTCCGCGAGAGATTCCATCGACAAACTCGATGAAGCAATTTCCAAAGTCTCGGGTTCGAGAGCGGGACTCGGGGCAATGCAAAACAAATTGCAGTCCACCACCAACACCATTTCGATCGCAACGGACAACTTGTCCGAAGCACGATCTCGAATCGCCGATGCCGACATTGCGACAGAAACAACCGCACTTGCCCAGAAGCAGATTCTTCAGCAAGCCGGTGTCGCGGTTCTCGCTCAGGCGAATGCCACTCCACAGCTCGCACTGAAATTGCTCTAAGTTCATTACGAGCATGCCCGCTGTCTTCACGTTTAGCTGTACCCATTAATCACCCGGAGCCTTCGCTCCAAGCGGGGGCTCCCGGGTGGTTTTTATCCCTTATTCGGAGATCTTGTCGGTATTGCGATCTGGCGTGAAGTGAAACAGCTTCTCTTCGAGCTTCGCGTTCAGGTTGATTTCCTTCAGCTTGATTTCGGTTTTGTTCCCACTCGTGTGTGCAAGCACGATCCGTGAAACGGTATGCTTTGCCGGATCAATCGTGATCTCCGCAGTTTGAACATCTCCAGCCGTTCCAGCCTTCGGTTTCAGAACAAATTCATTGGAAGATTTTGTCTCGATCGTCGCGCTGCCATTTGAAAATGAAAAGGTACCGCTCAGAAGCGCATTCAAAAATTGCGTTTGAACCTGGGCGGTCTTTTTTATGATGACCTGGCCCCGATCTCCTTTTTCGAAAGGAGGAGTGTAGAACCAGAAGGTCTTTCCATCACTCACCAGAATGTTCGGATCCGGATTGATCGTCTCCCAGCGAAGCTTGTTCGGACGTTTCGTCCAGATCTTCCCTTCAGCCTTCTTCACCTGTTTGGTCGCCTTGATGTCCGTGACTTGATCAAACTGTGCTTCAATCCCACCTGACTTCTGATACTGGGCCTGCACTTCTTCCAGAAGCGCCGGGAGTTTCACGTTGTCCGCGTGAGCAAGAGTCGAAAATCCAAGAAACAGAAGAGCGAAAGTTTTCATGTTTTCCACTATATCGAGTTCGTGATGCAGTCCCAATCAAAAATTTCACCCGATCGTCTTTGACGCAAACTTGCGCCAAAAGGTGGGCCCGACCTTTCATTTAACGCAAATCTCTACCAAAAGGCGCCGACCACCGAATGCAAACCAGATCGCTTGCTCGAAAAAAAAAGCCCCGGTGAAACTCACCGAGGCTTTTAAAATTTTAACGCGAGCGCGCTACCAAAAGTAGGCGACCACCTATTGAAGCTGGATGGATACCATGCGTGAAACACCCGGTTCTTCCATCGTCACACCGTAGAGCGTGTCATTCAATTCCATCGTTTTCTTGTTGTGGGTCACGAGGATGAACTGGGACTTCACAGACATCTCGCGAACAAGCGCGTTGAATTTACCGATGTTTGCATCATCAAGCGGTGCATCGACCTCGTCGAGAATACAGAACGGAGACGGCTTCACCATGAAGATCGCAAAAATCATGGAGAGCGCGGTCAACGCCTTTTCCCCACCCGAGAGAAGAGTCATGTTGGAGATCTTCTTGCCTGGTGGTTGCGCGAGAATGTCGACGCCGGCCTCTAAGATGTCGGTCGATCCTTCCGGATAAACGAGTGACAACTGAGCCTGTCCACCACCGAAAATGATCGGGAAGAGTTTTTCGAAGCGGGTTGCAATCGCTTCGAACGCTTTTTGGAAGCGCTCTTCGGAAGTCTTGTTGATGTGCGCGATCGCTTCGTTCAGATTCTGCATGGAGGTCTCGAGATCCATCTTCTCTTTGAAGAGGTGATCGTGACGCTTCTGCATTTCTTCGTATTCTTCAACCGCCATGGTGTTCACTTCACCGAGACGACGGATGCGGTCACGCAGTTCCTCGACTTCGGTGTGGAGGGTCTTCTCATCGTCTTCAGACATCTCGAGAGTCACCACTGGATCAGTCATTTCTTCCTGGATATCCACGCCTTGCGCTTCTTCCAGACAGCCAACACCGTATTTCTCTTCCATGTTCGCCTTCAGGTGATTGAGTTCGCTGAAGAGGCGTTCCATGTCGATGGAGAATTGGGTGAGAGACTGGGTCTTGTCGTCGCCCATTTTGTGAAGTTCGCGGATGCGTTCCATGTTGGTGCTGACAGTTGAATTCGCACCTTCGAGGCGGTCACGAATCACGGAAAGTTCTTCACGTTTTTCAGAGAGAACACGAGTGATGCGGAAGATCTCGGACTCATGCTCGCTGTCTCCGTCGGAGTACTGGGAGCGATCATCGTTGAATCCTTCGAGAAGGCGATCCACTTCACCCTGACGGCGTTCGCGGTCCTGAAGGTAACGTTGTTCGGTTTCGAGTTCCTTCTTGAGTGAGTTCTTGCGTTCTTTTTCAGAAGCTTCCTGAATGCGGATGACTTGAAGCTCTTCTTCCGCTGAACGGAGCTCGCCGTCTTTTTCAGACAGCTGGCCTTCGTGGGCGTTCACCCATGCTTCAAGCGCTTCGCGTTTGTTTGCGATCTCAACGAGGGACCGCTCGAGTTCGGTGACTTCGGAACGGGAAGAAACCGCCTGATCTTCGAACTGAGCCTTGTCGTCCGTGAAGCGGGCCATGGAACGCTCAAGTTCGTTCAACTTGCGTTCAAGTTGAGCACGTTCTTTTTCGAGGGAACCGACTTCGATTTCGAGGTCGCTCTGAGTCTCGGAAAGAGACTTCATCTCGACTTGTGCATTTTCGAGGGAAGCAAGAACGCTTTCCACTTTCGCTTCGAGATCGGTGTAGGTGACGTCAGCTGTAACGACTTCAACCTTGAGTTCCTGAATCACGCGCTTGCGGGCGAGAACAGAGCCGGCTTGATCGCTTTCAGCGCTTCCACCAAAGAGCACGCCTTGATTCGCATCGAACCAAATGCCGTTTTTAGTCACGAAGCTGATGCCTTCGGACTGGTAAGTTTTGATATCGCCCATTGCCGGAACTTCTTCGAGTACTTCTACTGAAGAAACGAGACACTCCACGAGAGTGTGCACGGTTTGTGCGCTCTCAGCACTGTGACCTTCCGGAGTGACGAGTTTCACGAACTTGCGGAGTGGATTGTAGTTCGCCCGTTCTTTTGAATCGAGATTCGGTACTGCGATCTGGATCGCAGCGCTTCCCGCATCGTTTCCGCGCAGGAAGTGAAGTGCCGCAAATGCTGCATCTGAATCCTGTGCGTAGAGGCGTTCGAAAGCATGTCCGAGAACTGCTTCGATAGCGGCGTCATAGCCTTCTTCCACTGCGATGAAATCGGAAAGAACCGCAAAGGCTTTTCCATTTTCCTGGGACCATTCGAGAACTTTTTTAGGACCGTTCGCCATTCCCTCACGTGATTTCTCGAGATCTTCGAGACTCTTCAAGCGGGAGCTGATGGAAGTCAGGCTCTTCAATGCTGCTTCACGCTCGTGACGAGCGGTTTTCGCAGATTGCTCGAGGGAAGAAACTTCGCTGCGCTTGCTGGAAAGCGCTTCACGAGCTTCTGCGCGAGCTTCTGATTTTTCAGTCAGACGCTCAACGAGGGTCTCCTGTTCAACCTTCTGGGTTTCGAACTGCGTGCGAACTTCTTCTTCAGAAGAGTTCAAGCGCGCAAGTTGCGCTTCCGCACCCTGGATCCGCTCATTCAATGCGGCAATCTTGGAGTAACGGTTGGATGAAGTCTGGGTGAGTTCCACGAATTCGCGGCGTTTTGCTTCCGCTTCACGCTTGTTCGCGTTGTATGCGTCGCGAAGCTCGCTTGCTTTTGCAGCGAGTTCTTCCGCCTGCATCGTCATCGCTTCCACTTTTGCGTCAACACTTGCGAAGTCTTCAGTCTTGGCCGTGATGGATTCACGGTATTGCTCAAGCTCTTCTTCGATCTGTTCTTTTTCGTTCGAGAGTTGAACGAGCTGGCGATTCAGGTCTTCCTGACGCTTCTTCGAAAGTTCAAGTGCGCTCTGGTGATGAGTGAGGTCAGCTGCAAATTGCTCGACTTGTGCTTGAACCTGCTCCTGGATTTTTGAATCAGTCAGCTGAATGGTTCTCTGGGACTCGAGATCCACTTCACACTGGGAAAGTTCCGCGCGAAGACCAACGAGAAGGTGTTCAAGACCTTCTCGATCAGTCTGGACTTTTTTCATCTGGCGGTTCAACACCTGGTTCTTGCGACGACCCCAGGTGGTTTCTTTTTCGAGAAGTTCAGAACGGTATTCTTTATACTTGCGCGCCTTCTGAGCCTGTCTTTCGAGACTGGAGAGGGAGCGGTCGATTTCCGTGAGAACGTCGTTCAAGCGGGAAAGGTTTTGCTGAGCGCTCTCGAGTTTGCGGAGTGATTCTTTTTTGCGCTGCTTGTATTTCGCAATTCCGGCAGCGTCTTCGATGAGAAGGCGGCGTTCTTCCGGCTTGGAGTTTACGACTTTACCGATCTGTCCCTGTTCGATGACGGAGTAACCTTTTGCGCCGACTCCGGTATCAAGGAAGAGTTCCTGAATGTCTTTCAAACGGGCAGGAACGCCGTTGATGAAGTACTCCCCTTCACCGGAACGATAAACACGGCGGGTGACGGAAATTTCTTTTTGTTTGAGAGCGGCCTGAGCAGGAGCGTCGGCACCCATTTCAGATGGATCGACTGCGGTGGCACCTGCGGGTGCGTTATCGAGGTCCACGTAGTCCTGTTCCATGACCAAGGTCGCTTCGGCGAGGCCCAGTGGCTGGTACTTGGAACTTCCCTTGAAAATGATGTCATCGGAACCGCTGGAGCGAATGTGCTTGTAGGACTGTTCGCCCATGACCCAGAAGAATGCGTCAACGATGTTGGATTTACCTGAGCCGTTGGGCCCCACAATCCCCGTAATCGGGCGATCGAAGTAAATGACCGTCTTGTCTTTGAATGACTTAAATCCTTGAATTTCTAGGCGTTTAATCCGCATGGTGTTTTCCCCCTGGTGATCCGTAAATATTATGACACCTTGGGGAAAACTGTCCCTTAAACGGACTTAAAAAGCAAAAAAAAAAGGCCTGAACTTTTGGTTCAGGCCCTCCGTGTCATTGAGACATCTAATTTAGGGGGTGGGGGATCAGATCATCGCCAATTGTATATTGTTTAGGCTCCCTGCCCGTAAGACCCCTTCGATATTTTCAGTAATATTTATTCTCTAGCCGAAGCAGTAAAACCTGGCCGGGTTTAACTCATCGGTACACAAGCTCCCTCGACGTCCGAGGTTGCACTTGCGCGGTCCTTAGCGTGGGGGACCTGTCCAAATAACTTGATGCTTTTCGTCTCCAGCGAACTGAGACAACTCAAAGGTTGCAATTTCTCTCATACGTCCTCCGTCTTGAAACCAGAATCTCATACCAGACTATACCGGTCAACTAATTTTGATAAAAATTTAGCTTTATTTTTTTACTTAATAATTACAACATATTGGAGATGAAAACGCTTTCTTTAATCCTGCCCAGCTATAACGAGGCCAAGCGCTTACCCCGCACTTTTGAGCTCCTCGCTGCCGCTAAAAACACAGGGGTGTTCCAAGCCGTAAAACTCGAGACCATCTGGATTGTCGATGATGGCTCCAGAGACGAGACCGCCTCCATCGCCGAAAAAGCAAAATCCCTCCTGCCAGAGATTCAAGTTCATCGCGTCCTCCCGAACCAAGGGAAAGGAAACGCGATCCACGAGGGTCTCAAGATTTCAAAGTCTGACTGGTGCCTCATCGCCGATGCAGATTCCGCGACTCCCTGGGATCAGTTTCAAAAACTCTGGAAAGCAACCGAGCAGGACTCCACACCTGTGGTGATCGGATCCCGCGACCTTCCGGAAAGTGACATTCAGACCAGCCAATCCTGGGTGCGCGAGCACATGGGGAAAACTTTCAACCTCATCGTTCGCCTGATCACCGGCCTCCCGTTTAAAGACACCCAGTGCGGATTCAAACTCATTCATCGCCCATCCATTCAATCTTTCATCGGACTTCTTCAAGTGAAGCGCTTCGCGTGGGACGTGGAACTCCTCATGTTCGCGCGTAACCGGAAACTGAAAGTCGCCGAAGTTCCTGTGGCCTGGGCCCACCAGGATGAATCCCATGTCGATCCGCTGAAAGACAGTTCTGAAATGCTCTTCCGCGTGATCCAACTCAGACTGAGGCTCTTTTTTCAATCAGCGTGAAGACACTTAAAATTTCAACGCGCTTTGCCCTCCTTTTCGGATTCGGTGTCTGGATCTATTTCCTTTTTGCCGTCCCTACATTTGATTTCGATGAATCCCTTTATCGCCGCGTGGTCGAAGCCATGAAAGCGAACCACAATCCGTGGCTTCTCACCTGGGACGGGGATCCCCTTTATCACAAACCTCCGGTCTTCTACTGGCTGGTCTGGTTCTTCAGCCTCATCATCGATGGCGCAAACGCGGGCGTGAGTTCACTCGCAGCAAGACTTCCCTCATTCTTCTCATCCGTTGGCATTCTGATCGGTTTGTATTTTGGTCTGAGCTACGTAAAAGGCGAGAAGCGATCCTCCTTCAACTGGATTCCAGTTCTTGGTTTTCTCATGGCGGCCTTTCCACTCTTCACCGGCGCAAGCGTGGTCTTTGATCCGCTTCAAACGTTCTTTCTGCTGCCGGCCCTTCTGATTCCAGCGCGCTTCTTCTACAGTGGAAAACCACTTCGTGCGAAGGAGTGGGTGTTCTGGAGCCTGAGTCTTTTTCTCGCGAGTGCATCAAAGGGATTAAACGGGATCATCGTTCCCTCTCTTGCCTTCGGACTTCACCTGCTTTTTGAACTCCGGAAGACGCCCTTCTCTTCTGTTTTCAAAACGGGCCTCCGCTATCTCTTCTTTGCTTTCATCCCGGCAGCAATCCTGATTGCGGGATTTTATTACCTGCTTGATCAGAAGATCGGTCACGCCTTCTCTCACGAGTTTCTCTGGGTTCAACATTTCGAACGAAGCCAGAACGCGATGGAACAACACTCAGGCTCATTCCTTTACCACCCGCTCGTGATTTTTCTCGGGGGCGGATTCCTGACCCCGCTTCTGTTCTATGTTTACCGCCGGAATCGGAAACCGTTTCTTGAATACGGATTCCCGCTCACCTTTGTTCTGGCCTTCATTCTCACCTTCACCTTTTCCGCAACCAAGCTCCCTCACTACACCTGGCCCGCATGGCCGGCGCTTGCGCTTTATCTCGGTTTGATTCTCGATGATAAAACGCTTGAAAAGCAGGATGCGAAAATCGACCGTTGGGCAGGCATTTTGCTCTCTCTCCCCGTCCTCCTTCTCGGAACCGTTCTTTTCCTGTTCACCACCACGAGCCAGGAATGGGCTGAAGTGATGATGGAGGCTGCCCCAAAACAGACGATGGCAATCAGTCTGCTCAATCACCTGCCTCCTGTGTCAATCCTCTCTCAGATCTGTCTCTATCTCGGTGGTTTCATCTGTCTTCTTTTCCTGGCGAGACGCAGACAGATCACTCACTTCATCGAACTGACCACGGCGTTTTCCACCCTGTGCAGCCTGCTCCTCGTCGTTGGCCTCGCTCCAACCGCAAAAGGACTTCTCATCACTCCGTTTCAGGAAATCGCTGAATCTCTGAAATCCCTTCATCCGAAGAAGGATGAATGCATCCGGGCATCAGGCGCCCTTTCACCGACACTCAGTCTCGCCGTCGGAACCGAACTTATTCTCAACCGCTGTGATGCAAACACCATGCGCTACCTGATCACCCCCGAATGGAAAGCGGATGAATGTCAGGCGAACCACCTCGAGAAGGTGGATCAGAAATCTTATCTCGTACTTTGCGCGAAAAAAACCAACTAGAAGGAAAAACAGCTCATGCCACTCATGAAAATCAAATACCTTGGCTCACTCCGCACCGAAGCCGTTCACGTAAACTCTGGAAGCACGCTCCTGACGGATGCTCCGAAGGACAACAAGGGAAAAGGCGAGAAGTTCTCTCCGACCGATCTCCTCTGCACCAGTGTTGCAACCTGCAAACTCACGACCATGGCGATCAAGGCTGAGTCCATGGGCATCGACATCGGTGAAGTCACGATGGACGTAAAGAAAATCATGTCGATGACCCCACCGAGAAAAGTTGCCGAAATCGAGATGACCTTCCACTGGAACGGACTCGATCAGAAGATCACACCGGAACAAATGGAATCCCTGAAGCGTTCGGCAGCGAACTGCCCGGTCACCCTGTCTCTTGATCCGAATGTGAAAGAAACCATTCACTGGTGATTTGAACACCTGTTAAAAAATAAAAAGGGCATCGTACTTTTGTGCGATGCCCTTTTTATTTTCAATCTGATTTTGAAATCAGCCGAAATCGCGATCCATTACGGTCTTGCGACCGTCTCTTTTAGCGGCTTCGATCGCTTGATCACAAAGCTCGCGGATCTTGTCGGAAAGAACGTCAGTCACTGCTGCTGAAGTGTTCATTCCGGATTTGGCACGGATATAGTTTTTCAATTTTGATGCTACTACGAGTACTTCTTTTTCTGCGTTTCCATCTGTCATGGTTGTTTCCCTTTCATCTTCATCGTCATCCTGGGTATCGTTTCCGATCCCCTGAATAAATTTTTCTCGTTCTGATAAATCTTTTTTCGGCCGCTGAACACTGGGTGAGGCTGGTTTTACGGAGGAAGAATCCTCGTCATCAGCTTCCCGCACTTTCGGCGAGCGATTCTCAAGCGCCCAGGACTCCCGGTGGTTGTACAGCGGCACATGGGCATCCCAGCACTCCACCGAACAGAACACCAGCCCTGTACGTTTTCGATTACAGGTGGAGACGTTACAGGTCCAGTACACGGAGTTCAAGCCAATTGGCTTTTTACAGGAAGAGCAGTGTTTCCAGACGTTATGTATATCCACCAGGAAACAAGCTTCTGGGATTGGGGGGATTCTTTCAATGAAAAAAGACGGGCCCAGCCTGATAGGGGGGGTCAGGCTGGGCCCTAAAAACATGCCTTGTGAGGGGGGTTAGGGGGGTTCGGCACGCTTACACCTGACTATTGTGCAACCGATGTGCCATGTCAGCGCAATGCAGAAAATGCTGCCTCCTCGCCTATAGGAAGCCCCATGTCTGGCCTTCAGGCAGGCTCCTGTCCAAACTTTTTACATCCGACTAGTTTACGATTGAACGATTTTTAGTAGGCGCGAATGGCTTCAAAGACCCCATTCCGGATCATTGCAACTGCAATGGCCGCAAGGAGCAGGGCTGCGATCTTGGAGAGCACGGTGCTGCCATCCCGGCCCATAAAGCGCTGGATGACATCACAGCGTCTTAAAACGAACCAGGCAAAGCCATAGTTGATGACCAGGATCAGAAGAGTGAGCCAATACCCCTGAATCGAGACCTGAAGTAAAAGCGTTGTCAAAACACCCGGGCCTGAAATCAGGGGAACCGCGAGCGGAACGATTCCGGTCGATCCGGATGAGCGCTTTTCCACTTCAGGATTTCCGACCAGATCGGCAAGCGCAATGAGGAGCAGAATCACTCCCCCGGCGATCCGGAAATCAAAGACCTCGATTCCAAGATGAACAAAGAGACTGTGGCCGATGAAGATGAAGGCTGCCGCGACGATGAAAGCGACGAGCATCGAGGTATCCACGATCTTCGAACGCTCTTTCACTGTGAGCTCGCGGGTCATCGAAATGTACATCGGAATTGCTCCCACGATATCAAGCGCGACAAACACCGCGGTGAACGAGAGCAAAAACGAATTCAGCATGTTTTAGCCGGCATTGGAGACTTCGTGGTCGGTACGGGAGACCCGGACCTGGTTGCGGCCATTACGCTTGCACTCATAGAGCGCGTCGTCCGCGAGATTGAACAGGACTCGGCCGTCGTTCGTGCTGAGCCCGGATTGGGCAAGCCCCACCGAGACTGTCACTTTCAGTTTGTGACCATTGTACTCGAATTCACAGGCCTCGAGTTTCGCCCGGAACTTTTCAAAAATCAGAAGTGACTCTTCCGCAGTCGTGTTCTGCAAAACCATGCAGAACTCCTCGCCGCCGTAACGGTAGAAGTAATCGCCCTTGTTTTCACGTTTCAATTCAGAGAAAACACCCGCGACTGATTTCAACATGTAGTCTCCGGCCTTGTGCCCGTACTGATCGTTGAATTGCTTGAAATGATCGATATCGAGAAGCGCGATGGTGAGTGGCTTGGAATCAACCACTGCTTTCGCCACCAGTTCATAATACGTATCTTCGAAGTAACGGTTATTGTGAAGTCCGGTGAGACGATCGGTGATGGACGCCGAATAAAGACGAGACTTGTGGAGACTCACCGCAGACTGGTCCGCGATCCCCTGAAGAAGACTCACGTCCTCGCGGGTAAAGCGTCCGAGAGTGTCGAGCACGGCAGCGCCATCGGTTTCAATGTGAACCTTGTTCGTGAAGTTCATGACCCCTTCGAGGTGTCCGCCGTTCAGAACGGGAACGGAGCACATGCAATGGGCTTCAAACGCACCCATCTGAGGCACGTCATCGCGGTTGTTCACCACGACTGGTTTCCGCATGAGAGCTGCTTTTCCGGCGATGCCTTCTCCGATATCAAAAGTTTTCGTTTCGATCCGTCCGGAGTTGAGACCATCCAGAACGGATTCATCGATGTATCCCCAGGCAACCACGAGCTCGAGCTTCCCGGTTGCACGGTTCAGGAGCATGAGATTTCCTTTTTGCGCCTGTACCGCTTTGACGGCGTTACGGATGGTTTCCTTGCAAAGCTCCTTCACATCAGTGATCGCAACGAGTTCCTGGTGGAAGTCGTAGAGGATCTTGATGTTGTTCAGGATGCGTTGGTTTTTCTCGTAACGAAGAGTCGAATCGATGGTGGTGGTCGCAATCGAAGCAAGCTCCTGCACGAATGCAAATTCTTCTTCGGGTACTTGAGATCCATCACGGCGTTCGCCCAAGGTGAGCATTCCGATCACCTCGCCGCTTTTAATGAGCGGACACCAGAAATCGGAACGAAGCACTTCGAGGTTCGATTTCTGCCATGCAGTGACGAAACGGGGTTCCTTTTGAAGGTCGCGGGTGGAGAACACGTTCCCCTGCTGAATCAATTGCCAGAGAAGACCGTTGTTCTTCTCCATCCGGAAAAGAAAAAGTGGTTCCTTGCGGCCCAGCTGATCGACGTAGTGGTCTTCCACTCCGTAGTAGCGTTTGACCTGGAAAAATTCCTTTTCCCCGTCCTCGAAGTCTTCCTTCAAGAGAACGCAGGAGTTCACGACATCATAACGTTCACGGACGATGGCCATGAAGGTGTCGAGAAGGTGAGGCAAAGTGAGAATGTTACTGAGACCCTTACCGGACTGGAGGAGGGCCTGCATTTCAAAGATGCGGATATCCTGCGCGGTCACTTTCCCTTTGAGGGATTTGATTTCGCGTTTCAGGCTGCGAATGAGGTCACTCTGGTCTTCGAATCCATCGCTGACCAGAGGGCTTGAATCATTCCATTTTGGATCTTGTGAGTCTGAGTCCATCATCTTCTGAAATTCTTTTCGGCAAGACAGGAATCCGACTATAGGGGTTTTTGACGTTTTTATGAAATGTTATTTTATAACAATGGCTTATATCTATTAACGGGTGACCCGTTTTTTCGCACCGCTCTGGTAAAAAGCCAAAGTGTGCTCCCGATACCGCTCCGGTGCGGTTTTCCCGAAAGTATCCTTTTCGCCCTTGTTTGCGCCCGACAGCATCAATTCGTGAATGATGGTTGCATGGCCCATCTCAGCTGCCGCCATGAGGGGGGTGCTCTGGGTGAACTTTGATTTTACATTCACTTGAGCACCCTTCCCGACCAGATACTTCACGGAAGCAAGCTGGCCAAAACGGGCGGCCAGATGGAGGGGGGTTTCGCCACTTGAGTTCCGGGCATCCACTTCGGCATTTGCCGCAAGGAGAGCATTCAGGACATTCAGGTTCCCGAGGGCTGCCGCTTCATGAAGCGCGGTTCGGCCATCTCCGATGTAAGCGCGGTCCTTGAGTGATGCGCTTTCGGGCTCGAACTTGAGAAGGATTGCGATCATTTCTTCGTAGCGCGCACAATTCGGTCTTCCCGGAATTGCGAGTGAAGCAAGGGTCAGGATGAGTGGGGTTCCGCGTGCATCGGAAAGTTTTGCATGAGGATCGCTTGCGAGAATGGAATTCAGGAGAAGTGTGAAGCTCACGATCGAAGCGTGTGTTGAAGCGCGATCAAGAAGTGATTCGTGGACTTTATTTTCGATTTTGAGACTTGGAGAATGGCCGCTTGCGATGAATTGCTTCAATGCAATTGAGTCGTCCCGATCGATCGCTTTTACAACGAGACTTGATTCGGAAACCGGCTTCTCAATGATTTTCATTGTCCCCGGAGATGCGAATGCGGAGACGGGGGTGGCCCCGATCAACAACGCAAAACTCAGGAGGAGGTGTTTCATGCTCATTCATAGAGCAAGGATGAGGCCAGGGCACACTCATGAAACCGTTGTCTTTTTCAGACTTTTCAACTGGAAGAAGTGTCGAAGGATCAGACACCCGTTAATGAAGTGAATCGTCGTCAGGATCAAGGAGCTCCACGACCGGAACACCCTTTTTGATCGAAGCTTCGTGAAGCTCGATGAAGGCTTCCGCTCTCGTCCGCTTGAACGCACAGGTCACTCGAACAGCCTGATCCATCTTCTGGAACAATTCATCCGGAAGCTTGGCGCGCTGGAGAATATCGAAAACCCCACCCGTCTTCAGAAGCTTCTTCTGGACGTCTAGAAGATGGGGTTCTGAGATATAAATGGCTGGAATTTGGGCGAGCTTTTCTTTGATTTTACCGATGAAATCGAGAACCGACCCACCCTGCAAATCGAGTGCTGAAATGATCAGGTCGTGCGTCCCTGATTTCATCCTGGCGAGCGCTTCGTTTATGTCGTTTGAACAAAACTCAAAATGGACTGGAAAGTTCAGGAGCCCGGAAGCAACCATTGCGACATACCGTTCAGGCTGATCAATATAGAGTATTGAATGCTGAAAAGAATAGCGGGGGTACGACATAAGACTATTTTATCTCAAGCCAACCCCCAACACCATTAAACAGTGTTAAGATAATAAAATTAGATGGATTCGATTGAATTAGTGCTGACGCCGAGCACTTTATACACGATACAGAAACGTGCCATGCCGGAAGCCACAAAATAAAGACCGAAATAACCCCAGGTACCGACGTAGCCGTAGAGTGCTGCATAAGCGAGGCAGAGGCCCGCGAAGATTCTGATAAAGCTCTCAATACCGCCGATGTTCAGTTTCATTTCGTTCTCCTTAAGATGGTAATGCTAGTTGGTGATGTTAATCGTCCCGCTTACGCTGGAGACGTTGTCAATAAAGCCAAGGTTTGTTCCGGTGGATAGCGCCTGACGAACCTGAGTGGTTGTTCCAGGAGTGCTGTAAATCGTGGTTCCATCCGGACCACCTGAAAAAACAATAACACTATGCTGGAACGTGGTGTTGATGAAATTGAAGGAAAAGTAAGTGCCGATTTTTGCGGTGCAAACAAAGGTCGTGGATCCGATTGGAAAAACAGCGTTCCCACCCTCCTGACAACCGCAAACCCGGATCACCTGACTATCGTAGATGTCGAGGACTACGTTCCCGGTAGTGGAGCAAGCGGTGCTCGCGGGGGTAGCCGGGAGGTCACAAGCTTGAACGAAAAGCATTGAAATTCCAATTACTTGTGCCTTAAATAGGGTTGAAAAACGAAGCCTCTTCATATGCCCATTATCTCAACAATGAAGCTGAAAATCAAATTGATAAAATCTAACGTCCGGTATATATTAGGGCTTCTCAAAAATGCGGGCCCGTAGCTCAGTTGGATTAGAGCGTCACACTACGGATGTGAAGGTCATAGGTTCGAACCCTTTCGGGCCCGCCATTAAACCACCCATTTGGGTGGTATAGAACCAAGTCTAACTCTCAACAAATTTTTTATAGTTGCCATCCATAAATCTGAGAAGGGCTTTCTGTGCCGTTGTTTCTTCGTGTACCAACGCGCTGAGCTCGGTCGACAAATCCACGAAACCAACAGGCCTATTCGCAGGTAATGCAGAATTGACGAATCCCGTTGCCCACTGATCAAATTCTTTTTTCTCGATTTCTTTTTGTAAAAGAATTTTCATGTTTTTATGTCTCGTATCTAGCGCAATTTTTTTTTAATAGAATCTCGATTTCTAGTTTCGCTCCCTCTAGAACTTGAACGAAAGTGTTTTCATGAAAAACAAGAAGTCCCGAAATCCCTGATTTTGCATTGTTCACTCGCGCACGCGTCAGAACTTCAGACAGATCCGTGAGTTTTAATTGATCAGTCGCCGCGCTTACGTAAATGGTCTGAAATATATTCATCTAGAAACAGTTACTATCCACATCGTTCTGTAAGCTTTGTCAGCACAAACTGCGTTTCTACGTGCCAACTCAATTGCAGGCAATCTCATGCTACAGATTCAATGCATGCAGTTCTAAATTCCCATACTCGGGTCAGCCATTTCGGATAAAATTCGAAATGGTTTTTTTATCTCATATCGCACAGTCCCATCTAACTTGTTTCACCATGTGTACGATTCAGCGCAGACAAGCCAGCCCCCATCAAAAGCGTTTTCATCCATGATGGGTTTCGTCGCAAAATTCTTTTTCTCGAGCGTGCGACCAACAGCATCTAAAGTCTCCTTTGGAATGAAGAGTTCATGCTTTCCAACATATTCATTTTCTTCCCAATAGATTTCGCCCCGATAAAATGGATTCTTGATTCAGGACCACGGTAGTTATTAATTCTATTTTTTGAAATCAATCGGGGCCTGATGCGAGTAGTTCAAGGTCATTTTGGTCCAAGCAACACCTTGCAAACGAACCAGTGTCCTCCATTCCTAATCATTGCCCGCAAGATCCAGATGTGCAATTTGAAGTTTGCTTGAATGTTTGGTTAAAAAAATCCGTTTTCGCACCATTATTGAATGTTTTTAGAGGGCACGACGCTTGCTTAGGGGAAAGAGTCTAAATGACAGAAAGGTCCGTTCATGAAAAATCGTATTGTATCCTTATATTCCGTCCTCAGTCTCCTGTTTGTTGCGGGAGTTCTCTCCACTGCCAGCGCCCAGGCGCAACTTCCTTCGAGTCCAGCTTCCGGTCCGGACTCTCAGGTCCAACTCCTGTCCTGCACGTTTGGTTGCGATTGCACTGCGGTCCTGACGGGGTCGATCCGTCCTGATAATTCCTCCACTCCGGCGGCCCCTGGTCTCCAGGGTGACGACAATAAAAAGAACCTGACCTTCGTGGTGGTCTGCAGCAACCAGATCATTTACGCAGGCGGTGCTTATGCGGAAACCAGCCAGATCCAGAACAATCCGAACTTCGGCGTAGGGATTGTTTCCGCTATCGGCAACAACCACAAACCCGCATTTCCTTCTCTCACTGTTGACGGGGATTTCTTTGACTTCAGACACAGCTTCAAAGACCGTCCGGCATATCTTCACTTGAACAATGCCACGGATGCCAGCGAAGGGGTTTGCACTCACATCGGATCTGACGATGATCAGAGTGCACAATAACGATCCTTTGATTTGAATGAGAGCCCTCGGTCGTTTTGACCGGGGGGTTTTTATCGTGCGTCGCGAAGCAGAGCCAATGCTTTAATAATGAGCTGTAGCATTAATTCTGACCCTTTTGTAATAGTAACGCCGTCTTTAGCCCATTTGCCAGGTCTTGCGAGTGACCACGTCCCCAGTAATGCAAAAATAAAATGCGGGGAGTTTCCCCACTCATGTGCGAGTGAATGGCCACGATCGCAATATTGGATTTTCTCAAACTTCTTAAAACAGGTTGGAGTTCACCTTCAGTAACTGCAAAATCCCCGTCGACAGTTGCACTGGAGTCAGTGCCTGCGAAAGCTGCCCAGGTATTTACGCCCATATCCTTTCCAACATCGCAGCCGCAATCCATTTTTGTTTTTCTCCCAAATACGGCTTTGTACATTCCGTCTTTTATTTCACCAGTCACGCCTAGAATCTTATTGAGAGGTTCGGCTGAAATAGAGTGTTTTGACGGAAAGTCGAAAAAAAACTTTTCGGATAAAGATTCATTCGCAGTCTGTTTATCTGTTGCTGCTTTAATTCCTTTTGCCAAATTCTCGATATTTCCTTCTGCGCTAACATGCATGAAATACACATGCGGTTCTTCATAGAAAAAGTGATTGTGTATTGCAGTCACGTTAATGCCATTTGCAAAAAGAGCATCGATCACGGGATTCACTTCGTCTTGAAACAGGACAAGGTCTCCCATGATCATCGCCGTTTTTTTCTTGCCAGCTGTAAAACTCACCCATGAAGTGAGGCCAGCAAAAGGTGAGACTTGGCCTGAACCAATTTTGACAGCTCTATCCGTCCTTGGTTTTGAAATTTTAAAAACATTCTCTGTGGAGCTTAACTTTCCTTTCCATCCCACGATACTTTCGACCGTCTTTAGATCAGATTCGGTCAAGAGCGTCTTTGCCGAGGCATGCGGGACACAGAAATGAACAGCGACAAGAGCAAAAAACAGATGGTTTAATTTCATGTGTCGACCATAACCCAATTTGTTTGCTCTCGAAAGAAATCGATTTTCCCTCTCTATCCTGCTCACACTGGCATTGCGAGGACTGCAGCTCGCTTGATTTTATTTTCTCTCCTTAGTCCCGAGGCCGGGATCAATCAGCCATAATCCAGTTTCAGGATCAAGCCGCTTGCGCATGGCATTCGGATCGACTGTGACCATCACTTCGAGCGTTGGCCAAACATGTGCTTCGAGCACATGTCCTGCTTTGGTTGTTCCATCTGGAAGACCGACTACTGCGTGAGTATGAACCGCTGGTTTTCCATTCACCAGTGCGATGTCGCCGATCATGGAAGCAAGCTCGAGCTGCCCTTCCACGGGGATCTTCTTGTACATTTTTCGCTCAGGGGAGAACCAGGCAAGCGTTGCTCCACGCAAGGCCCCGATCGCTGTGAAGTGCGCGCCCGTCACATGATATTTCTCAGCGAACTCAGTCAAACCAGAAAACGCTTCGTCTCCTTTGCTGAAAATCACCGCATATTCCTTGCGCCCGTGATTTTCACTCAAAAGCTGAACTTGCATCCTGGGTGCTTTGCCTTTCTCGATCTTCGCGGATGGCGCCACATACCCCGCGCTATCTTCCTCAGCCGAGACTTGTTTTGCCTGAACTCCAGTCATGAAAACAAGTCCTCCTGCCATACAGAGATACACCTTGCTCTTCGTCCACTTCTTCGTCATTTTTGTTTGCCCTTGCCAAATAATTAAACATTGAAAGTTGTGAGGCGCGGTCAGGCGGTATAATGCGCGGAGGCCCCGCCCGTCACGTCATAGGTCGCGCCAGATATCATGGATGCATCGTCGGAAGCGAGGAATGCCACAGCGGGAGCGACCTCGTCAGGCTTGAGCCACGGCACTCCCAGCGGTATAAAAATCTTCGAGGCCGCAGCAGCTTCCGCTTCGCTCGGATGTTCGGGAGGCTTGACCCCGGTCGGGCCAATCAGTGCACGCCATCGGGTAGGATTACGGGTGAGCGGTGTATCGATGAGCCCGGGAATCACTGCGTTCACAGTGATATGATGCTCTCCCAACTCAAGCGCCAGCGACTTCATCAGACCAATGATTCCCCATTTAGAGACTGAATAACTTGATCCGTTTTTCGTGCCCATGCGTCCCTGAGTTGATGAGATAAAAATCAGACGCCCAGCCCTGCGGCCAACCATAGGTGGAAGGAAAGCGCGCGCGGTATTCGCGTATCCATTCAAGTTCACGTCGATGATGTCATGCCAGTCCGCATCGTTCATTTCAATGAAAGGCTTGAAATTCTGGATTGCTGCATTCGCTACCAGGATATCCACTTTGCCCCATTCCTTCTCGACCTTGGCCGAAGCGTCGCGTATCGATTCCCATTACATCCGCACCGTCTTGCGCGAGTCGAACCGCGATGGCTCGGCCGATCCCGCGTGCCGCGCCGGTAACGACGGCTATTTTTCCTTGCAACGGTTTGCGGGGGGCGGACTCCTGTCCGTTTTCTTCAGCTCGCGCGAGCCAAGAGACCGAACCTAAAGCTCCTGCCGTAGCCAGGGCGGCTGACATTTGAAGAATGAAATCTCTGCGTGATGAATCATTGGGACGTGACATGGCGTACGACCCTGCAGCCCCCATGCCATACTAGAACGGGGCAGGCATGACCTTCTGGAAGACGTCCTGCCTGCAGATTTCAAAATTACCGACGACGACGAAAGAGAAGCTTGGGTGCAAAAACATAATTGAGTTGAATCAGCACAATGAGCCCGATGCTCACATAGGTGTTGGTCACGAAGCAGATGAGGACTGCGCCAGCATAGAGAGCCTGAGCTAAGCAGACCCGAAGCGTAAATGCACGGTGAAAGGCAGGGTCGGTCTCGGGTTTCGTCAGGCCGACCTTCCAGGCATAAACCCACATCGCGAGAATGGTGACCCCGAATGCAAAAAGATTGCACCAATAAACGAGTAAAGCGAAACGAAAGGTAATGAACGTCGCCAGGAGCGACGTCGAAAACGGAATGAGCGTCACAAGCACCAGGGTCGCGAGATTGAGCCAGGCAAAGTGCCGATTACTCCGTTCGATCCGATCGAGCTGGGTTTGATTGCCGATCCAGAATATTCCGAGGGTCAGAAAACTCATCAGATAAATGACCAAACGGGGTATGAGCGTCTTGATCGAGGAAACGAAAGCATCCTCCGTAACAACTTTCAACGCATCGGGAACGCGAAGATCGAGAACCAAGAGTGTCATCGACACGGCAAAGATTCCGTCACTCAGTGCGGCAAGCCTCTTCACGCTTTTTCCTGCAAATCGATTGTAAGCGGAATGGACCCGGGGCATCGATGCACTTCACTGCAAAAGAAGGGCCACAGTATTTCGTTTCGGTCCTGGCTGAGGTACGGCGACTGGCCCTTGGATTGCAGATCCATATTCAAAAGGAATGGGGAATCAGCATGAGCCTTAAAACGAAAATTGGATTCATCGGACTGGGAAACATGGGGCATGCCATCGCGAATCGTCTTATGATCGCCGGTCATACAATCGCGGTCTACAATCGAACCGAAGCAAAAGCGAAAGACCTGGTCTCCCGGGGAGCGACGTTGGCGCGGGCTCCCTCGGAACTTTCCGACGCCGACTTCGTCATCACCATGCTGACCGACGACCACGCGACCGAGGAGGTCGTTAACGGGGCCCGGGGTTTTGCCAAAACCTTTAAAAAGGGGGCGACTCACATCGCGATGAGCACGATCAGCGTCGACTTGTCGAGACGCCTGGCCGAGCAACACGCGGCGGCCGGTCAAAAATTCGTGGCCGCTCCGGTGCTCGGGCGCCCTGAGGCAGCCCAAGCTGGAAAGCTCTTCATTTTAGCCGCCG
>OUNO010000535.1_pt2 | contig 36106 bp, 31 predicted proteins | sample 1779811 | NCBI WGS metagenome assembly OUNO01 (sample SAMEA3914804, study PRJEB12502) | metagenome | biome: forest; material: soil | place: Canada | collected 2010-06-25 | depth 0.3 m
CCCCCGCCGATGACGAGCACGGTCGCCGCCGCGACACCCGGTACCCCGCCGAGCAGGATGCCGCGGCCCCCCAGCGGCTTCTCGAGCATGAAGGCGCCCGCCTGGGTGGCGATCTTGCCGGCCACCTCGCTCATCGGTGCGAGCAGGGGCAGGCGACCCTCGCCGTCGACGACCGTCTCGTAGGCGATGCAGGTGGCGCCCGAGGCCATCAGACCCCTGGCCAGCTCAGGCTCGGCCGCCAGGTGCAGGTAGGTGAACAGCGTCTGGCCCTCGCGCAGCAGGCCGACCTCCTCCGGCTGTGGCTCCTTGACCTTGAGCACCAGCTCGGCCTCGGCGAAGACGGCCTCGGCGTCCGGGACGATGCGCGCACCCTGGGCGGTGAACTGCTCATCGCTCATCGCGCTGCCCTCGCCGCCGCCGGCCTGCACGAGCACCTCGTGGCCGCGAGCAGTCAGCTCGCGAACCCCGGCCGGGGTGATGGCGACGCGGTACTCGTCGGTCTTGATCTCGCTGGGGACGCCGATTCTCATACGCCTGCTCCTCCCGGTGAGGCTGACATGGCCGGCGCGCTCATCGAGTCAGCTCGCGTCCGCGCAGGGCAAGCCAGAACTCGATGCGGTCGCGCGCATTGGAGAAGTCGCGACCGGTCAGCTGCTCGACCCGCCTGATCCGGTAGCGCAGCGTGTGACGATGGCAGTAGAGCGCGTTGGCGGCCTTCTCCCAGTGACCGTTGTGCTCGATGAAGACGTCGAGCGAGCGGACGAGCTCGTCGCCGTACTCGCCCTCGCCCTGCTCGATCGGGCCGAGCACGCTGCGGCAGTAGGAGATCAGGGCCTCGTCGTCCTGGACCGACAGCAGCAGCTGGAAGGCGCCGAGATCGTCGTGAGAGGCGACATCCGGGGCCTCGCCGTTGCGCAGGCGGACCGCCTCCAGGGCGCAGCGCGCCTCGTGGAAGCTCATCCGCAGCGAATGGGTCGCGGCGACGCGGCTGGCCGACGCCGGCACCTCGCCGAAGCGCGGCGCCAGCTCGTCGCGGATCCGGCGCGCGAGCTCGACGGGATCCAGGGGCGTCACCTCCGCACCGGCGTCGACCACCGCGCACAGCAGTCCGGCGCGGATCGCGACCAGGTTCGGCACCCCCCGGCGCCGGAGGATGCCTTCGACCGGCGAGGCCGCCAGGCTCGGATCCGGCGGACGAAAGGCGAGCACGGCGACGCGCTCGCCGATGCCGAAGGGCCGCAGGCGCGCCTGCAGGTCCTCGGGATGAAGGTGTCCGGCCAGCGCCTCCGCGAGCACATCGCCCACCATATTGCGCTGGAGCATTTCGTAGCGTTCGTCGAGGAGATGGGCGAACGCCCGCTCCGTGATCGCGATGAACGGCAGCTCATAGGGGACCTCGAAGACGGGGAAGTCGCGCCTGCGGGCCGCCGTCAGGAGGGCGGCCGGAATGCGACGGTGGGTGAAGCCCGTGCCGAAACCGAGGCCGGCGATGTCGTGATCGGCGAGACGATCGATGAGCTCGCGCTGAACCTTCGGCCCGTCGAGCTGAAGGCCGGTCGTGAGCAGCAGCTCACCGCCTTTCAGCCACGGGGTCGGGTCAGCCAGCTCGGAGCTGTGCACGAAGCGCACGTGGGCGCCGGCGGAGCTCTCCCCGCAGACGAGCTCCAGGCCGAGCTCGGCGGTCAGGCTCTCGACAGTGAGCTCCACCGCTCCATCCGCTCCGACGCCTCGCTCAGAACCGGCCGCAGGATCGACTCGATCTCCTCGAACTGCTCCGGCCCGGCGATCAGCGGCGGGGAGAGCTGAACGATCGGGTCCCCTCGGTCGTCGGTCCGGCAGATCAACCCCCGGCTGTAGAGCTCGCCCGAGAGGTAGCCGCGCAGAAGCTCCTCGGACTCGGCGGCGTCGAAGGTCTCCTTGGTGTCCTTGTCCTTGACCAGCTCGATTGCGTGGAAGTAGCCGGCGCCGCGGATATCACCGACGATCGGCAGGTCGCGAAGGCTCTCGAGCATGGCTCGGAAGGCGCCCTCGTTGGCGAGCACGTTCGCGCACAGGTCCTCGCGCTCGATGATGTCGATGTTCGCCATCGCAACCGCGCAGGACACCGGATGCCCGCCGAAGGTGAAGCCGTGGCTGAAGGCCTCCTTGCCATGCAGGAACGGCTCGGCGATGTGGTCGCCGGCGATCACGGCGCCGAGCGGCGCGTAGGCCGAGCTGACGCCCTTGGCCGTCGTGATCATGTCGGGCTGGTAGCCGTAGCGTTCGCAGCCGAACCAGTGGCCCAGCCGGCCCCACGAGCAGATGACCTCGTCGGAGATCAGCAGGACGCCGTGACGGTCGCAGATCTCGCGCACGCGCTGGAAGTAGCCGTCCTGGGGCACGAAGCATCCGCCGCCGTTCTGGACGGGCTCGAGAATGACGGCCGCGACCGTCTCGGCGCCCTCGAACTCGATCGCCTCCTCGATGGCGTCGGCCGCCCACAGGTGGTCGCGTTCCTCGCTCCAGCGGTAGGAGTTCGTGTTGGCCACGTGGATGCCGCCCGGCGTCAGGGGCTCGAACGGCGTGCGCAGGGGCTGCAGGCCGGTCGCTGTCAGAGCGCCCATCGACGTGCCGTGGTAGGCGAGGTTGCGCGAAACGAGCTTGTGGCGGTTGTGATCGCCCTTGGCGTGGTGATATGCCTTGGCGAGCTTCCAGGCGGACTCGACCGCCTCCGAGCCGCCCGAGGTGAAGAAGACGCGGTTGAGGTTGCCCGGAGCGAGCCCGGCGATGCGCGACGCCAGCTCGATCGACGGCGGATGGGCGTAGCTCCAGTTCGTGTAGAACGGCAGCTCGCGCATCTGCGCGGCCGCCGCCTCGGCGATCTCCTCGCGCCCGTAGCCGACGTTGACGCAGTACAGCGCCGAGAGGCCGTCGAGATAGCGCTTGCCGTTCTCGTCGTAGACGTAGCAGCCGTCTCCGCGCACGATGACCGGTACCGCGTGGTGCTCGTCGTAGGAGCCCAGGCGGGTGAAGTGCATCCACAGGTTGCGTCTGGCCATCTGCTGAAGGCGGTCGGGGTGCTCGACGGGCAGCGCGACACCCGAGGATCCCGGCGCCCAGGTCGTCGAGGTGCCGGCGCCTCCGTCGGAGGTGTCGGAGGGCGTCTGGTTCAGGTCGGAGCTAGCCATGCGTTCTCTCCCTCGTGCGCGACTTTCTAGACACTTGGGACAAACAATACTTCGGCCAAGACAAGGGCTCAATGACGCGTCCGGTCCAAGACGCCCTCGACCGATTGTACGTGATGTACAGCCGGCGCTCCACCTTTTGGGGATCGCGCCCCTTGCGCCTCCGCCGCCCGAGTCCTTACCTTGTGCACAACATCACGCGTTGTCCGTCGCCGCCTTACGAGAGGAGCCGTGGATGTCCAGCGAAGCTGCCGCAGTCTCGGGGTCCGCCGCAACGTCGCAGGTCGTCGACAAGGGCCTGAAGAAAAACGCGATCGGCTACATCTCGAACATCGTCATCGGGGTGGCCTCGACCGCGCCCGCGTACTCGCTCGCGGCCACGCTCGGCTTCATCGCGCTCGACCCCGGGGTGGCAACGCACGCCCCTGGCGTCCTGCTCGCGTCGTTCGTCCCGATCTTCCTCGTCTCGCTCGCCTACCGCTACCTGAACCGCGCGGATCCCGACGCCGGCACGACCTTCGCGTGGACCACACGCGCCTTCGGCCCGGGCATGGGCTGGCTCAACGGCTGGGCGATCTTCCTCGCCGACGTGCTCGTCATGGCGTCGCTCGCGTACGTCGCCGCCACGTACACGTTCAAACTCTTCGATTGGCACTGGGCCAAAGCCCACAGCGGCGCGGCGCTCGTCGGCTCGATCCTGTGGATCCTGCTGATGACGTGGATCTGCCACCGCGGCATCGAGCTGTCCGCACGCGTCCAGCAGGTACTGCTCAGCTTCGAGGTCGTGATGCTCGTGATCTTCGCCGTCGTCGCGCTCGTCGACGTCTACTCGGGCAGCCCCCCGGCCCACGCGCTCCAACCGACCGCCGACTGGTTCAACCCGTTCGCGATCAAATTCCACGACCTGGTCGTTGCGATGCTGCTCGGCATCTTCATCTTCTGGGGTTGGGATTCGGGGGTGTCGGTCAACGAGGAGTCCGAGGACTCCAGCGAGGGCCCCGGGCGGGCGGCAGTCGTCTCGACGGTGCTGCTCGTCGCGATCTACCTGCTCGTGTCGGCCGGCGCGCAGGGCTATCACGGGCCGGGCTTCATCGCCAACGAAGAAAACGCCGGTGACGTCCTGAATGCGCTCGGCAAGGGCGTCCTCGGCGCCGTCGGCGTGAAGTTCCTGATCGTCGCCGTGCTGACCTCGGCCTCGGCCTCGACGCAGACGACGATCCTGCCGACGGCACGAACGACGCTGTCGATGGCCCACTGGGGCTCGATCCCCTCGGTGATCGGCAAAATCCACCCTCGCTTCCTCACGCCGACGGTCTCGACTTGGGGGTTCGGGATCCTCTCGATCCTGGTGGCGGTCCCGTTGATCCTGATCTCGGAAACCGTGCTCGAACTCGCCGTCGTCGCGCTCGGCATCCCGGTGTGCTTCTACTACGGCTCGACGGGTCTCGCATGCGCCTGGTACTACCGGCGCGAAGTATTCACGAGCGCGCGCAAGTTCCTGCTCGTCGGCCTCGCTCCGCTGGTCGGCGGGCTGATGTTCTACGGCATCGGCGGCTACGCGATCTACTACTACGGCAAAGCCGCGAACTCGGAAGGCAAAATCTACGCCGGCCTGACGCTGCCGCTGTGGTTCGGGCTCGTCGGCATGGGCGTCGGCGCGGTCATCATGATCGTGTCCCGCTTCTACTTCCGGCCATTCTTCGCGCGCAAGACCGAAACCGCTCCGCTCGGACTGCTCGACGTGCGGGTCGAGCGTGCTCCAGCCCACCTGATGGGCCCCGAACACGTCACCCACGGCGTCCATGTCCTGACGCCGGAGGCCGGCGACGGCGAGGAGCCGCCCGGACCCCCGTCGGGTGGAGTGCCGCCCGTCTGAGCCTAGCCGGGAGGAAGCTCCATCTGGCCGACCGGCGAGCCGAGCTCGCGCAGCAGGTCGAGGAACGGCGCGGGCGGGAAGGCCTCCGGGCCGAGCACGCCGACGCCCTTCCAGTCGCCGCGGTCGAGCAGCTCGAGCGCGACGACGGGGTTGATGGCAGTCTGCCAGACGACGGCCTGGCTCGAGTACTCGCGCATCGTCATCTCGTTGTCTACCAGGTGGTAGAGGTAGGTCGAGCGCGGCTGTCCGTCGCTGCCCGTGCCGCGCACCCAGGTCCCGGCGCAGGTCCGCCCGCTCATGCGCTCGCCGAGCGTCGCCGGATCGGGCAGCACCGCCGCGACGAGGTCGCGCGGCGCGACGAGCGTGCCACGCACGGACACGGGCTCGGTCGAGTCGAGGCCGAGCTTCTGCAGCGTCGAGAGCACGTCGATGAACTCCCGCCCGAGCCCGTACTTGAAGGTCACCCGCTCGCACTCGACCCAGCGCGGAATCAGGATGACCTCCTCGTGCTCGACGTTCACGCATTCGACCGGGCCGATCCCCTCGGGGAAGTCGAAGATCTCGGGCTCGGAGAACGGCGCCGTGGTGTAGAAGCCGCGCTCCCGCTCCCAGATCAGGGGCGGGTTCAGGCACTCCTCGATCGTCGTCCAGATCGAGAACGTGGGCGCGAACTCATAGCCCTCGACGACGAGGTCGGAGCCGTCGCGAACGCCAATCTCGGTGATGCTCGAGAAGAGCTCGTCGGCCGCGTGGCGAGCGAGCACGTCCGACAGCCCGGGCTCGACGCCGACGCCGACGAGCGCGAGCACACCGGCGCGCTCCCACTGCTCGTGCTGGGCGAGCTGGAGCTCGCCCAGCATCTCCCCGGGTAGCTCATACGGCCGCTCGGGGTGCGGGTGCGAGAGCGTCATCGCCATGTCGAGATAGGTGATGTGGGCGTCGAAGGCGGCGCCGAAGATCGGCCCGTTGAAGCGCGGGTCGCAGGCATTCAGGACGGCATCGGGGCGAACCCGTTCGATCAGCTCGACGAGCTCGCTGCGACTGGAGGCGTCGACGCGCTCGGCGCCGAAGCGGTCCGGTTCTCCGAGCCGCCGCGCCGCAGCCTTGGCGCGCTCGAGCGAGATGTCGGCGAGGACGACGTGCGCGAATGCCGGGCGTCGCTGCGCAATCGCGGCAAACGCGGCGCCCACCCCTCCCGCTCCGACGACCAGAACCCTCACGGGCGCAAGTCTGACGCAAAAGGGCGCCGGCCAATGCCACCCCGGGCGCGCCCTGTGCCTCGCTATGGCTCAGGCGCCTCCCGTATGCTGCGCCGATCCCCGCGGTCCCCAACAGCTGTAGCCCGTGAGCACCCGCCTCGCGCCATCGGGATCACCCGGTGGCGCTCCCGGCGATGACGGCCCGAGCGCGCCGCAGGGCAGGCGGCGCTGGAGCACGCCTCGGGCGACCGCCGCCTGGAGCCCCTCGCCACGTCTGCCCGCCCGCGAGATCGGGCTCGTCGCCCTCGCCGGCGTCCTGCTGGCCGTCCTCACGACATGGCCCCTCGTCCTGCACATGCCCAGCCGGATCGCGCCCGATCTGGGCGATCCGATCCGCACGGCCTGGGAGGTCGCGTGGGTCGGCCACGCGATGCTCCACAGCCCGCTGCACCTGTTCAACGCGAACACGTTCTATCCGCACCCCCTGAGCCTCGCCTTCTCGGACTCGCTGCTGGGCTACGGTCCGGCGGCCTTCTTCGGCTCGGGCACCGTCGCCGCCCTCGTTCGCTACAACCTCCTGTTCCTGCTCGCCTGGTCGTTGTGCTTCGTCGGCGCGTACCTGCTGGCGCGTGAGATCGGCCTGGGCCGACTGGGTGCGGCGGCGGCCGGCATCGCCTTCGCCTACGCGCCCTACCGCGTGACCGAGGCCGGCCACCTCCACGTCATCTCGTCGGGCGGTCTGCCGCTCGCCCTGTTCCTGCTCCTGCGCGGCTATCGACGGAGCTCGGCCAGACTCGTGCTGGCAGGGTGGCTCGTGTCGGCCTGGCAGATCAGCCTCGGCTTCACGCTCGGCCTGCAGTACGTCTACCTACTCGCCGTTCTGGGCGTGCTCGTGCTTCTCTACTGGTGGCGCGGGCGGCTGAACCCCGGACCCGGCTCGCGCGGACCGCTGATCCCGCGGCAGCTGATCGCCGTCACGGTCATCGGTGTAGCGGCGCTCGGAGCGATCTCCGTCTACCAGGCCCGTCCGTACCTGAAGGTCTCCCACGACTATCCGACGGCCAAGCGGACGATCAAGGAAGTCGAGAACTACTCCTCGGGCCCGGCCGCGCTGCTGTCGGCCTCATCGGAGAACCGCGTCTGGGGCGCCGCCACGTCGGGCATGCGCGCCAAAGTGCACTCCAAGAACGAGGACGTCTTCTTCCCCGGCGGCCTGATCCTGCTGTTGGCGCTGACCGGGCTGGCAGGCGTCGGCGGCGCCGCGTACACCCGCAACATGCGCCTTGGCCTGGCGCTCGGCGCCGTCACGTGCTCGGTCCTCGCCATGGGGCTCGGCCTGACGGGCGCCGGGTACCCATATCGATTGCTCTTCGACCATGCGCCGGGTTGGAACGGCGTGCGCGTCCCCGGCCGCGTGTTCACGCTCGGGACGCTGTTCTACGCCCTGCTCGCCGGCGCCGGCGCCCAGCTGCTCGTGCGTCGGCTCGCTCCGTGGGCGCGCAGACACTCGCTGCAGAGCCTGCCGGCGCTGCTCGGCGTGGCACTCCTGATCGGCATCCTCGGCGAAGGCGCCGGTCACCTCGCGCACCCCGTCGTGCCCCAGCCGGCGAGGGCCGAGATCGGCCTCCCCGGCCCGCTGCTGGACCTCCCCACCGACGGCCCGGCCGACCGCCTGTGGCAGTACTTCTCGACCAACGGCTTCTACAAGATCCCGACCGGCAACAGCACGTTCGACATCCCTGCGGTCGATGACCTGCGTGGGGGCATGAGCGGCTTTCCCGATCGGGCGAGCATCGAGAAGCTCCGCTACTACGGAGTCAGGACGGTCGTCCTTCACCTGAAGATGCCGACGCTGCCGGGTATCCACGGCTACGCCACGGCCGAGCCGGCCAACGCCGCCCTGGCGGCGGCCAAACCGGTGAATGGTCTCAGCGTCACGCGGCGCCAGGTCGGCAGCCTCGTCATCTACGACATCGGTCCCGGGCCGAAGGCGCTGCACGGAAGCGACTGATGTCCAGGGGGCGAGCGCTGACGGCGGTCATCCTCGTCGGGGTGGCGTTCGCCACCATCATCCAGAGCTTCTCCTGGAACCAGACGTCGCACTTCGACCTGATCCGCTCGCTCGACCGCGACGGTACGACGATCGACTCCTACCAGCAGAACACGGGCGACAAGGTCTTCTACCGCAACCACTGGTACTCGGCCCGGGCGCCGGGCCTGGCGCTCTTCTCGCTGCCCTTCTACGACACCCTCACGTTCGTCGGCGCCGAAAACGTCGCCCGCCACTCCCAGGCCCAGCGCGGCGAAGACGAGATGATCTACTTCATCGGGCTGTGGGCCAACGTGCTGCCCGGCCTCCTTCTGCTGTTGCTGACGTGGAAGGTCGCCGAGCGCTTCGAGCCCGGCTACGGAGCGGCCGCTGCCGTCGCGCTGGGCCTCGGCACGATGGTCCTGCCACTGTCGACCCTCCTCTTCTCCCACGTGTTCGCGGCCTTTCTCGGCTTTGCCGCCTTCGCGCTGATGCTGCGCGAGCGCGATGGGCCGCCGCGGCCGCTGCTGCTGGGCCTGGCCGGCCTGGCGATGGGCTACGCGGTGGCATCGGAGTACCCCGTCTTCTTCGTCGCCGTCGTGCTCGGCCTCTTCCTGCTCTCGCGGCGGGACACGCTGAACGTCCCCGGCGTCCTCCGCCGGGCGGGCGCCTACATCGCCGGCGGCGTGATCGGGATCGTTCCGCTGTTGCTCTACAACCACTACGCCTTCCGCTCGTGGACGCACCTGGCCTATTCCGACGTGCCCCGGCAGCAGAAAGGGTTCTTCGGCATCGGCGCGCCCAACCCGAAGGTCCTGGCGACGCTGCTGTTCGACTCGCGCGGCCTGCTGACGCTCTCGCCGGTGCTGCTGATGGGAGGGCTCGGCACGGTCCTGCTCTACCGGCGCGGAAGGCGCGCCGAGGCTCTGACGATCACCGGCATATGCCTCTGCTACCTCGTCTACAACTCGGGCTACTACCTTCCCTTCGGCGGCGGCTTCATGGGCCCGCGCTTCCTGACGACGATGCTGCCCTTCCTCGCGTGCCCGCTCGGGTTGGCCCTCAGGCGCTTCCCGGGGCCGACGATCGCGCTCGCGGCGATCTCGATCGTAACGACCGTCACCGCCACGATCACTCACCCCCTCGTCGGCTACGAGAACGAGACCGTGATCTGGACCCGCCTGCTCGGCAAGGGCTCCTTCCAGCCCACCGTCGCCTCGGCCTTCGGCCTGGGTCGTGGCTGGGGCGGGATCTGGCCGTTCCTCCTGCTCGCGGGCGGCGCCGTCGTCATCGGCGCGTGGGCCACGCCGCGCCTGCGCCTGTCTGGCGTGACGCTCGGCGTCGGGCTGGCGAGCGCGCTGGCGTGGGCGCTGTTCGCGTGGCTCGCCCCGACGCTCCTGGGGATCGACCACCGTGGGCTGTTGAGCATCGTCGGGGCGGGCGACCACACAGCCCTCAACCTGACCCTCCACGACGGCGCGCGCTACCCGCTGCGAACGCTCGCAGCGATCGCCGCGCTAGCCGGCGTGCTCGCTCTCGGCGTGATGGCCTTGCTGCGCCACGATCGCCCAACGGCGCGAGACGACGGCTCGCGCGCCGGCTCGTCGTCCGAGCCCGCGCTCAGCGGCTGACCAACGTTCCCGAGAACTACGGCTAACTACGGCTAGTTGCGCGAGACTTTCGCGTTGCAGCTCGACGCGTGGAGCTCGCGACAGACGACGATGTAGCCCGCGCGCGGCTGGCCGCGCGCGCTCGTCAGGCCGGCGTCGAAGCGCGTGCCGCTGGTACCGCCGGTCCAGTCGTAGATGTAGAGGCGCCTGACCTGGGGCTGGGAGGCCGCGACGGCGAACATGTACCTGAGCACCTTGGCCGCCCGCGTCAGGCCCGAGCCGTTGCGGTTCGGGTAGGCGCCGCCGAACTGGACGAGTCCGCCCGTCTCGGTCAGCCACACCTGGCCGCCCAGCGCGCGCACGAGCTGACGGGTGCGCCAGCTTTCGAGTCTGTTGATGTCGGAGTAGTTGTGCAGGCCCCAGATCTTCGGCATGACCGTCCGCAGCCTGCCGACCTCGTGTTTGAATTCCGAGATGTAGGTCAGCGTCGGGCCGATGTCGGCAGCGTCGAGGATGTCGAGGCCGATGGCCGAGCAGCCGTGGCAGACGCGGATCAGCGCCTGGTAGTAGCGCGCCGCGCCCGCCGCCGACGGGCTCGCAAGAACGCCACGGATGTTGCCGCGGTTGGACTCGTCCCACGACTGGTACTGCCTGACGTGCGGGAAGTACTTGACGAAGCGCTGGACATCACGCTGGTAGGTCGCGACGCTCGGAAGCTTCGTCGGCGTGAACTCCGAGTGGTAGAAGGACACGAGCACCTGGACGTGCTGGATTTCGGCGGCCTGGATGAACGTGATCGCCTGGTTCAGGGTGCTGGTGCGCGTGACGGCGTCATACGGCGCGATGTAGCGGACGATGCGGGTGTGCAGCCGCTGCCAGAAGGGGCTGCGGAACATCGTCGCGTGGGCGTCGCCGATGCCCGTCATGTAGTTGCCGGCCGCGTGGCCGACGGGCCCCTGCGTGCCGGTCGCGCTGGGCACGGCGAACGTGCCGAGCATCGCGAGCACGGTCAGGGCGAGTGCTGCTGTGGAGGCTTTTCGAGTCGTTCTCATACTGGTATGCGGAACCGTCGGACGGGCCGCGGGTTGCGGGATGGTAGTAACTCTTACGCTGCCTTCATCCGCGTGCCTGCATGTTTTAGGGCATCTTTACGGCGTGACCTCGTTCCAGACCGCCGCAGCCGTGTTCGGTGGCCTGCTGATCGTCGGGTCGCTGCTGTCGGGCCTCGCCCGGCGGAGCATGCTGTCGCTGACGGCGCTGTTCGTCCTCGTCGGCTTCGTCCTCGGCAGCGGCGCGACGGGGGTCCTGAAGTTCAAGGCGAGCTCGGGCCTCGTGCCCGATCTCGCGACGGCCGCCCTGATCGTGATCCTCTTCCGCGACGGCCTCGAGGTCGAGGGCGAGCTACTGCAACGCCACTGGCAGCTGCCGCTGCGCAAGCTCGCGGTCGCGATGCCGATCACCGCAGTCCTCGTCGCGCTGGGCGCTCACGCATTCGTCGGGCTGCCCTGGACGGAGGCATTCCTGCTCGGAGCCCTGCTCTCTCCCACCGACCCCGTCCTCTCCTCGGGGGTCGTCACCGATCCGCGCGTGCCGAGCGTCATCCGCCACTCGCTCAATCTCGAGTCGGGCCTCAACGACGGTCTCGCCCTGCCCGCCGTCCTCGCCTTCGCGGCGGCTCTGAGCGTCGACGGCGGACACTTCGTCTGGTGGCATTTCGTCCTCCGGGACGTCGGGCTCGGCTTCGCGTTCGGCCTCGTCTGCGGCCTCGTCGGCTCGGTGCTGATGCCACGGACGCCCGGCGGGCACCTCGGGCGGACGATCCCGGCTTATCAGAAGGCTCTCTACGGGTTGGGCCTCGCCTTCGCCACGTATGGCGTGACAGTTCTGCCTCCCCACGGCAACGGCTTCATCGCCGTCTTCGTCGCCGCCATGGTCATCGGCATCCGGCGGCCGGACCTGCGCGGCTTCTTCGCCGATCGCGCGATCGAGATCGTCGAGATCGTCAAGCTCGCGATCTTCCTCGTCTTCGGCTCGCTGCTCACGCTCCACGGCCTCTTCGCCGACGGCTGGGCGGCCGTGGCCGTCGTCGCACTCACGTTCGTCCTCGCCCGCCCGGTGGCGATCTGGATCGCGCTGGCCGGCTCGCGCGTCGAGCGCTCGCACAAGGCGTTCATGGCCTGGTTCGGACCCAAGGGGGTCGCGACGATGACGTTCGCCCTGGTGATCCTGGGCCGCCACATCCAGGAGGGGACGCGGATCTTCAACCTCGCCGCGCTCGCAGTCTTCGCCTCGATCCTCCTGCACGGCGCCAGCGACACACCGGCCACGAACTGGATCGCCCGGCGCGCAGGCTAGGCGAGCGCGCCGGCCCGCCGCCTGAGCAGCTCGCCGCGCTCTGTCAGGCGCCACGAGTTCGGCGCGCCACGCGTGCGGTCGGCGTTGATCTTCTCGATCAGCTCATGACCCTCGAGGCGCCCGAGGAGCTTGGAGATCTGCCCCTGATCGACGACGCCGGCGCGTTCGGCCACCTCGCGATTGCTGGCGCCGGGATAGTCGCCGATGGCGCTCAGGACGCGCGCGGTCCGGTAGGTCAATCTGGTGCCGAGCTCGGCGGCGCTCGCCAGGCCCGGGTCGCCGGGCGTCTCCCCTGGCGAGCGCTCGCGCGGCACCGGGCGCCCGAGCTCGCGACGGGCGACGCCGGAGCCCAGGTAGGGCAGCACGACGATGCTGGCCAGCGCTCCGAACAGCTCGATCGGCGGCTCCTTGCTGTCGGCCACGAGCTGGTTGTAGACGATGGCGAGGACCGCGCCAGCGACGCCCTCGGCGATCACCTCGGGCGGCGCCTTCTTGCCGGCCGGCACCGCAGCGCGACCGCCGTCGATCCTCCGCGCCACGGCCGCAAGCACCTGCGCTCGCCGGCGCAGGACCGGGGCGCCTCCCCCGAGCGCGTAGACGACGATCAGCCGGGCCAGGGCCGGCTCGTCTTCGACGAACCGCAGGAACGCCGCCAGCCCCGCCCTGATGCCGTCCAGCCAGCGAGCCTCGGCCTCGTAGGACGGCACGACCGTCCTCGCCGCCCGCTCGACGCCGAGGTCGAAGGCCGCCAGCAGGACGGCGTCGCGGTCGGAGAACTCGTTGTGCAGGGCCGTGGCGGACACGCCGGCCCGCGCGCTGAGCTGGGCGAGCGTCACCGAGCCGGCCGACGCGCCCCGCTCGGCCATCTCCTCGGCCATCGCCTCGAGAATCTCAGCTCGTCGAGCCTGCTCCACGACCGTCCCGCTCCCGCGCCCGCTTGACAGTGGCCGCGGAGCCTATCTTCTTGTTATCCAGCAGCAGTCGGCGAGCGACCGGCGACGGCGCCTCTAGCCTGCCGGCGCCGGCGGCAGCTCGGGGGGAGCACCGTAGGCGCACAGGCACGCCGGCAGGGATACCGAGCCGTCCTCACGCTGGCCGTTCTCCAGCAGCGCCACGATCGTCCGCCCGACGGCCACGGCCGTGCCGTTGAGGGTGTGCAGCGCCCGGGTGCGCTTGTCCCGCCGCACGCGGACGTTGAGCCGTCGCGCCTGGTAGTCGGTCGTGTTCGAGCAGGACGTCAGCTCGCGGTAGCGGTCCTGGCTCGCCAGCCACGCCTCGCAGTCGTACTTCTTGGCGGCCGAGTTGCCGAGATCGCCGACGGCGATGTTGACGACGCGGTAGGGCAGGCCGAGATCGGCCAGGATCTCCTCCTCGATGGCGAGGATGCGCTCGTGCTCGGCCGGCGAGTCGTCGGGCTCGACGAAGCTGAACATCTCGACCTTGTCGAACTGGTGCACGCGAAAGATGCCGCGCGTGTCCCTGCCGGCCGCCCCGGCCTCCCGCCTGAAGCACGGCGAGAAGCCGGCGTAGCGCAGCGGCAGGCGATCGGCCTCGATGATCTCGTCGGCGTGCAGGGAGGCCAGCGCGACCTCCGACGTGCCGACGAGGAACAGCTCGTCCTCCGGCAGGGCGTAGAGCTGCTGCTCCGTGTCGGGCAGGAAGCCGGTGCCGAACAGCGCGCGCTCGCGCACCAGGACCGGCGGGATGACGGGCTCGAATCCATGCGCGCGGACCTTCTCCAGGGCCCAGCGGACGAGCGCCAGCTCGAGCATGACCAGATCGCCCTTGAGATAGGCGAAGCGCGAGCCCGAGAGCGAGGCCGCCCTGTCCATGTCGATCAGCTCGCCGGCCAGCTCGAGGTGATCGCGCGCCGGGAAGCCGAGCTCGGGCACGGCGCCGGAGTCGCGGACGAGCTCGTCATCGGGGCCGGGCGCGGCGGTCGGATCGGGCAGGTTCGGCAGCGGCGCCAACGCCTCCTGCAGCTCGGCCTCGACCGCCGAGAGCTCCGCGTCGAGCTCCTTCGCGCGCGCAGAGACGGCCTGCATCGCGGCGATCTCGCGCTGGCGATCGGCCTCCTCCGCGCTCGCGCGGATTCGGGCGCTGGCGTCGTTCTGCTCGGCTCGAAGGCCCTCGAGCTCGGGGAGCAGCGCGCGCCGGCGACCGTCGAGCTCGATGACCTTCTCGAGCCCTCCCACCGCCGAGCCGCCACGTCGGGCCAGAGCCGCGCGGACTCCGTCGGGATCCTCCCGGATGCGCTTCAGGTCGAGCATGGGCCGACCGGCGGGCTGCCTATTTCGTCGAGAGCTTGATGCTCGTTGCCGGGACCTTCGGCGCCTGGCGCCCGGAATAGGCCGCCAGGAAGGCGGCGATCGCCTGCGCGTCGGCTCCGACGACGATGTTCTGCGGCATGATCGCGCCCGAGAAGCCACCGTTGCGGATCGCGTAGAGCGCCTGTTCTACGTTCTCCTTGCGGAAGTTGAAGTTCGGCCCGTTCGTCTTGAGGCGGTTCTGGATGCTCGTCGCCGAGCCCTGGGCACCGACGGACGAGAGGGTGTGGCAGCCCGAGCAGTGGTCACGGAAGAGCACCGCACCGTGGTAGTACGGGCTCGTTTTCGCGACCTGGACACCCTGCGATCCGCACGCGCCGAGGACGGCGGTACAGGCCAGCAGGACGATCGTCGTGGCGGCAACCCTCATGCGCCGGGAATATATAGGCCCGCTCAGAAGCCGTGGGCCGTGCCCGCGGCTCGCAGCGCCAGGAATACCACGACGAGGGCCGAAAGCGCCATCACGCCCATCTCGCGCCGCAGGACGGTCACGAGGAGTGCCTGCTGCTCGTTCTCGGGCAGTCTGCCGACCGCCTGGGCGTCCTCGAGGCCCTCCTGATCGAGGATCGTCTGGGCCGAGGTCACGCGCAACTGCTCGGCGACGAAGGCGACTGCCAGGGGCAGCAGCGCATAGAGATAGAAGAGATCGTCGCTGGGGCGCTTGCCGGCCGCCGCGAGCGAGCCGACGGCGATCGCGAGCGTCAGCGCGGAGCCCTGGCCGACCCGCAGCATCAGCCAGAACGTCGAGGTCCCCCGCCCCTGGGCCGGAGCCCCCCGATACCAGATCCACCCGCCGGTCAGACCCGATGCCGCGTTGAGCGCCGCCACGAGCAGCGAGGCGGCGACGACGGCCTGCGTCATCCCGCTGATATCGAGCCGATTGCCACTATGTAACACCCTGCCACAAGCAGTGATATAACAGCGCCAGGTGCTTCGCAGCTATCTCCCGGCGATCGTCTTCATCGTGCTCGGCGGCGCCGTCGGCGGCGCCTTCGCGATGTTGAACTCGGTCATCGGTCCGCACCGCGCGACGCCCCACAAGCAGGACCCCTACGAGTGCGGCCTACCGTCCGAGGTCAAGCGCGGGATGCGCTTCGGAATCAGCTTCTACCTGATCGCGATGCTCTTCATCCTGTTCGACATCGAGGTCGTCTTCCTCTACCCGATCGCGGTCGAGCTGCGAGCCTATGGAAGCTATGCGCTGATCGAGACGGTCGTCTTCATCGTCCTGCTGTTCGTGGCATTCGCCTACGTGTGGAGACGGGGGGCGCTCGAGTGGAGATGAGACGCGAGCCCGTGGGCCCCTCAGGCGACGGCGCTCACGTGGATCCTGAGTCGCTGCGCGTTCGCAACCTGAACTCGCAGCAGTTGCTGCGCGGGGGAGACCTTCTCGGGCCCAACCCCTCGGCGCATCTCGAGGGGGCAGACCTCGAACGGCACGTCGAAGAGCGCGTCTTGACCACGACGCTCGACAAGGCGGTGGCGTGGGCGCGCTCGAACTCCTTCTTCCCGGCCACGTTCGGGCTGGCCTGCTGCGCGATGGAGCAGATCACCACGGTTGCCTCGCGCGTCGACATCGCCCGGTTCGGCTTCGAGGCCTTTCGCGCGTCCCCGCGTCAGGCCGACCTGCTGATCCTGTCGGGGCGCGTGTCGATCAAGATGGCGCCGGTCGTGCGCCGTATCTACGACCAGATGCTCGAGCCGAAGTGGGCGATCTCGATGGGCGCGTGCTGCAGCTCGATGGGCGTCTTCAACAACTACGCCCTCGTGCCGGCCGACAAGTTCATGCCGATCGACGTCCACGTTCCCGGCTGCCCTCCTCGCCCGGAGGCGCTGATGCACGGGATCGTCAAGCTTCAGAAACTGGTCCAGGGCAACGCCGTGTCAGGCTGGCGCGAGCGTTACGGCGCCGTCGGAACCGAGGAGGTCCTCCCGGCCCCCGGTCGGCCGACGACGGTGAACGTCCCCCTCGAGGGGGACACCGCCGGTGCCTGACGCGACGGGCCTGGAGCTGGTCGGCCAGGAGCTTGGAGCAGCCGTCCTCGAGACGGTCTACTTCCGTGATCGGGCAACGCTGGTGATCGACTCCGAGCACATCCGTGCAGTGCTCGCCCACCTGCGCAACGCGGGGTACTCCTTCCTTTCGAGCGTCCACGGCGTGGACTACTACCCCCAGGAGCCGCGGCTGGGAGTCATCTACGAGCTGCTCGACATGAGCAGGGTCGACCGCATCACGGTGAAGCTGCGGCTCGGCAGCGACGCGCCCGAGGTGGACTCCGTAACCCCAGACACGCCCGACCACGCCGGCTGGCCGACGGCCAACCACCAGGAGCGCGAGATCTACGACATGTTCGGAGTCGTCTTTCGCGATCACCCTGACCTTCGACGGATTCTGATGCCTGAGGACTACGAGGGTCACCCGCAGCGCCGGGACTTCCCGCTCGGCGGCGAACCCGTGATCTTCACGTACAACGAGCGCGAGTCCCACGGCGGCGAGGAATGACCCCGGCCGACGGCCCAGGGATTTCGGAGTACCGCCGGCGCGAGCAGAGCATCACGCTGGCCCCGCTCGACGAGCAGGTCGGCGCACGCGACGTCGAGACCACCGAGGAGCTGATGACGCTCAACTTCGGTCCGCACCACCCGGCGACCCATGGGGTGCTGCGCCTGCTCGTCAGCCTCCAAGGCGAGATCGTCCGCGACATCAAACCGATCATCGGATACGTCCACACGGGCATCGAGAAGACGGCCGAGGACAAGTCCTACTGGAAGGTCATCCCCGTGATCGAACGGATGGACTACCTGGCCTACTACTTCAACTCGATGGCCTACGTCGGCGCGGTCGAGTCGCTTCTCGGCGTCGAGGTGCCCAAGCGCGCGCAGTACCTGCGGGTGATCCACATGGAGCTCAACCGCATCATGTCCCACCTCGTTTGGCTGGGGACGAGTGCGTTGGACCTCGGGGCGATCTCGATGCTGTGGTACTGCTTCCGGGAGCGTGAACGCATCTGCGACCTGTTCGAGATGTCCTCGGGCCAGCGCATGCACACGCGCTACTTCCAGGTCGGGGGAGTGATCGAGGACATCCCGGCCGGGTTCGGCTCGAAGCTCCGCGAGTTCGTGCGGGAGATGCCCGGCCGGGCCGACCAGTACAAGGCGCTCCTGCACCGAAACGAGATCTTTCTGCACCGCCTCCGCGGTGTCTGTCCGCTCGATGCGGTGACCCTCCTCGGCCTCGGCGTGACCGGGCCGCTGCTGCGCGCCGCTGGCAACCCGTGGGACCTGCGCAAGGCCGACCCGTACAGCTCCTATGAGGACTTCGACTTCAAGATCCCGGTAGGCACGGTCGGCGACAACTACGACCGCTACGCCGTCCGGATGGCCGAGATCTACGAGTCCGTCAAGATCATCGACCAGGCGCTCGAAGGGCTGCCCGAGGGTCCTGTGATCACGACCGACCGCAAGATCGCGCTGCCGCCGCGGCACGAGCTGGCGACCTCGATGGAGGCGCTCATCCACCACTTCAAGCTCGTCACCGAGGGCTTTCGCGTACCGCCCGGCGAGATGTACTTCCCGATCGAGGGACCGCGCGGCGAGCTCGGCTGCTTCGTGCGCTCCGACGGGTCCTCAAAGCCGGCGCGCGTGCACATGCGCGACCCCTCGTTCGTCAATCTCCAGGCCTTCTCGCACATGGCCGAGGGCGCCTACATCGCCGACATGATCGCCACCCTGGCGATGCTCGATCCGATCTTGGGCGGGATCGACCGATGAGCGCCGTGCGCCGCTTCGAGCACGGCTCGCGAGTCCCTGGGTGGGACCGGGGCGTCGATCTCGAAAAGGACCCGGCGCTCGTCCCGGAGGCCGCCGATGTCGAGGTTCCCGATGCACTGCGCGAGGAGATCGAGGCCCACATGAGCCACTACCCGGACCGGCGCTCGGCGACGCTGCCGGCCCTGGCGGCGGCGCAGCGCGTCCACGGCTGGTGCTCGCCCGAGGCGATCGAGCAGGTGGCCTGCGTGATGGCCGTCACGCCTGCCTACCTCGAGTCGGTGGCCAGCTTCTACGACATGCTCGAGACGACGCCCGTCGGACGCCACAGCGTGTTCGTCTGCACGAACATCTCCTGCTCGCTGCGCGGAGCCGACGCGCTGTTTGACGCGATCAGCGTCGCTGCGGGCGAGGACCCGGATCTCAACGTCCGCTCGTTCGAGTGTCTCGGCGCCTGCGACATCGCCCCGATGGCGTCTGTCGACGGCGTCTACGTCGGGCCGCTGACGCCCGCCGACGTGCCTCAGCTGCTCGAGGACATCCGCGCCGGGCGGGCGGTGCTGCCCGACAGGCAACTGGCGTGCCGACCGGTCGCCGATCCTCACGCCAACCGCCCCCCGACGCCGACCCCGGAGTCCTGATCGTGGCCGCGCCCGCCGCCTCCCCCATGCTTCTGTTCACCGACATCGACGAGCCGGGGCTCGCCACGATCGACGTCTACCGCGCCCGCGGCGGCTACGAGTCGCTCGGCAAGGCGCTGGCGATGACCCCGCAGGAGGTCCTCACGCAGCTGGAAGCCTCCGGGCTGCGCGGACGCGGCGGTGCCGGCTTCTCGATGGGCAAGAAGGTCTCCTTCCTGCCCAAGGGCTCGATGGACAAGTACCTCGTCTGCAACGCCGACGAGTCCGAGCCCGGGACGTTCAAGGACCGCGAACTCATGCAGAAGACGCCGCACATGCTGATCGAGGGACTCGTCATCGCCTCCTACGCGGCCGGGGTGAACCGGTCCTTCATCTACATCCGCGGCGAGTACGTGCTGCAGGCCGACGCGCTCGACGCCGCGCTCGCCGAAGCCCGCCTCGCCGGCTTTGTCGGCGAGGACATCCTCGGCTCGGACCACTCGCTGTCGCTGGTCGTCCACCGCGGCGCCGGCGCCTACATCTGCGGCGAGGAGACCGGCCTGCTCGACTCGCTCGAAGGCAAGCGCGGCAATCCCCGCCTGAAGCCCCCCTTCCCGGCCAACCAGGGCCTCTACCAGGGCCCGACGCTGATCAACAACGTCGAGACGCTGGCGACGGTGCCGGCGATCGTCGCGATGGGCGGCGAGGAGTACGCCAAGCTCGGCGTCGAGAGCTCGACAGGCACCAAGCTGGTGTCGGTCTCCGGCCACGTCCAGCGGCCCGGCAACTACGAGATCGAGCTCGGCATCCCCTCGCGCGAGATCATCTACGGCCTCGCCGGCGGACCCCCGGACGGGCGCACGGTCAAGTGCTGGTTCCCTGGCGGCTCCTCCTCGCCGGTGCTTACCGAGGCCGACCTCGACATCCCCTACGACTTCGACTCGCTCGCGAAAGCCCGCTCGATGCTCGGCTCGGGAGCGATCATCGTCGTCGACGACTCGACGCCGATCCTCGACGTGGCGCTGAAGGTGGCCAAGTTCTACCGCCACGAGTCCTGCGGCAAGTGCACCCCCTGTCGCGAGGGCACCAACTGGACGGTCAAGATGCTCGAGCGGATCGCCTCCGGCGAGGCCACGCCGATGGACCTGGAGATCATGGCCTCGGTCCAGGAGCACATAATCGGCAACTGCCTATGCGTCCTCGGCGACGCGATGGCGATGCCGATCGGCTCGATGATCGCAAAGTTCCGCGACGAGTTCGAAGCGCACATCGAGACGGCACGCGCGGCGGGAGGTGCCTAGGCGATGCCCCGTCCCGAGCCGCGAACGATCACCTTCACGATCGACGGACGCGATGTGCAGGCGGCCGAGAACACGATGCTTGTCGACGCGGCCAAGCAGGGAGACGTCGAGATCCCGGTCTTCTGCTACGAGCCCAAGCTCGGCCAGCCGGTCGGCGCCTGCCGCATGTGCCTGGTCGAGGTCGAGGGCATCCCCAAGCTCCAGACCGGCTGCTCGACGCCGGTCAAGGACGGCATGGTCGTCTACACCCAGACCGAGCGCGTCAAGACCGCCCAGCGGTCGGTCGTCGAGTTCCTGCTGATCAACCACCCGCTCGACTGTCCGGTGTGCGACAAGGGCGGCGAGTGTCCGCTGCAGGACATCACGTTCGGCTGGGGTGGCGGTATTTCGCGCTTCATCGAGCCCAAGCGACACTTCGTCAAGCCGCTCGAGCTCTCGCCGCTGATCGCGATCGATCGCGAGCGCTGCATCCTCTGCTATCGCTGCGTGCGCTTCTCCCAGGAGATCGCCGAGGACTACCAGCTGGTCCTGCTCGAGCGCGGCGCCCACTCCTATGTGGCGACATTCGACGGACACCCCTACGTGGCGCCCTTCAGCGGCAACATCGTCGAGCTGTGCCCGGTCGGGGCGCTCACCTCGCGGCCCTATCGCTTCAGGGCCCGTCCGTGGGACATCGAGGGCGCGGGCTCGGTCTGCACGCTCTGCCCGGCGCAGTGCAACGTCACCGTGACGGTCCGCGACGAGCGCGCCCTGCGCGTGCTCGCCCGCGACCACGTCGATGTCGACGACGGCTGGCTGTGCGACAAGGGTCGCTTCGCCTACCAGTCCTTCCACGTCGACGAGCGCATAACCGAGCCGCTGCTGCGCGACGGCGGCGAGCTGCGCCCGGTCTCCTGGGAGCGCGCCCTCAGCGAGGCCGCGGCCGGCCTGAAGCGGGCAGGCGCGGCGACAGGCGCGATCGCCGGCGGCGGCACCACCAACGAGGAGGGCCTGCTGCTGGCCACGCTGATGCGCGACGGCCTCGGCGCGCCTCACATCGACTCTCGGCGGGCGAGCTCGCTGCCGCTCGGGCTCCACCGCGCGCTCGGCGCGCCCGCGCTGCAGGCGAAGGTGAGCGACCTCGAGTTCGCCCACGCCGTGCTCGTCCTCGCCGCCGACCCCGTCAACGACGCGCCCATCCTCGACCTGCGCCTGCGCAAGGGCATGCGCCGCCACGGCCTGAAGCTGGCCGTCGCCTCGCCCGGCCCCAGCTCGCTCGATCAGAGCGCGGCGGCCGCGGTGCGCCACGCCCCCGGCGCCGGCGCGATCGTTGCGGCGGCATTGAGCGCAGCGCTCTCCGGCGAGGAGTCCGCCGAGCGCTTGGCGCGCGAGGCCGGCGCCGAGCCCGAGGCGATCGCCGAGCTCGCGACCCTGCTGCGGGGACCTGTCGCCGAGGACGGCGACGGACGCGAGACGCCGCCCCGCGAGGTCGTGATCGTGTGGGGCGAGCGCCTCGCCGCGGGGCCCAACGGCGAGGCCGGCGTGCGAGCGCTGCTCGAGATCTCCGAGGCGCTCGGGATGGCCGACGCCGACGGTGCAGGCCTGCTGGAAATCCCGACGGCGAGCAACGGACGCGGGCTGCGCGAGGCCGGCGCGCTCCCCAACGTGGGACCCGGACTGAGCGAGCCGGCAAACAGCGGGCGCGACGCGGGCGCGATCGCCGACGGGCTCGCTGAGGGCGAGCTCGCCGCCGTCTACCTGCTGCACAGCGATCCCCTCCGCGACCTCCCGGGCGAGGAGCGCTGGGGTGAGGCGCTCACGCGGGCGAGCACCGTGATCGCCCATGCCTCGTTCCTCACCGAGGGCATCCGCGAGCACGCGACGGTGGTGTTCCCGGCCGAGGCATATCCCGAGAAGGAGGGCACGGTGGTCCATCCCGATGGACGACTCCAGCGACTGCGGCCCGCCATCGCCCACCCCGGCTCGGTGCGCTCGGAGTGGCAGATCCTCACCGAGCTCGGATCGCGTATCGGGCTCGACCTCGACATCCCGACCGCGTCGATGGCCTCCCAGCGCCTGTTCGAGGCCGTGCCGTTCTACGCCGGCCTGACGCTCGAGGAGATCGGCGGACGCGGCGTCCGCTGGTCGCAGCGCCCGGCCGCCGCGAGCTTCCCTGCGGGCGACGCCAGCACGGGCGACGGCGAGGTCGTCGAGACGCCCGCCGACGCCCTTGAGCTCGCGGGCTTCCGCTCGGTCTGGGACGCCCCCGAGGTCGAGTTCTCGCCGGCGCTGTCGTTCCTGTTCCCGCAGCGGGAGCTCGTGTGACGGTCCTCGCGCTCGTCGGCTACTACGAGCCCTGGTGGATCCAGATCATCAAGGCGATCGTGATCTTCGCCGTCGGCCTTCAGCTCGTGCCGGTCGTCCTGATCGCAGAGCGCAAGCTGCTCGGGCGCTTCCAGGGACGCTACGGCCCCAACCGCGTCGGACCCTACGGCGCCCTCCAGCCGCTCGCGGACATCCTCAAGCTCCTGACCAAGGAGCAGTCCCGCCCGACGACGTCGGTCGGCTTCCTGTTCGCGATCGCGCCCCTCGTTTCGATCCTGACCGCCGTGGCCGCCTTCGCGATCATCCCCTTCGGCGACACCCAGGACATCTTCGGGACGAAAGTCGGGCTCTACGGCATCGACGTCTCGATCGGGCCCCTGTACCTGTTCGCTTTCGGCGCCGTCGCCTTCTACGGGATCATGCTCGGCGGCTGGTCCTCGGGCTCCAAGTACTCGTTCCTCGGCGCCATGCGCGGCGCCGCGCAGCTGATCTCCTACGAGGTCTCGCAGGGGCTTGCGCTCGTCGGCGTCGTCATCACCGCCCAGACGCTCTCGCTCACCGGCATCGTCCACGCGCAGGCCGGCATGTGGTACGTGATCCCGCAGTTCTTTGGCTTCCTCGTCTTCCTCGTCGCCGGCTTCGCCGAGACCAACCGCGCGCCATTCGACCTCACCGAGGCCGACGCCGAGCTCGTGGGCGGCTACAACACCGAGTTCGGCGGCGGGCGCTTCGCCTCCTACTTCTTCGCCGAGTACCTCAACGTGCTCGTCGTCTCGGGCATCGTCACGACCGTCTTCCTCGGTGGCTGGCTGCTGCCGTTCGGCATCCACCCGCCGGGCTGGGTCGACCCGATCGTGGTCCTGTTTAAGATGTCGCTGATCACGTTCCTGTTCATCTGGATACGTGCGACGCTCCCACGCCTGCGCTACGACCAGCTGATGAGCTTCGGCTGGAAGGTCCTGCTCCCGCTCGCCACCCTCAACACCCTCGTCACGGCGGTCCTCGTCGTGGTCACGCACTGATGAGCAACGCAACTCACGACGACGACAGACCGGCGACAGCGACGCTCGCGATCGCGGGCTGGAGCCCCGGTGACGACGTCATAGAGGTCCAGCGCTCCCCCGATCCCGGCGCCGCGCGCGGCACCTGGCGCGCGTTCCGCGAGACGGCCCGAGGGCTGAGGTCGACGATGAGCCGCCTCCTCGAGCGCCCCTCGACGATCCAGTACCCCGAGGAGAAGGTTCCCGTCTATCCCCGCTTCCGCGGCCGCCACAAGCTCCACCGCTTCGAGGACACGCCCGCGCACGGGGCGCATGCCGGCCTCGAGAAGTGCGTCGGGTGCTCGCTGTGCGCCGCGGCCTGCCCGGCCGACTGCATCCGCGTCGTCGCCGCCGAGAACACGCCGGAGAACCGCGTCTCGGCCGGCGAGCGCTACGCGGCCGTGTACGAGATCAACCTCTCGCGCTGCATCTTCTGCGGCTACTGCGAGGTCGCCTGCCCCTTCGACGCCATCACGATGGGCCACGACTACGAGCTCTCCGACTACGACCGCGGCGATCTGATCTTCACGAAGGAGATGCTCCTGGCCGAGCCGCTCGAGCGCACACCGCTGAGGAACGAGGGCGAGTGAGGATCGAAGATCCGATGAAGCCCGCCCCGAAGGCAGCCGTCGATCTCGACGCCGCCCACCGGACGCAGGCACGATGAGCGCCGTCCTGTTCTTCATCGCCGCCGCCGGCGTCATCACGGGCGCCGTCGGGGTCGTCGTCCTGCGCAACCCGTTCTACAGCGTCCTCGCGCTCGTCTGCCACCTGCTCTCGCTCGCCGTCCTGTTCCTGCTGCTGCGCTCGGAGTTCGTCGCCGCCGTCCAGGTCGTCGTCTACGCGGGCGCCGTCATGGTGCTCTACGTCTTCGTCGTGGCCTACGTCGGCGGCGAGGGCGAGTCCATCGGCGAGCGCCTGCACGGCACGGCCCCCGGCGGCTCGAGCCTGCGCCTCGGTGGCGCGGTCCTCGCCGGCGCCCTGCTCGTCGAGCTTCTCATCGCCCTGCTCGGCACGGGCCTGGAGGCGATCGGAGGCTACGGCGCCGGCTACAGCGCCGCCGGAGCGCCGTCGGAAACCTTCGGCACGCCGGCCTACATCGGCAAGCTCCTGCTGACGCGGTTCCTGCTGGCATTCGAGATCGCGTCCTTCCTGCTGCTCATCGCGGCCGTCGGCGGGGTCGTGCTGGCCCGTCGACGCGGCGGCCTCGGCGAGGAGGACGAGCGCGACCTCCTGACGCCGCTGGACGTCCTGCGCCCGCGCGGGACCGGCACGATGGCCGAGGGCGTCGGGAAGCGCGGCTCATGAGCATCGCGTGGTACCTGGCCGTCTCGGCGATCGTCTTCTCACTCGGGGCGGTCGGCGTCATCACGCGGCGCAACCCGCTCGTCGTGCTCCTGTGCCTCGAGCTCATGCTCAACGGCGCCAACCTCGCGCTGATCGCCTTCTCGCGCATGTGGGGCAATGGCGACGGCCAGATCCTCGCGCTCGTCGTGATGACCGTCGCGGCCTGTGAGGTCTGCATCGGCCTCGGCATGATCGTCGCCATCTACCGGCGGAGGCTGCCGATCGACGTCGACGAGCTCAGGGAGCTCCAGGGCTGATGGCCGCAACGACGTTCGGCTGGCTGGTCCTGCTCATGCCGCTGCTCGGCACAGTGGTCATCGGCTTCGGATACCGCGTGCTCCCCGGTCGCAGCGCCGGCTGGCTCGGCACGGGCGCGATCTTCCTGTCGTTCCTGGCCGCCCTCGGCGCGCTGATCGCCATCCAGGGCCACGCCCCCGAGCACCGCCAGCTCGTGTCCTCGCTGTGGAGCTATGCCTCGACCGCCGGCATCGACGCCCAGATGTCGATCCTCGTGGACCCTCTGTCCGTCTTCATGATCCTCGTCGTCAGCGGCGTATCGACGCTGATCCACCTCTACTCGGTGTCCTACATGGAGGGCGACGAGGGCTTCGCGCGCTACTTCGCCTACCTGAACTTCTTCGTCTTCTCGATGCTGCTGCTCGTCCTCGCCGGCAACTTCCTGCTGCTGATCGTCGGCTGGGCGTTCGTCGGCGCGGCGTCGTATCTCCTCATCAGCTTCTGGTACCGGCGCACGACGGCCACCCGCGCCGGCATCAAGGCCTTCGTCATCAACGTCGTCGGCGACGTCGGCCTCGTCCTCGGCACGTACTTCATCTTCAAGCACACGGGCACGCTCGACCTCCTCAAGACGTTCCACGCCACCGCCGGCGGCGCGTTCGGCCACGGCGGCGAAAACGGCGACCTCGTCGCCGGCTGCATCCTCCTCCTCGTCGGCGCGTTCGCCAAGTCGGCGCAGATCCCGCTTCACACCTGGCTGCCCGACGCGATGGAGGGGCCGACGCCGGTCAGCTCGCTGATCCACGCCGCGACGATGGTCACGGCCGGCGTCTACCTGATCGCTCGCATGCACCCGCTCTTCGAGCTGGCCCCCTCCGCCCAGGACGTCGGCGCGGTGATCGGCGCGGCGACGCTCCTGATCGCCGGCACGATCGGGCTCGCCCAGACGGACATCAAGCGCGTCATCGCCTACTCGACGATGTCCCAGATCGGCTACATGATCATGGGCGTGTCGGTGGGCGCCTACGCGGCCGGCCTCTTCCACCTGATGACGCACGCCTTCTTCAAGGCCCTCCTGTTCATGGCCGCCGGCTCGGTCATCGGGGCGATGGCCGGAGAGCAGTCGCTCGAGCGCATGGGCGGCTTCCGCAAGGCGATGCCGTTCACCTACGGCTGCTTCATCGTCGGCGGCCTGGCGCTTTCCGGCGTGCCGCCGTTCTCGGGCTTCTTCTCCAAGGACGAGATCCTGCTCGTCACCGGCGAGCGCGGCGGGTGGCACTGGGGGCTGTACGCCGCGGGCTACATCGGCGCCCTGCTGACGGCCATCTACACGTTCCGGATGATCTTCCGCGCCTTCCACGGAGAGCCCGTGCCCGAGGCGCGCGAGCTCGAAGCCGGCCACCTCCACCACGCCGAGGTTCCGCACAACCCCGCGACCGGCGAGGAGGAGGACCTCGACGTCGGCTTCCCGGGTCCGACCCACGCGATCGCCGAGCGCGCGCTGCCGATGCGCGTTGCGATGGGCGTGCTGGCGCTCGGGGCGCTCGGCGCGGGACTCGTGCAGATCCCGAAGGTCGACTTCGTGATCGAGGACTTCCTGCGCCCGTCGTTCGCCGACTCGACCCTCTATGAACCGCACACCCGCAACGGCCTGCTCGTCCTCGGCCTCGGCCTCGGCACGCTCCTCGCGCTCGTCGGCATCGCTCTCGCCTACCGTGTCTGGGTCACCCGGCCGGGCACCGCGGCGGCGATCCGCGCGCGCACCCGCCCGCTGTATGAGCTGTTCGTGAACAAGTGGTACTTCGACGAGATGATCGACCTCGTCGTCCTGCGTCCATCGGCCGCGGGCGGGCGCTTCGCCCGCGACACGTTCGAGCGGCTGTTCGTCGAGGACACGATGATCGGCGCCCCGACGGGTCTCGTGCGCGCCGGATCGGCCGCCGTGCGTGCCGCCCAGAGCGGCTTCGTGCGCTACTACGCCGCCCTGCTCGTGCTCGGCGTGACATCCGTCGGCCTCTACTTCCTGCTCCAGAGCTGAACGGGCTGACGAGCGTGCCACCCCTTTCGATCATGCTCTGGCTCCCCGCCGCCTGCGGGCTGCTCGGCGCGATCGCGTCGCTGCTCGTCGAGGCCCGGGGCGCCGGGAGGAGCACGGCGGGCGGGAACTCGTGGAGCGTGCCGGGGGCGGCGGCGTTCGCGGGCTCGCTCGCGGCGCTCGGGCTCGCGATCGCCTACATCGCCGACTACAGCGCGGGCGGCGGCCCGCAGCACGTGACCGACGTCGTGTGGATCGCCGAGCTCGGCATCCACTACAAGGTGGCGATCACCGGGCTGAACGTCCTGCTGATCGGCATGACGACGCTGCTCTTCGCCGCGGCCACGCTCGCCGCGAACGTCCGCTCGGGCTCGGCGGCAGCCGACCGGCCGCGTCTCTTCTTCTTCCACTTCATGCTCGCCGAGTCGGCCGTCCTCGGCGCCTTTCTCGCGCAGGACCTCGCGCTGTTCGTGTCGTTCTTCGACCTGATGCTGATCCCCTTCTACTTCCTGATCGGCGGATGGGGCAGGGAGCCCGGCCGCGTGAGGGCGACGACGAAGCTCGTCATCTACACGCTCGTCGGCTCGCTGCTGATGCTGGCCGCGGCGATCGCCACCGGCGTGCTCGCCTCGCAGCAGGGCGGCGGGCACATCACCTTCGTCCTGACCTCGCTGCAGGCGCTGCCGCTCAGCACCGGCTCGCAGGAGTGGATCTTCCTGTTCTTCGCCGCGGCATTCCTCGTCAAGATGCCCGCCTTCCCGCTGCACGGCTGGATGCCCGACGGCTATCGGGCGATGCCGATCGAGGTTCTGATGGTCTTCTCCGGCGTGCTGTCGAAGGTCGGCGCCTACGGCTTCCTGGCGATCGTCCTGCCGCTGTTCCCGCGGGCGGCCGTCCACTTCCAGACGCTGATGCTGGTGATCGCCCTGCTGTCGATCGTCTACGGCTCGGCCCAGGCGTTCAGCCAGCGCGACGCCCGCCTGATCGCCGGATACTCGTCTGTCGCCCAGCTCGGCTTCATCACGCTCGGCGTCTTCGCGCTGAACCCGCAGGGCGCCCAGGGCGCGCTCCTGCAGATGGTCAACCACGGCCTCGTCGTCGCGCCGCTGCTGTTCATCGTCGCCCTGCTCGCCCAGCGCGCCGGCGGCTCGGAGGACATCCGCGAGATGGGCGGCATTGCGTTCCGCGCGCCGCTGCTGGCGAGCGTCTTCCTGATCGTCGCGCTCGCCACGCTCGCTATCCCCGGGTCGTCGAACTTCGTCGGCGAGTTCCTGATCCTGCTCGGCGTCTTCAAAGCCAAGCTGGCCATCGCAGTCGTCGCCTTCGCCGGGGTCGTCATGGCCAGCGTCTACGCCCTGCGGCTGTTCATCCGTGCCATGCACAACCGCGTCGGGCCGTCCGTCCGCTCGCGCGAGATGACGATGGCCGACGGCGCCGTCCTCGTCCCGATCGTGGCAGTGATCCTCTTCCTGGCGCTGTACCCGCAGTTTGCTCTGCATCGCAGCGAACGGTCGGTCAAGGCCGCGGTGGCGTCGGCGCGCAGCCTGACCCGCGGCGGCGAACCGCAGGCGTTCGCCGGCAGCTCGCTACCCGGTGGATGCAGCGCGACAGCCCAACGCGTGTCTTGCTCGGACGGACTGCGGCCCGTCAGGCTCGGGAGCGGCGGATGAGCGCGTCCCTCGCCACCGCCCACCTCAAGGGCCCGCACGTCGATTTCGCCGGGCTCTCGCCGCTGATCGCCCTGTTGGGAGGCGTCGTGGTCGTCCTGCTCGCCGGCCTGCTGGGCTCGCGCCGAGCGCGCTCGCAGGGGGTGCCGGCGCTCAGCCTGGCGGCGCTCGGGACGGCGCTCGGGCTGACGATCTGGCAGTGGAACGCGCAGAAGTCGATCCTCTCGGGGGCGCTGCGGATCGATGACCTCGCGCTTGTGCTCAACATGGTCCTGATCGGCGGGGGCGCCTGCGCCGTGCTGCTGTCGTGGCGGTCGCTGGCCGCGCGCGAAGCGGCGCACGGCGAGTTCCACGCCCTGCTTCTGACATCGATCGCGGGCATGTCGCTGCTTGCGGCCGCCGAGAACACCGTCGCGCTGTTCGTCGGCCTCGAGCTCCTGTCGATCCCCCTCTATGTCCTCTGCGCGACCGAGCTGCGCCGCGAGCACTCGCTGGAGTCGGGTCTGAAGTACCTCATCGTCGGCTCGGTCGGCTCGGCGACGCTGCTCTACGGACTGGCGATGATCTACGGCGCCACCGGGGCGACGGACTTCACGGCTATCGCCTCCGCCCTCTCGAACGGCTCCCTGGCGACCGACCCGCTGACGCTGACGGGCATCGCGCTGTGCGTCGCCGGCCTGTGCTTCAAGGCGTCGGTGGCACCCTTCCACCAGTGGACGCCCGACGTCTACGAGGGAGCGCCGACGCCGGTGACGGCGTTCATGGCCGTCGCGACCAAGGTCGCGGCTCTCGGCGTGTTCCTGCGCTTCTTCGACGTCGCCCTGATCGGCGCCCAGGCGAGCTGGGGTCCCGCCGTGGCGACGCTCGCCGCGATCACCATCATCGTCGGCAACGTCGGCGCGCTCGGCCAGTCCTCGCTGAAGCGGATGCTCGCCTACTCGTCGGTCGCCCAGGCGGGCTACATGCTCGCCGGCGTCGTCGTCGCGACACGGCTCGGCGTGCAGGCGACGGTCTTCTATCTCGCCGTGTACCTCGCGATGAACATGGCGTCGTTCGCGGTCATCGTCGCGCGCGAGCGCGAAACGGACCTCGGCGACTCGATCCACTCGATCGCCGGCCTCGGCCGCGACCGACCGCTGCTGGCGTGGCCGATGACGATCTCGATGCTCGCCCTCGCGGGGATCCCGGCGACGGCCGGGTTCATTGGCAAGTTCTACCTCATCGACGCTGCCGTCGAAGGCGGCTACACCTGGCTCGGCGTGGTCATCGTGGTCGGCTCGATGATCTCACTCGGGTACTACCTCCCGGTGATCGCCGCCATGTGGATGCGCGACGCGCCGGGCAGGGAGTCGGCCTCCACGGCCCCGCCTCTCGGCGGCCTGCCGGCGCTGGCGGGCGGCTCAGTCGAGATGGACGCCGACACCGGAACGCCGGGCGCCGGGGCAGCGGCGACCCCGTCCCGCCAGGGCGAGGTGATTTTCGTCGCGATCCTCGCGGCAGCGGCGACGATCTTCTTCGGCATCATCCCCCAGCCCCTGTTCGACCTCGTCCACCACGCCGGCGGTGCGCTGTCCGGTCTTTTCTAGGCCCTCCGCGACCGGCCGGCGCCTGCGTCTAGAGTTCGATCGTGGCCATTTCTGACGAGCGCCCCTTCGGCGTCCTGCTCGACATCGACGGGGTGCTCTACGTCGGTGGCAAGGCGATCGACGGCGCGATCGACGCGCTGGTCGAGCTGCGCGCCCTCAGCGCGGGCGTCCGGCTGATGACCAACACGACGTCGCGGCCGCACCGGGAGGTCTTCCAGGAGCTGATCGCGCTGGGCTTCGACGTCGCCAGCGAGGAGGTTCTGACGCCGGCGTCGATGGCCGTCAGCTACTGCCGCGAGCGCGGCTATGGGTCCGTGATGCTCCTCGTCGGCGAGCGGCTGCGCGAGGATCTGGCGGAGCTCTCAGAGGCGCAGCCGGGTGAGCGAGTCGACGCGATCGTCCTCGGCGACCTCGGCGACGGCTTCACGCCGGAGGTTCTCAACGGAGCCTTCCGCCTGATGATCGAGGGCGCCGAGCTCGTCGCCCTCCAGCACAATCGCTACTGGCGGAGCGCCGACGGCCTGACGCTCGACGTCGGCGCCTACGCGGCGGCGCTCGAGTACGCGACGGCACGCGAGTCCGTCGTCGTCGGCAAGCCGGCCCAGGCGTTCTTCGATGCGGCCGTCGCCGACCTGGGCGTCGAGCGGGCGATCATGATCGGCGACGACGTCGAGGCCGACGTCGGCGGGGCGATGGCGGCCGGCCTGCCGGGCGTGCTCGTGCGGACGGGCAAGTACCGCGCCGACGCCCTCACGGCGCGGGTGACGCCGACGGCGATCGTTGATTCGATCCGCGACGTGCCCGATCTGCTCGCGCGCTTGCCGCAGGTCTAGACCGCTCCCGAGTCACACGGCGCCCGCCTGGTAGAGGTGCTGGTCGGGGATCCGGCGGATCCTGACGCGCGTGGGTGCGCCGAAGCCCGCCTCACGCAGGTAGCCGGCGAGCTCTGTGGGGCTGTGCAGGTCGGCTCCCGATGTCAGGTGGAAGAACAGCCCCAGCGCAGCGGCCGAGGCATGCTCGCCGGGGCCGTCGGAGCGGAACATGTCGAGCACCGCCACCTTCGCTCCGGGATTCATCGCGGCCCGCACCCGTCGCAGCAGCGTGACGATCTGCTCGCCCGAGAGGTGATGGATGATGTCGAAGACGAGCGCCCCGTCATGAGGGCCGCCGAGGTCCGCCTCGAACATGTCGCCGTCGCGATGCTCGACGCGGTCGCTCATGCCGGCCGCCGCGATGATCTGGCGGCCCACCCTGGCGCTCCCCGGGAGGTCGAGCACGGTCGCGTGCAGTGCCGGATGGCGGGCGCAGAGGGCGGCGGAGAACCAGCCGTGGCCCCCGGCGACGTCGAGGAGCGAGCTCGCCTCGGCGGGCAGCCTGATCGCCCTGGCGACCTCCACGGCGGAGAGCCGCGCAAGCTCGTACTGGCCGGTGATGTAGACGCGCCAGTACTCCTCCTCCTCGGCGGGCTCCCGGTGGATCTCGAAGCTGCCGCCCTCGCGCACGATCCGCTCGAGATCGCCGTACCACTCCCAGTAGGTGGCTGTATGCGCCAGCCACGTGCCGATGTAGGAGTCGGACTCGGGGTCGAGCCACTTGCGTGCCCGCCCGACGAGAGAGAACGTCTGGCCATCCTGCTCGAGGATGTCCATGCCGCGGAGGTTCTCGCACAGCAGCCGCGTGCCGGCGCCCTGCAGCTCGAGCTGCTCGGCGAGGGCGCTCGCCGTCGCCGGTCCCTCCAGGAGCGCCTCGAAGATCCCGAGACGCTGCGCGACGCCGACGACTCGCCCGGCGACCATCCCATACATCGCATACGCCCCCGGGAGCGGCACCAGATTGAGGCCGAGGGCGACGCGCTCGAGGAGATCGTCTGCTGCCGGCCTCATCCGCATAGAGGGGCACCCTAGCGGCCGACGAGCAGCCGACGGATGCGCCCCCGCGCGACTCGGTGCGCCGTCGCGCGACTAGAGGCGGCCGGAGGCCTCGGCGGCGGCTTCGGCTTCCTGCAGCTGGCGCTCGACCAGATCCAGCCCGGCCGACCAGAAGCCCGGGTCGGCGAGATCGACGCCGACGATGGCGCCGAGCTCCTCGGGGCTGCGCGAGCCGCCGGCGGCGAGCAGCTCTAGGTAGCGCGGCACGAGCTCGGGACCGGTCTGCTCGTAGCGCTCGTAGACCGACAGCGCGAGCAGCTGCCCGTAGGCGTAGGCGTAGACGTAGCCGGGGCTGCCGATGAAGTGCGGGATGTATGACCACCACGTCCGGTACCCGTCGGTGAGCTCGACGGAGTCGCCGACGAACTCGCTCTGACTCTCGGCCCAGAGCTCGCCGAAGCGCTCGACCGAGAGCTCGCCCTCCTCGCGCCGGGACGTGTGGACGAGCTGCTCGAAGCGGTTCATGGCGACCTGGCGAAAGACCGTCGCGATCGTGTCCTCGAGGTTCTCGGCCAGCAGCGCCAGGCGCGAGGCGGGCGCCGCGTCCTCCTCGAGCAGCCGGCCGAAGACGATCGTCTCGCCGAACACCGATGCCGTCTCGGCGAGCGTCAGGGGCATGTTCTGATGGAAGATGCCCTGGCGGGCGGCCAGCGCGAAGTGGACACCGTGGCCGAGCTCGTGGGCGAGCGTCAGGACGTCACGTCTGCGCGCGGTGTAGTTGAGCATCACGTAGGGGAACACCGACGGCACGGCGGCCGCGCAGAAGGCGCCGCCGCGCTTGGCCGGGCGCACCGGCGCGTCGATCCGGCGCTCGTCGAAGAACCGCTTGGCGACGGCGCCGAGCTCGGGCGAGAAGGACGAGTAGCAGTCGAGCACGACCTCGCGGGCCTCGGCGAACGCGAAGCCGACCTCGTCCTCGGTGACGGCCGCCATGCGGTCGTAGTCGGCCAGCCGCTCGACGCCGAGCAGCCGCGCCTTCAGGCGGTACCAGCGGCGCGCGATGTCGTAGCGCCCGCGGACCGCCTCGATCAGCGCCTGAACGGACTCGTCGCTGGCCTCGTTGGCGAGGTTGCGGGCGGCCAGCCAGTGCGGGTAGCGGCGCAGGCGATCGTCGGTCGCCTTGTCGGCGAGCAATGTGTTGAAGAGGAACGCGCGCGTGCGCAGCCCGGGCGCGAGCGCCGAGGTGACCGCCTCGGCGGTGCCCCGGCGAACGTCGCGGTCGGCGAGCGCTAGGCGGCTGAGGGCGACGTCCAGCGCGACCGCCTCGCCGTGGGAGTCGGGCAACTCGACCGAGATCGCCGAGGTCAGCTCCTCGAACAGCCGCGTCCACGCGCTGGCTCCCGTCAGCGACTTCTCGGCCAGGATCTTCTCCTCGGGCTCGGAGAGCAGGTGGTCGCGGTAGCGACGCACGTTGCGCAGGAAGTGCGCGCAGAAGTCGAGACCGTCGCCGGAGAGGAGCTCCTCGGCGCGCTCGTCCGGCAGTGCCGCCCACTCGAGCTCGAAGAACAGGAGCGTCGTCTGGATCGCCGTCTCCTGCTCCTGGACGCGCTGGAGCAGGGCGCCGTTGGCGGGCTCGGCGGTGTCGGTCGCGAAGCGCAGTCCCGCGTAGTAGCCGGCGCGGCCGACGAGCTCGTGGATCGCCGCGAGCTCGTGCATCGCCTCGGCCAGCCCCTCGCGGTCGAGCTCAGAGAGCTTGCCGGCGTGACGCGTGGCGAACGCCTGGGCGCGCTCGAGCGCGTCCTCCAGACGGCTCGTCACCCCCGGCTCGCCCTCGCCGTCGACGAGCGGCTCGAGGTCCCATGCGGTCGCCTCGAGCTCGGGGTCGGGCAGCTCTGAGCTCACGGGGACGGCCATGGCCTCGCAGCTTAGCTGCCGGGAGACGGGCGTTCCGGTGCGTGCGGGCCAGTCGTGGCGGGCCGTCGGGCCGCGGGATCGGCGGCCGGTCGAGGCGCGCCGCGAACCCGGCCGCGGCGCGATGTAGCATCCTCGCCCCGATGCACGAGACGAGCCCCCAGGTCTTCCTCCTCGCGCGCCCCTCGATCGACTTCGAGGGCATGCGCGGATACCTCGAGTCAGTCGGCGGCGAGAGCTGGCTCCAGCGGCGGGTCGAGGAGGCCGAGGACAGCCCCAACGGCGGCGAGCTGATCGTCGAGTTCGGCGGCCGTGCCTGCTACCGCAGCTGGGAGCCGGGCCTGAACCCGAACGTCACGAAGGTGCGGACCGACCAGCGCGAGTACTTCGCCAACATCCTGCGCTCGGCCCACGGCAGCGTGTTGGAGCATGCCAACTACTCGTTCGCCATCCGGAATTGTTCACGTGTTTTCACCCATGAGATAATTAGGCATCGTGCGGGCTCGGCCTTCAGCCAGGAGAGCCTGCGCTACGTGCGCCTGACCGACATCGGCTTCCGCGTCCCACCGGCCCTCGAGCCGGTCCGCGACCAGGTGCTCTCGATCGTCGAGCAGCTCGAGGAGTTCCAGGTCAGCGCCGCCAAGGAGCTCGGCATCGACGAGGAGGGCGTGCCCTTCCACGTCAAGAAGGAGGTCACCTCGGCGCTAAGGCGGCTCGCTCCGATCGGCCTCAGCACCGACATCCTCTGGACGGCCAACGCGCGCACGCTGCGCCACGTGATCGAGATGCGCACGGCTGAGGGCGCCGAGGAGGAGCTGCGCATCGTCTTCGACACGATCGCCCGGATCATGCAGGTCGAGGCGCCGGGGCTGTTCCAGGACTTCGAGCGCCACGCCGACGGTTCTTGGGTGCCGGAGTACCACAAGGTCTGAGCGCACGGTCGCCGCCGCCCCTTGCGCCGGCGGGAGGCGACGTGCCCGAGCTGTCTTTGCGGTCAGGCGTCCATCCTGCGCGTGCGCCACGCGCCCAGCGCGGTGAAGCCGACCATCCACGCCAGGAGCACGAGGAGGGCCGTCCCCTGGGACATCGTTACGTTCGCGCCGTGATCGCCGACGTGGACCGGGCTGAAGTGGACGATCGCCTGGCTGAGCAGGGCGTCGCGAGCACTGCCCAGCGAGCTGATGGTTGCGAGCAGCGGGCTGGCGACGAGCTGCCAGCCGATCAAGGCCGTGACCGACGCCGGCTTGGACGTCGTCAGCGAGGCGAAGCCGACCGCGACGACGCACACCACGCCGGATGCCATGAGCGCGAAGGCCAGCCCGTTGAGCACCAGGGCTCCGTCGGGCGTCGGAAGGTCGGCGGCGAAGACGTAGGTGCCGATCAGGATCAGGCCGTAACCGACCGCAATGATGGCCCAGCACAGCGCCAGAGCGGCGGGCACGCGTGAGGCGAACAGCGCCACGCGCGAGCGACCCGTCACGACGAGGTCGCGCCACACCCCGGCCGACGCGTCGCCGGTGCCGGCCTCCACGCCGATCAGAACGGCGGCCAGCGGGCCGAAGAAGAGGCACAGCAGCCGCAGTCCGTCGGTGTACCCGTTGGTCCCCCCCGCCGGGGCGTGCTGCAGCGGCGTCGAGGAGTGCTGGATCGCCCCGGCCGTGTAGAGGATCACGACAGGCGCGAGCGCCAGGACGAGCGCCCAGATGAGCGTGCCCCGCTTCTTGCGCAGCTTCAACAGATCAGCGTCGATCATTCTCAGGGCGACGGCGGTCATGCCTGCACCTCCTGGGTGTCGGCGTCGAGTCTCGAGGTGATCTCGAGGAACCTCTGCTCGAGGCTGTGGCGAACGGGCTCCAGGCGCG
>OUNO010007074.1_pt1 | contig 36052 bp, 35 predicted proteins | sample 1779811 | NCBI WGS metagenome assembly OUNO01 (sample SAMEA3914804, study PRJEB12502) | metagenome | biome: forest; material: soil | place: Canada | collected 2010-06-25 | depth 0.3 m
GCGCCCTCGTCGCCGCCCGCCTGTGACAGACGGCGGGCTCACCTGGAGCAGGTGGGCGCCGGCGCTCGGACGAACGTCTCGCGCCTGTGCCGGCGGCGAGCCGCCCGGAGCGAACAGGCCGAGGATGCTCCCGCCGAAGCCGCCGCCGACCATGCGCGCGCCGGCGGCGCCGCAGTCTCGAAGGCGGGCGACCGTCTCCTCGACGGCCGGCGTCGAGGCCTCGTAGAGATCTCGCAGGCTGGCGTGGGAGGCGTCCAGAAGGGCTCCCAGCGCGGCCATGTCGTTGCGGCGCAGAGCCTCGACCGCGGCGCGCACCCGGCGGTTCTCCTCGAGGACGTGACGGGCGCGGCGAGCCAACGGCGCGGGGAGCACCGCGAGATCGTCCTCGCCGGCCTCGCTCAGCGAGTCGACCCCGAGCAGCTCGCACGCCGAGGCGCACTCGGCTCGACGCTCGTTGTAGCCGGAGCTCGCGTGGACGTGGCGCTCGCCTGAATCCAGCACCACCAGGCGCCAGCCGTCGAGGACGAGAGGAATGGGCTCGACGGCGAGTGACCGGAAGTCGATCAGCAGCGCGTGGTCGGGCGACCCGTAGAGGCAGGCGAGCTGGTCGAGCAGGCCGGTCTGGGCGCCGACCCAGTCGTTCTCCACGCGCGAGCAGAGTCGGGCGATGTCCATCGGCTCGAGCGTCGCGCGAGGGGGCCGGCCCCGCCCGCCGCTCGACAGCCGCGACAGCGCGAGACAGAGCGCCACCTCGAGCGCGGCCGAGGAGGATAGGCCGCCGCCGCGCGGCACGTCGCCGGAGATCTCAACGCGGCTCGGGGGCACCGGGAACCCGGCGCTGTCGAGCTCTGCGACGACTCCGCGCACGAACGCCCGCCAGCCCGAGGTCGGCTCGACGGCCGCGGGTGAGAACTCGTCGCTCTCCTCGAGCTCTCGCGCCCACACGCGCATCATCGCGTCGGGTCGTCGCTCATCGCCGGTCGGCTCCTGCGCCCGAACGGTGATGCCCTCGGCGATGGCGAACGGGAGCGCCAGCCCGCCGTTGTAGTCGGTGTGCTCGCCGATCAGGTTGACCCGGCCGGGGGCGAAGGCGGCGGACTCAGCCGGCACGGGCGATCGCCTCGCGCAGCTCGGCGGCCGACTCCTCGGGCAGGACGTCCGAGATGAATGTGCCGGCGCCCTGCTCCGAGCCCGCCAGGTACTTCAGCTTCTCGGCGCTGCGCAGCGGTGGGTAGAACTCGACGTGCAGGTGCCCACCGCCTGGCGCCGAAGGCGCCGCCGGCGTTGTGGCCGTCGGCGCCTGATGCATCGCCATGACGTAGGGGAATGGCCGGTCAAACAGGGCGTCGAAGCCGCGGACGACGCGCTGCAGGGCGTCGGCGAGCATGCGCAGCTCATCCGCCGAGCAGTCGAGCAGGCTCGGCCGATGCTCGCGCATGACGACATGGACTTCGTGGGGCCAGCGCGATGCGTACGGCGCGTAGGCGACGACGGCGGGGCTCTGGTGGAGGATGCGGCCACCGTCGCGCAGCTCTGCCGCCAGCAGCGAGCAGGGTGCGCAGGCTGCAAGGCGGGCGTCGGCGGCGAGCTCCAGGGCCGGCACCGGCGGCAGGAACGGGTAGCCGTAGATCTGCCCATGGGGGTGGTGGAGGGTGACGCCCACCTCGACACCGCGGTTCTCGAAGATGAAGACGTAGTCGACGTCCTCGCGTGCGCCGAGCTCTCTGTAGCGGTGGCGCCAGACCCACATCAGCGCCTCGGCGCGCTCGAGCGTCAGCGATCCGAACGACGCGTCGTGATCGTCGGTGTAGACGACCACCTCTGCGGCTCCGCGCGGCGCCTCGAAGGCGGGGAAGCGGTTGTCGAAGACGGCGATCTCGTAGGAGGGGAACGGGATCTCGGTCTCGGCGCTGGCGGGCACGCCGGGCTGGGTCGGGCAGAGCGGGCAATGATCGCGGGAGGGCAGGAAGGTGCGGTCCTGGCGGTGGATCGCGTACACGACCTCCTCTCCGCGCAGCTCGTTGAAGCGCTGCTCGCTCACGCCGTCGGGGGCGCGACGGTGTAGAGGATCAGGGCGCGCCCGTCGTCTTTGGAGAGCCGCTGCACCGCCACAGGGCCTTCGCGCTCGGATGGAATGGCGGCCTTCTGCGTGGTCGGTTCGCGTTCCTGCTCGGCACCGCGTGGCGGCTCCTCGTCCGGCGGCGGCGAGTCCGGTGTTCTCCCGGCCATCACCCGAGGGTATACCCCGCCGCGCCGTCGGTGGTGGCGCGTGCCGGGAGAGCGTCGTCGTGAACGTGGCCGGCCGTGGATGGGCGTACCCCGAGGAGCCGAGCCATTGACTATTGTTCGGGTCAGCCAAAGGTAGGGCTTCGCTTGGGGGAAGACGCGGGGCCCGCTAACCAAGAGGAGGATTCATGTCTGACACTGACCAGACGGCCGAGTTCCTCGACCAGCCTCGCAAAGGCTGGACGGAGATCGACCGTCGCTCGTTCCTGCGCCGAACAGCGCTGACCGGCGTGGCGGCCGGCTCCGTCGGCACGATCCTCAGCGCGTGCGGCTCCAGTGCATCCAGTGGCGGCAGCAGTGGCGCCTCGAGCGTCTTCGGCTCGAAAAAGGCCTACAAGTTCGTGTTCGTCAACCACGTGACGACGAACCCGTTCTTCACCCCAACGCAGTACGGCGCCCAGGATGCCTGCAACCTGCTCGGCAGCTCGTTCCAATGGACGGGCTCGGAAAGCAGCAACGTCAGCCAGATGGTGAACGCGCTGAACAGCGCTGTCACCGGCGGCGCGGACGGCATCGCGATCGCCCTGATCGACCTGCACGCGTTCAACGCCCCCGTCGAAGCCGCGATCAAGGCGGGTATTCCCGTCGTCGCCTACAACGCCGACGCCGCCGGCAACCCGCGACTCTCATACATAGGACAGGACCTGTTCAAGGCCGGCGAAAAGATGGGTGAGAGGATCGTCGCGGCCGTCGGATCGGGCGAAGTGGGGCTGTTCATCGCGACCCCGGGCTCGGCCAACCTCCAGCCGCGCATCGAAGGCGCCGAAAAGGCGATCAAGGCGTCGGGCAAGTCGATCACGGCGCACGCCGTCGCGACCGGCGCGGCCGTGACCGCCGAGCAGTCGGCGATCGAAGCCTGGTATCTCGGGCACAAGAACGCCAAGGGGATGTACGCCGTCGACGGCGGCAGCACGGAAAGCCTCGCAAAAGTGATGCAGAAGCTGGGCCTCGCGGCCAAGGGAGTCAAGGCGGGCGGCTTCGACCTCACCGAACAGACGCAGAAACTGCTCCAGGAAGGCAACATCGAATTCACGATCGACCAGCAGCCCTATCTGCAGGGATTCCTGCCGGTCCTCCAGCTGTACATGTACAAGGTGTCGGGCACGCTGAGCGGCCTCGCCGAAACGGACACGGGCCTGAAGTTCCTCGACAAGGAAACGGTGGCTCCGTACGTGGCGACGAAATCACGCTACGAGGGCACGTCCTCGAAGGTCGCGGCCCTCTGAGCACTTAGGAGGATCGGCTGATGGCCGACGTTCAGCAGGAGCCGTCCGCTCAGGAGCCCGAGGCGAAGGGGAGCCCGCCGGCCGCGGCGCCCCGGGCTCCCCGCGCGGGGCGCCGCGAACTGCTCTCGCGCCTGTTCGCGCTGCGCGAGGGAAGCATCATCGTCGTGGCCGTCGTCGTGGCGGTCTACTTCTCGGTCAACACGAGCACCTTCTTCACGGGCGCGAACTTCAAGACGGTGCTGCCCTACTTCGCGCCGCTCGCGATCCTCGGCGCGGGCGAGGTGTTCGTGATGATCCTGGGCGAGATCGACCTGTCGATCGGCGCCATGTACATGTTCGCGCCGATCGTCTTCTACAAGCTGGACACGGCCGGCCTGGGGCTCGTGCCGAGCGTGATCCTCGCGCTCGTGGTGTGCATGGCGGTCGGGGTCGTCAACGGCGCCTTCGTGTCGATCCTCGGCGTCAGCTCGTTCGTGACGACGCTCGGCATGCTGTTCACCTTCGAGGGTCTCAGCTTGATCCTCTCGCACGGCACACCCGAGCCGACCCCAGGCGCACAGATTCACCAGACGACGGTTCAGGTCCACCACGTCGTCAACGGCCACGCCATCGTGCTGCCGGAAAAGATCAATCACATCGGGACGTTCGCGAAAATCTTCGGCGGCGGCGTGTACTCCGAGCTGATCTGGGCGGTCGCGGTGGTGGTGGTGCTCCAGGTCGTCCTGACGTTCACACGCTCGGGGCTCTACACGGTCGCGATCGGCTCCAACAAGCTCGGTGCGGCGGAGGCCGGTGTCAAGGTCAAGCTCGTGACCATCCGCAACTTCGTGCTCTGCGCGACGACGGCCGGGCTCGTCGGGATCTTCGAGGCGATCCGCTCCCAGACGATCCAGCCGGATCCGTCAGGCCCGAACGAAATCCTCCTCCTGGCGATCGCGGCGGCCGTGATCGGTGGAACGCTGCTGGCGGGCGGGTCGGGAACCGTGGTCGGCGCGCTCATCGGCGCGTTCTTCCTGGGGATCCTCAAGGACGGGCTGATCCTCCAGGGCGTGCCGGCCAACTACCTGCTCTTCTACACCGGCCTCGCGATCGTCGTGGCGATGACGGCGAACGTGTTCGTCGGTCGAGCCCGGAGGGGGTACAGCAGTGGCTGAGCCGAGCGGAAACCCACCGCCGCACCTCACCGCCCCGACGCCGGGGACGGAGGACGTCCTGCGGGTCGAGCACATCAGCAAGGGCTTCGGTCCGGTGACGGCGCTGCGCGATGTCAACCTCCGCCTCGCCAAGGGCGAGGTTCTCGGCCTGCTGGGTGACAACGGCGCGGGCAAGTCGACGCTTATCAAGATCATCTGCGGCTTCCAGAAGCAGGACTCCGGAGAGATGTTCCTGCACGGCGAGCCCTACCAGCCGCGCAGCGTCGACGACGCACGGGCGAAGGGCATCGAGACCGTCTACCAGGACCTCGCGCTGATCGACGAACTGTCGGTCTTCCACAACCTCTATCTGCGACGTGAGCGGATCCACCGCCCCCTCCCGCTGCTGGCCAATCGTCAGATGAAGCGCGAAGCGCGTGAGGCGCTCGACGAGATCGGCATCAACATCCCGCGCATAGACGTGGCGGTCGCCCGCCTGTCGGGTGGCCAACGGCAGGCCATCGCCGTCGCGCGGACGGTCAACTCCGATGCCGACATCATCCTGCTCGACGAGCCGCTCGCTGCGATGGGCGCCAAGGAGGGCGCCATGATCCTCGACCTCGTGGCGCGCCTAAAGGCCGAGGGCAAGGTCTCGATCATCATGATCCTGCACAACTACGTCCACGTGCTCGAGGCCTGCGATCGGGTGAGCATGATCCAGGACGGCGCCATCGCCCTGGACAAGCCGACGGCCGAGACGTCGGTCGAGGAGCTGACCGACATCGTCGTCAACGAGTATCGACGCGCCCGCGAGGCCGAGCGCGCGGAGAAGAGCGGAGCGGGCTGAAGGCCGCCGTCAGGCGGCCGTCCTGGCGACGAGGCGCTCGATGTAGGGGCCGAGCAGCTTGGCGACCGATGACGCCGTCATGCTCGCGGGGCCTTTGGGCAGCGCCGCGTAGCTGATCGCGAGGCGCACGAGGCACTCGCTGAGCAGTTCGGCATCCTCCTCGCGGACCAGCGGCCAGCCGGCGACGAGGACGGCGGTGACCCGCACGACGGCGCTGTCGACCAGCGGCGTGCCCTGCGTCGTGAACAGGGCGAGCAGCTCCTCGGACCCCTCGCCTCCGACGATCGTGCGGACGATCGGGTTCTCGGCGGCTGCGGTCAGGAAGACATCGAAGGCCGCCGCCAGCGCGAGCGCCGGATCGTTCAGGTGCGCGCCGACGGCGCTCTCGACGGCATCGAGGAAGCTGTCTGCCTCGCGCAGGACGAGAACCTGGGCGAACTCGTCGCGCGAGCCGAACTCCTTGTAGAGCGTCTGGCGGCTGACGCCCGCCGCACGCGCGATGTCGGCCATCGTGATGTCGGCCCACCGACGGTCTGAGAGCTCGTGCCGGGCGGCGTCGAGCAGCGTGCTGCGCAGCAGGTTGCGAGCTGCCAGCGAGTAGGGGATGCGTTCCTCTGCGGTGGACATGGTTTCGGCGGGGCTCCCCGAGGCGCCGCCGTCAGCGGTCGGGCTCGAAGTCGACCTTATCGCGCACGCCGCAGTCCGGACATGCCCAGTCGTCGGGGACCTCAGACCACGGCGTGCCCGGCGGAAAGCCCTCGTGCGGATGACCGCTGTCCTCGTCGTAGACGTAGCCGCAGGCCGGGCAGCGAAAGCGGCTCATCCGATGCTCCGGTAGCGCGTCAGCGCCCGTCCGCCGAGCCCGGGGCGGAGGTTGACCAGCGAGAGCTCGCCGCCGTAATGAGCAAGGACCCGATGGTCCATCACGCGCCGCCAGAGCGGTGGGATGACGGCGAGGAGGATCATGCCGGCGTAGCCCGTCGGCAGCTGCGGCGCGTCGTCGACGTGGCGCAGCGCCTGGTAGCGGCGGATCGGGTTGGCGTGGTGATCGGAGTGACGCTGGAGGTGGTAGAGGAGCACATTCGACGCGGCGCTGTTGCTGTTCCAGCTGTGCTCTGCGCGGGTCCGCTCGTAGCGGCCGTCGTCGCGGCGCTGGCGCAGCAGCCCGTAGTGCTCGAGGTAGTTGACGACCTCCAGCAGCGAGAATCCGACGCCGGCCTGGAGGAGGAGGTAGGGGAGCACGACCAATCCGAAGCCGGCGGTCAGGGCGGCAAAGAGGACGACCGTCATCGCCCACGCCCCGAGGATGTCGTTGGCGGGGCTCAGCGCCGGGCGCTGCAGCCTCGCGAGTCGTACGCGCTCGAGCTCCCAGGCGGAGCGCAAGCTGCCGATGACGGTCCGCGGGAGGAAGCGGTAGAAGCTCTCGCCGAGACGGGAGCTCGCCGGATCCTCGGGCGTCGCGACGCGGACGTGATGGCCGCGGTTGTGCTCGATGAAGAAGTGGCCGTAGCCGCTCTGGGCCAGCGCGACCCGGCTCAGCCAGCGCTCGAGGCTCGCGCGCTTGTGGCCGAGCTCGTGGGCCGTGTTGATGGCGACGCCGCTGACCATTGCGACGGTCAATGCCAGACCGAGGCTGTCCAGGACCGTCAGCTGGCCGTTCGACCACAGCCAGCAGGCGAAGACGAGTCCGGCGTACTGGATCGGCAGATAGGCATAGGTGCACCAGCGGTAGTAGCGGTCCTGTTCGAGCCACTTGATGACCGCGTCGGGGGGATTGCGGGCGTCCATGCCGATGGCGAGGTCGAGCAGCGGGAAGATGCCGAACACCAGGAACGGCCCGTAGAACCAGAAGATCGCCAGGCCCGTGGCGTGGACCAGGCCCCAGCTGAGGAAGGGCAGTGTCGGCACGATCAGGCCGAACAGCCACGCATAGCGCTTGGGGTCGCGCCAGGTGAGCGTGTCCTCGCCGTCGGCTTCCGGCGGCAGGGCGGAGACGGCAGTGTCTGGCAGGGCGGGGGCGGCTGACATGTTGAGGTCTCCTCCGGGTTGGCTGGCCTGCTCGAGGCCAGTTTACACAGACCGGCAATGCTGTCAAGCAGACTTACATCTGCGCCTCGTATGCCAATCGCGTGAAGCAGTCGGGAAGGGACAGCGCAAGACGGCGTGCACGCCTTGGCAGGCGGTTACAATCCGATTGTTGGCATTCGTTCCCCCCCGGCGAGCTCAGGTGAGGTTTTGATGGCCGCATCCCCGGTAGATGGCAGCCGTGCGGCCAGGCGGCTGGGCGTCCTGCCGATCGTCGCGATCGTCGCGATCGTGCTGCTGCTGCTGCTCGCGCTCGCGACCTACCTCTACGATCATTCGCGTCGCGACCTCATCGCCAACGGCGTGACGGTCGCCGGCGTGCCGGTCGGCGGGCTCCGCGAGGCGGCGGCGCGGACGAAGCTCGAGCACGACCTCGTCTCGCGCGTGGAGCAGGGCGTGACCGTTCGCTCCGGGTCTCATTCCTGGACTCTCGACGCCCGGCAGGCCCACGTCGACATCGACGTCGCCAACATGCTCGCTCAGGCCGTCACCGTCAGCCGGGACGGGTCGATCTTCTCGCGGACCGCCCGCGGCCTGTTCGGCGGTAGCGTCAATCGCGACATCCCGCTCGTCGTCAGCTACTCCCACCAGGCGGTCCGCAATCTGACGGCCGGCATCCGCGCGGCCGTCAATCGTCCGCCGCGTGACGCGACCGTGCAGCCGAATGCGAGCGGCCTCGCTACCGTGCCCGGCAGGGTCGGCCTGACCGTCGACAGCGACAGGCTCGGCGCGAGCATCGACCGGGCTCTGATCGGTGCAAGCGCCAGCCACACCGTCGAGGTGCCCACCCATGCCGTTCAGCCGAAGGTCACGACGGCCGAGCTGGCCGCGAAGAACCCGGCGTTCATCGTGGTCGATCGCGGCGCCTTCCGCCTGCGTTTCTACGACCACCTGAAGCTGACGCGGACGTATGACATCGCCGTCGGCATGGAAGGACTCGAAACGCCGCCAGGCCTGCACCACATCGAATGGGAGCAGGTCAACCCGCCGTGGTACGTGCCCAAAAAAGCCTGGGCGGGCGCGCTCGCCGGCACCGTCGTGCCGCCCGGCCCGGCCGACCCCCTGAAGGCCCGCTTCATGTCCTTCGAAGGCGGAGCGGGCATCCACGGCATCGATCCCAGCGAGTACTCCTCGATCGGGCACGACGCCTCGCACGGCTGCATCCGCATGCGTATCCCCGACGTGATCGCCCTCTACAGCGTCTCGCCGGTCGGCACGCCGGTGTTCATCATCTGAGGGCCGCCGCCCCGGACCGCGGGCACCGCCGGCGGCACGGGAGCGACGCGAGGCGCCGGGCGGCCGGCGCGAGAAGCGACGCTACGCGTCGGGCGGGCGGCGCGAGATCAGGTACTCGCGGTTCTGCCTGCGCTCACCGCGGATCTGGACGGCGATGTAGACGACGATGATGTTGACGACGACGCCGATGCCGCCGAATGTCGCGATCAGGCCGACCGTCGTGCTGAAGGCTTTGCTGGCAGCGAGGAGCATGACGGGAGCCTAGCAACGCCCCGAGCGTCGGTGTCGTAGCCTTGGGCGCGCCGCCGCAGAGCCGAGCTCAGCGATCAAGCGCCTGGAGAGGTGCCGGAGCGGTTGAACGGGCGCGACTGGAAATCGCGTAACGGGGGAAACCTCGTTCGAGGGTTCGAATCCCTCCCTCTCCGTCAAAGAGCTCTTGCCGGCTGGACGCCGTGCCGGGTAGAGTCCGTGCCGCGCGTTCGCGATGCGGGCACGGAGCTGAGGAGGCAGGGAGGCCGCATGAGACTTCAACTGGGCACCACGGTCGTCGTAGCAATCGCGCTGGCGCTGGGCGCAGCCGGTCCCGCAGGCGCCTCCGGCTCCGGCCGCGTGGCGCTCCAACCTCCCTCACCCGTCGCGACGCCGGCCAACGAAGCCGGCCCCGCGTCCTCGACGGCGCCGATCGAATTCAGCGTCGGGCTGCAGCTGCGCGACCCCGCCGGCGCCGTGGAACTCCAGCGCGCGGCATCCGACCCTGCCGGCCCGAGCTACCGCCACTACCTGTCGACGGAGCAGTGGGAGCAGCGCTTCTCGCCCAGCCAGTCCTCCGTAGACGCGGTCGTGAGCTGGCTGCGCGGGCAGGGCATCGCGGTCGACCGGGTGACGCCCGACCGCATGACAGTGGCCGCGCATGCCGCGCCCGCTCAGATCGAGCACGCGTTCGAAACGACTCTGCGACAGTACCGCCACCGCGGGAAGCTGATCCGACTCGCCTCGCGCCCGCTCAAGGCGCCGGCCGCGATCGCCGCGCTGATCAGCGGCGTCAGCGGCGTTGATCAGCAGCTGTCGCGGCCCGCCTCGGCGACGAAAGAATTCCCGCCGGCGCCCGGCTTCCGCAACGCGCCGCCCTGCTCGAGCTACTACGGGCAGCAGAGCGACACCACCGATCCCGCGTACGGCGGCGGCTACCCGAGCCCGCTCCCGTATGCCGATTGTGGATACGTCCCGGCGCAACTACAGGCGGCATATGGCCTGGGCTCGACGCTCGCCTCGGGCGTGAACGGGAAAGGCGTGACGGTCGCGATCGTCGACGCGTTCGCCTCGCCGACGCTGTTCAACGACGCGCATGAATACAGCGTCAGGAACCAGCCCGATGCCGTGCTCTCGTCGAGCCAGTTCAGCGAGCTCGTGAGCGGCGTCTACTCCGAACAAAAACGCTGCGAAGCGAGCGAATGGTTCGGCGAGCAGAGCCTCGACGTCGAGGCGGTGCACGCGATGGCGCCCGGGGCGCACATCCTCTACCTCGGCGCCAAGAGCTGTGAAGTCGCGCTCAACGAAGCGGTGCAGAAGGTCGTCGACGGTCATCTTGCCGACGTCATCACGAATTCGTGGGGAACGAACGGAGGCGACCTGATCGAACCCCCCAACGCGAGGCGGGCGTTCGACAACGTCCTGCTGATGGCGGCCGGCACCGGTATCGGGGTGCAGTTCTCCTCCGGCGACGAAGGCGACGAGTTCGTCAACTTCGGCGCGGCCGTGGCGGACTATCCGCCGTCGAGCCCGTACGCCACGGCCGTCGGCGGAAGCAGCCTGAAGGTAGGCGCCGGCAACGCGCGCCTCGGCGAGCTCGGCTGGTCGACGTCGAAGAGCACGCTCTGCACGAGCACGCTGGAAGTGCTGGGCACGCCGGGCTGCACATCTGGCACCCTCGGCAGCTACCTCCCCGCGGCTCCCGGCGCGTTCCTGTACGGGAGCGGCGGCGGGACGAGCTACGACTACGCCGAGCCCTGGTACCAGCTCAGCGTCGTGCCTGCGGCGCTCGCCCAGCGCAACTCGGCCGTAACGGGCATCGCCAACCGGGTGGAGCCCGACATCTCCATGGACGGCGACCCGACCACCGGGATGCTCGTGGGCGAAACGCAGGTGTTCCCCGACGGCACCCACTACGACCAGCACCGCATTGGCGGCACGAGCCTGTCCTCGCCGCTGCTCGCCGGCGTGATCGCCGACGCCGACCAGGCGGCGGGCGGGTCGCTCGGCTTCATCAACCCGCTGATCTACAAGCTCGCGGCATCCTCCTCCGCGGCAAGCGCCTTCAACGACATCGTGCCGGCGGCCAAGCAGGCGAACGTGCGAGTCGACTACATCGACGAAGTCGATGCCAACGCCGGCACACGCACCTCAGTGCGCACGCTCGACTACGAGGGTCGGGAGGAATTCTGCGGCAAGCCCAAGAAGCTCTGCTCCGAAGCAGAAGGCGCGCTCCACGTGGCAACCGGCTTCGACTCGATGACCGGGATCGGCTCGCCGGGGCCAGGGTTCCTCGCCGCGCTGGCCGGGCATTAGCCGGGGAGCGCGTCGGGGAGGCTGCGCGCCGCTAAGGACCGCTGGGAGCGCGGCGACGCGGCCAGCGAGTTAGGGCCGGAGAGCGGTGCGTGGGAGCGCGCACGGCCGGCGCCCGGCGCCCGCTCTCAACGCGTCGGCGAGGCTTTGGCGGTGCGCCCGGAGGCGGCTTTGCCGGATTTGGTCGAGCGTTTTGCGGCGGCCGGCCTCGCGGGGCGTTTCGCCTTGGTCGCTTTCTTGGTCGCTTTGGTCGAGCTCTTGGCGACGCTCGCCCCGGCCCGTGCTTCGGGCCGCCTCCTGGACGGTTTGCCAGTGCTGGTCCGGCCGTTCGAAGCGCCGCGCCGTTCGGCCGACGGGATCTCGGCTTTGGCCATAGCCTTCGTCAGTCTCGGGATCTCTTTTTCGAGGAACGAGCGCATGCGCTCCTCGTCGCGTCGGATCGTCCGCGCGAGCTGGCGGGTGTCGCTGTCGCCGAGCGTGTCGGCGAGCGTCTCGATGGCGGCGTAGGTGACGATCTCCTCCGACTCGCCGACGTACTCGGTCTTGGCGTTCCCCAGCTGCTGCTCGTCCTCGCCTGGGCCCAGTATCGCGTGCAGCGGCGCCTGAGCGAGTGCCACGGCCTTCCGGGCTCCACCAAGCAGCGCCTGGGCGGTGTCGCCAATGAGGTCCGGTCCCGGCGTCGAGATCGTCGCCGGGGTTCCACCCAGCTTCTTGATCCGCTGCTTGACCTCGCGGCCGTGGCGGCGCGTTTCCGTCAGGTGCTCTTTGAGCCGTTTGCGGTACCGCGGCTGGGCCGTCATGGCGATGTGAGCCTGCAGGGCCGTCTCCATCCGCATCTCGGTTCCGTAGGCGTCGTTGAGGTACTGGATCAGCTTCGTGCTCGCAACAGACGGCTTGGTCATGGGTTCCTCTCGATCACTCGACGGCGTGGCTGGCGACTGGCAGTCGGCCGCCACAGGTTCGAACCCCCGGCAACTTGAACTGCCCGCACCGCGTCGTGTGTAAACGCGAAGGCCGGCGCCATGAGCAGTGGCCTGGCGCGCGCAACCAGCGGGGCGGCGGCTCCGGCGGCGCGGCACGGGTCCAACTAGACTACGTCGCTCTGCGCCCGTAGCTCAGCTGGATAGAGCGTCGGTCTACGGAACCGAAGGTCACAGGTTCGAATCCTGTCGGGCGCGTAGGGAATTCTCGCTGCCGAACCCTGCCCGCGCCGGCCGGCTTCGGCGGCTCCCGCCTCAGTGCTCGTCAGGCTGAAGGATCGCGCGGACCACGCACCCCGCGCCGGAGCGCACGTACTCGGCGCTGCATGTCGCGCAGCCTGTCGACCTGCTCCGGCTTCAGTCTCCGTCTGGCAAGGTCCCGAGCGGCGGGCGTCGCGAGGCCTGGAGCTGTCTGCGCAACGGTATGTGCCAGGCGTCGGCCGGGCGTCATCAACACGCTCCACGCGAGCGGACTGTCGCAGTTCGCGAACCGCGTCTTGTGCGATTCCTCTCCGGCTCCCATGTCGAGGCGCGTTTCGCCGCGCTCGATCGAGTCTTCGATCGTGTGCATGGTTGACAGCAGCGGTGGGCTCAGGCCTTTCCAGCGCTCGTCCCAACCGCAGTTGACGCCGGTCACGTTTCCGCCGGCGCAAAGGTAGATGTCGGTCGCGATGGGCTCTCCGTCGATCTCCATCACCCACACGCGAAAGCGCTCCTCTCCGATCAATCTGTCGCCCGCGTCCTGGAGCATCTCCACCACGCGCTGTCCGGGTGTCACGAACGTCGAGTGACCGCGCCCGAGCCAGCGAGCCGCGTGAAGCCGCTGGAAGCTCTCGATGTCGCGCCGCAGTGTGTCCGCGGTACTCATTCGCCAGGTGCCGCCCAGCTCATCGAAGCGTCTGTTCAGACGACGCATCGACGAGCGGAACTTGCTGCTGCGGCTCGCCAGCCAAGCCTCGACCGATGTGCCCTGCAGCCACACCGTCGGATAGGGCTGACGCCCGTAAACGAAGGAGATCGGCCTTGTGCGGCCAAGCCAGCCGGCGCGCATGGACAGGTGCCATGGTGACCCGACCCGCGTGGCCTGCAACACGATCAGGTCCGGGCGCGGATCGGCCTGGCTGAGTGCCTGGCCTGTTGCCGTGGCAACCTCGTGCTCGCGTCCCGGCACCGACAGGAGCGCGAGCGGAGCCACCAGTTTGTTGCCCAGGAGGCGATACTCGACCCGACCGCCACGCTTCGCACGCACCGCGAAGAACGGCGCGAGACCCACCAGTTCGGCGCCGTCGCGGATTTCGATAGCCCGTAGCAGAGCGCCCTCAGGCGCAAGATGCCGCCACCACGCCAGGAGCCATCCTGGCGCCATGGCCGGCAGTGCGTTTGACACCGCGAGTGCGTCCCACTCCGCATACAGGTGCTCCAGCGCGCCCAACTCGAAGATGAAACGGGCGTCGAGCACGGTGGTCGAGGCTAGCGCGAGACCCCGGGTTCCGCCCGCAAGCCGAAGGCGAAGTCCCGGTGCGGGTAACTACGGTCGGACTGTCTTCTCGAAGGGCCGATGGGTTGAGTATGTCCACGCGGGCCAGAGCGCGCAACCATGTCACGCTCATCGCCGTCGCGATCCTCGTGACCGGGTTCGCCCTGTCGATCCTCGGCGCGGAGGCGTGGCATTCGAGCGTGCGTCAGAGCCAGGCGGATGCCTTCGCAAGCGCGGCGACCGAGGTGAGCGCGACGACCGAGACGCTGCTGCGCCGCGACACCGACTTCCTCGGCTCGCTACGCACCGTGCTCGGGATGCGGCCTGACATGGGCCAGACGGAGTTCGGCCTCTGGTACACGGGACTGGAAGGCTGGGAGCGCCAGGCGGGAGGAGTCGGAACGACCGTCATCCGCGCGGTGCCCAGGGCGCAGCTGTCCTCGTTCCTCGCTCGGCGCAACGCTCAGCCTGCGTTTGAGGTTCTCCTCGGGGAGGCCATCCTCCCCGTGCGAGCCGATGCACGGTCGCGCTACTGCCTGTACTCCACGGGCGCGTCGATCGTGGGCTCACTCCCCCGGCAGCTCGCACAGGAGGTCCAGGGAGATTGGTGCCAGAAGACCTCAGAGGTCGGTCGCTCCCAGGCGCCGGTGCAGGCGCAGATCGCCGAGACAGGCGGCCTGATCGCCTATCCCGCCAAGGTCGCCGGCTTCAGCACGCTGTTCCTCGAGGAGGCGTTCTATCGGCCTGGCGCACAGGTGAGCACGGTCGCGCAGCGCCGCAGTGCGGTGAACGGATGGGTCCTCGGCTCGTTTGCGGTCCCCATGCTCCTCAACCAGGCGCTCGCAGGCCAGCACGGTCTCGCAGTCTCGCTCTACCACGCGAACACCGGGCAGCGCACCGAACTGGTCGCTCACGCCGGGCACGGCAGCACGCACGGCAGCTACTCGCGGACCAATGTCGCGAACATCGAGGGCCCGTGGACGATGACAGTCACGGGCTCGGTCGCAACCGGCATGTCTCCAGGCACCCAGTCGCTGATCGTGCTCGCGATCGGGATTCTCGTGACGCTCCTCACGGCCGCGCTGGCGCTGGTGCTCACCCGCTCGCGCGAGCGCGCCCTTGGCATGGTCGAGGAGAAGACCGGCGAGCTGCGCCACCAGGCCCTCCATGACGCGCTCACAGGGCTTCCCAATCGGATCCTCACGCTCGATCGCGCCGAGCAGATGCTCGCCCGCGCGCGCCGGCAGAACACCGCCGTGGCCGCGCTGTTCGTCGACATCGATGGGTTCAAGAGCGTCAACGACACCTTCGGCCACGCCGCCGGCGACGAGCTGCTGCGGACGGTCGCCGACAGGCTCGCCGGCGTCGTTCGCGAGGGCGACACCGCCGCGCGACTGGCCGGTGACGAGTTCGTCGTCCTCGTCGAAGGCTCCACCCTCGACGCGGGCCCTGAGCTCGTCGCCGAGCGTCTGCTCGAAGTGCTGCGCCAGCCGTGTGACCTGAGCGCCACGATCGGGCGCCAGCTGTCGCTGACCGCGAGCATCGGCGTGTGTGCTGGACTGCGCGACACCGCCGAGGAACTGCTTCGCGACGCCGACCTCGCGTTGTACGAGGCGAAGACGAGCGGACGCGACCGCTACGCGCTGTTCGAGTCGAGCATGCAGGTCAGCATGCAGGATCGGCTCACGCTCGAGATGGACCTGGCAGAGGCGCTCGACCGGCACGAGCTGTTCCTGCTCTACCAACCGACGTTCGACCTGCGCACCGAGGAGATCGTCGGAGTCGAGGCGCTGATCCGCTGGAGGCATCCCACGCGCGGCACGATTGCCCCGGACGAGTTCATCCCGACCGCCGAGCGCAGCGGGCTGATCATCCCGATCGGCCGCTGGGTGCTCGATGAGGCGTGCCGCCAGGCGGCGATCTGGCACGGCCAGGGTCACGACCTCGGCATCGCCGTCAACGTGTCCGCGTGCCAGCTTGAGTCCGATGAGCTGATCGACGACGTCCGTGACACGCTCCTGGCGAGTGGTCTCGAGCCATCGTCGCTGACGCTCGAGGTCACCGAGACGACGCTCATGCGCGACGCGCAGGCGACGGCCGTGCGTCTGCACGCGCTCAAGGACCTCGGCGTGCGGATCGCGATCGACGACTTCGGGACCGGCTACAGCTCGCTCGCCTACCTCCGCCAGTTCCCGGCGGACTCGCTGAAGATCGACCGCTCGTTCATCAGCGAGATCGCGAGCTCCAAAGAGTCGACGGCCCTGATCCACACGCTCGTGCAGCTCGGCAGGACACTGCACATTGAGACGCTCGCCGAGGGCATCGAGGATCGGACCCAGCTCCAGACGCTCCAGCGGGAACTCTGCGACCAGGGTCAAGGCTTCCTGTTCTCCCGCCCCCTGACTCCCGACTCGCTCGAAGAGTTCCTGGCGACCGTCGGGCACCAAGGCCAGGTGCCCGTCTAGGGCGAGGGGTTCGGTGCTGCGGCGCCCGACCGTCCGCCCGGTCAGTCAGCCGCGGCGGTGTGGTTTGCGATCGACCTGCCGCGTGACGCGAACGCGCAGCCGGGAGAGGAGCCTCACCTCTTCACTGCGGTCGAGCTCGCCGGCCGCCGCGTCTCGCGTGAGGCTGCTCCGGCGATCGCTGACCAGTGCGTCGATCAGCCCGGTCGCCGACTTGCCGGCGGTCGCGTCGGCGATCTCGGCGAGTGACTCGCCCGACCGCCGTCGCTCGCGCAGCTGTTTGGCTGTGATCCCGAGGTAGCGCGTCGTGACGGCCAGGTAGCGAACGCCCCCTACCGCCGCGCGATGGGCGCGGTGAACCTCGGCGTCCGCCCGCCGCCGCAGCGCGGCCAGGCGGGCGGTCTGCTGGGACCGGGACAGCGTGCCTGCTCGGACGGCCGCTTCGAGCTGCCTGCGTTTGGCGGCCACGAGCGCTTCGAGCAGGCCATTCGCCGAGTGCCCGCTGCCCTGACCGGCGATCGCCGCGAGCGTCTTGCCCGAGCGCAGGTCGGCGCGGAGCTTGCGGGCTGTCAAGCCGAGGTAGGCCGAGGCGACCGACAGGTCCCCGGGGATGACCGCGCGGGCACCCGCGGCGGTCGCCGACCGCGAGCGTCCCGGGTGGCCGGTCGAGCTGAGCGTCGCTATCAGGATGGCGGCGACGACGGCGGCGACCGCCACGGCCAGCAACGCCCTCTGCCTGTTTCTCGAGCTCATCCGTCTCCTCGGTGTCCGCCGCGGCGGCGTGGTCCGGCCGCGGAGCCGGCTTCGAAAGCCTCCGCAAGAAGAGCTTGCGGGCGGGCCCTAAGAGGCAGCTTAAGTCAAAGTTGTGTCAACGCCTTGACAAGCCCATGTCAACCCACCGGCGCCGTCGCAAGACGCAGACAGACGTTATTTGACGGGGGCCCTCCGAACACGGGGTCGGTGCCACGCGAGCGATTCGCGTCTGGCGTGACGCCGGAAACCTGATTTTCGGCTCTGGAAGGCGGGCTCGAGCGCGTTTCAGCGCGCCTGAATACATGCTACGATTCGCCGCTACGTCCCTCCGGATGGGTGGGGGGCGATGGGCTAGCGCAGGACCTCAGACAGAGTCGGCATCAAACCCGCTCAACGCAAATTAGGAGGACGTAGGAGAATGAGAAACTTTAGAGCGACGCTTGGACTCGTCGCCATGGTCTGCATCTTCGCGGTCATGGCTGTGCCCGCGCTCGCGGCAGAATTCGCCGCCAGCAGGCTGCCGGCAGCGTGCAGCGAAGCCGAACCTTGTCGCACGAAGGGCCACGGCATCGGGGAACCGGACGAACTGCACCCCGGATACACGCAGAAGTTCAAAATCGGCGCGTTCACGATCGAGTGCAAGAAAGCGGTGTCGTTCGCCAAAACGGCGGCCGAAGGGGCCTTCACGTCCGGAAGCTCGTCGACCTTCTCGACCGAGATCAAATTCGCCGAATGCCTGACCGAGGCGAAATTCAGCACGTTCACGGGGGGGATCAGAACCTCGTTCAACGGCGGCAAAGCGGTCAAGTTCATCTACCACACCAATGGTTTCGCCGAATTCGGCTACGAAGAAGCCGTCCAGATCAGCGGCGTCTCGACGTCGTTCAAAATCGGTTCCGGGATCTGCACGATAAGCCTGCCGGCGCAGACGATCCCCGTCAAAGCTGAAAAAGAACCGACGGGCGCATTCTCGGCTGCGACGTACTCCAACGAAGAAGTCGCAGCACCGGAAAAACTGATCAAACGCTTCCCGTCCGGCTTCCAGACCAGGATGGTCATCGCCAACGCCTTCAAAGCCATGAAATTTGAATACGAAGGTGGCCAGTGCGTGGGCGAAGGCGGGTTCGAAGAAGAAGCGAAAACGACCTCCGGGAAAAGTGCCAGCTACACCGGTGGGCTCGAAGAGGAAGTGGCCGGAGGCAACCTGAGCTTCGTGCCGTAGCCTCGCTGAGGTGAGGTGAGGACGGCGCTCAGGCGCCGTCCAGAGGGCGGGACAGCGGGTCGATCGAGACCCGGGTCCCGCCCTTTTTCTTGCCACACGCCGGCGAGGCGACGCGAGCTCGTGGCGCGATGCCCGAGGGAGACGCGGGCGGGCGGCGCCCCGGCTCAGCCGTCGGCGAAGGGGGAGATCGCCACGCCGTGATCGCGCTCGCGCATCCCGAGCTCGTAGGCCCCGCCGTGGGCGCTCCTCAGCGTTCGTGCGGCCGCGCCGCCTGCGCCGGCGAGCGCGAGCTCGATGGGGGCGACCGAGCAGTTGACGACGTCGTGCTCGCCGCCGTCGGGGTCGGCATAGCGCCAGCCGGCCGCCGTGCCGGGGGGCACGCGGACGCTGACCCGCAGTGCCTGTCCGTGGCGGCCGGGCAAGTCGATGGTCGCGCCGCCGGCGTCCTCGGATACGCGCAGGCCGCGGGTGGCGAGCCCGCCGATCCTGCGTCGCCGCCCGTCGAGCGACAACGCACCGTTGGCGACCCACGGTGTCATCCGCCCGGCGAGCGCGAGGCGCCCGAGCGCGACGTCGAGCCACGCGCCAGGCTCCTCATCGAAGTCGATGCCGTGCAGCCAGATCCAGCGCTCGGCGTGCTCCGAGCCCCAGTTGTGACCGATCATTCCGCTCCAGCCGCGCAGCTCGATCGGGTCGCGACCCTCCAGCTCGACGACGCCGTCGAAGCGCGCCCGAGGCGCTGGGCTCGTCAGCTTCGTTCGCGGCAACGGCATCCGATACAGCCAGTCGGGCGAGAGGTGGCGCAGCGGCGGCTCCTCGGCGGCGAAGCGCAGCGACCAGCGCGCCGGGCCGCAGCTGCCCTCGGCCGTGCTCGGCCCGATGCGCGCGTCCTCGCCGAGCGTCAGCCACCCCGCCGCCGGGACCGACGGTGCCCGGCCGCTCAGCTTATGCATGAACGGAGCGCCGCGCCGGGTGTCGAAGACCGTGCACCAGACCGAGCCCGTCGGGGCGACCCCCGGCGCCTTGTGGATGGTGTGTCGAATCCACACGCCGACCGGCTGCTCGCGGCTGACGGCCCGCAGGTAGAAGGACTCATACATCCCTGCACGCGCGCGGGCGCGGGGGAAGACGGCTTCGGCGGCCATTTGGGCGATCCTAACCCCGTCGGCCGATTCCTGGGAGGATCCCGCCGATGGAGCGCCGCTCACTCGTCGAGTTGCCAGCGACCCTCATCGACCCCCAGCCCGGGGCGCGCTCGCGTTATGTCATGGGCGTCGACGGCGGCGCGACGAAGACGCTCGCCGCTGTGTTGGACCTCGAGAGCCGGGCTCTGCACGTCGCCCACGCCGGCCCGAGCAACGAGGATGCCGTCGGCGCTCCCGCGGCCGTCGAGGCGCTGCTCGGCGCGGCAGACGGCGCCATCGCGCGAGCCGGCATCGAGCGTGCCGACCTCGGCGCGGCGGTGCTTGCGATCGCCGGCACCGACACGGCGTCGATAGCGGCCAACGTCCGGGCCTCGCGAACCGACGCGTGGATGGTGGTCAACGACGTCGTCGCGGCCTGGGCCACGGCGACGGGCGGCGGTCCCGGCGTCGCGGTCATCTCCGGCACCGGGTCCAACGTCTTCGGTGTCGGCCCCGACGGGCGTGCCTGGCGCGCCGGAGGGTGGGGCCATCTGCTCGGTGACGAGGGGTCGGGCTACTGGCTCGGAGTTCAGTCGATCAAGGCCGCCCTGCGCGACCGCGAGGCGTCGGGCCCCACCACGGCGCTCTCCGAGGCCGCCTGTCGGTTCTTTGCGCTGCCCAGCGTCGAGGCCGTCGCGAGCCGGGTCTACGCCAAGCCGTTGACCAAGGGCGAGATCGCGGCCTTCGCCGTCGAGACCGGCAAGCTGGCGGAGGGCGGCGACGCCGTAGCCCTCGACCTCTACGAGCGCGGCGCCCGGGAGCTTGGGGAGCAGATCGCCGCCGTGATCCGCGAGACGGGCCTCGGGGGGGCGGTCGGCTCCTTCCCCGTCGGACTCATCGGCAGCGCCTTCAAGGCGGGCCGGATATTCGTCGAGCCGCTCACCCGCGCCATCCTCGCGTGCGCGCCCTCGGCGCGCATCGAGCCCGTCGACATGGCGCCGGTCGGTGGCAGCCTGCTGCTCGCGGCCCGGGCCGCCGGGCACGCCGAGCGGCTCGGCGCGGCTGAGCTCGAGCCGTTGATCGAGCGGGCGCTCGCAGCCTGAAGCTCACTCCGTCGAGGCTCCGACGGCCGCCAGCCGCGCCTCGATGGCGGCGCGGTCGCCGATCGCCTCTGGCCCGACGCCGGCCATTCGCACGGCGGCCGCGGCGATCGCGAAGCGCGCGGCGTCCGCTGGTGCCAGCCCGTCGGCGAGGGCGATGAAGAACGCGGCCGCGTACACGTCTCCGGCGCCGAGGTCGTCGAGCTCGCCGTCGAGGGCGGGTACGTCGAACGTGGCGCTTCGCCCTCCAGCCATCAGCAGCGTGTTCGGGTCCGCCCCGGCCGTGATCGCGACGACGGCGCCCGCCTCACGCGCGGCGGCGATGAGCGCCGAACAGCTGTCACGCTCTTGCTCGCTGAGGACGACGGCGTTGCAGGAGCGCGCCAGGTCCTCGGCAGCGGCGTCCGGGCGCCTGAGTGTGATGGCAGCATCCGGCGCGGCCCATTCGCGTGCGAGGCCCTGGGGCGTCATGCCGATGAACGAGGGGACACCCCGCCAGCGCCGGGGGGTCTCGCGGGCGACCGGCGCGAGGTGCACGATCGCGGAGTCGAGCTTCAGTCCGTCCGGAATCACGCCGGCCCACGCCGCCATTCGCTGGCGACGGGCCGAGCCCGTGCCGTTGCTGATGAGCGTCGTCGTGTGCTCAGCCGGGACGACCTCGAGGTCGATCTCATCTCGGAAGGGCTCGAGCGCCTCTTCGATCTGTCCTGGAGCGCCCCGGGTCACGATCAGCGTCCGCCGGCCCAGCCGCGCGGCCTGCAGGGCGCTGTAGAGGGCCGTACCGCCGGGTCTCAGCGAGCCGTCGTCCATGACGTCGATCGTCACGTGCCCTACCGCCGCGTAGTCGTGCTGCACGAGGACCTTCACCCCTCCCGTTGCAGCTGTGCGACGATCTCGCTCCTCGGCCCAGGCCGGGCTCCGCGCTCGCGCGAGCCGGCCGGTCGAGGCGCTTCGACCACATCGATGGCCGCCGTCGGCTGTTGTCCCTGCTTGAGCCCCATGACCGTCAGCTTCTCTCATCCGCGCGTACGGCGGGCCCTCGTGGGCTCGCTGCCGGCATGGTTCCTGAGCGTCGTCCTGGTCGCAACCGGCGCCCAGGCGGCCGGCGCCCCGGCGGCCGGCGCCGTCGAGCGAGCCGGGCGCGCCGGCGGACCGTCCGCGGGAGCGGTGAGTGCGCGCCTGGCGTCCAGCTACCCGGCGGGGGCGACCCGCGCCGTCAGGACGCTGCGAGCCAACGAGTTGCATGCCTCGCTCGCGCGCGCCCACGCGAAGCCGCGGCGCCGGCGCGCCAAGAAGCCGGTCCTGCGTGGCAACCCGGCGCGGGCGCTGCTGGCCTTTCAGGCGATGCAGAGGATCTACTACATCCCGGGTTCGGGCCTCTACAGTGGCGAACCGTTCTCCTATCTGTGGCCGTTCTCCCAAGCGCTCGCCGCGACCATCAGCATGGCCAACATCCCTCATCTGGGCATCTCGTTCGCGCATGAACTACGAGCCCAGATGGTCGGCCTGCGCAGCTATCTGGACTCGGACAACTCGGGCGCGCCCGAAGGCATCTACACGAGCACGCTGGCGGCCTTCGATGGCACGGTCGCACCGCCGACGGGCCCTGGCGGGGCCAAGTACTACGACGACAACGACTGGGTCGGGATCGAGCTCGCGCGCCTCTACCGCATCAACCACGACCCTTCGGCGCTCGGCAACGCCGAGGCCATCATGGCGTTCGAGATGGCCGGTTGGCAGAGCAGCCCCGAACTCGGCTGTCCCGGTGGGCTGCCATTCTCGAACGACGCCGAAAACACCGACCGCAACACGGTCACGACGGCCCCGGCGGCCGAGCTCGGCGTGCAGCTCTACCGCATAACCGGCAACGTCCAGTATCTGCAGTTCGCCGAGATGGCCTACGAATGGGTGCGCGCCTGCCTGTTGCAGCCGAGCCAGCTCTACGCCGACCACGTCAACCGCCGTGGCGTCGTCGAACCGACGCTGTGGAGCTACAACCAGGGAACCATGATCGGTGCGGGCACACTGCTCTTCCAGGTGACCGGCGACGCGGCTTATCTCTACGAGGCCCGCCAGACCGCCCAGGCGGCACGCGCCTACTTCACCCCCGAACGCCTCGGCGCCGAGAACCCCTTCTTCCCGTCGGTGTACTTCCGCAACCTGATGTACCTCGACTCGGTCACCCACGATCCGCCGGGACCCAAGATCGCCCAGGCCTACGTCGACTACGCGTGGCAGAGCCTGCGGCTCGCCAACAACCAGTTCGTCGCCGGCTCGCCCGCATCGGCACAGCTCTTGATCCAGGCGGCCATCGTCCAGATCTACGCCCTGCTGTCATCGCCGCCGAGCACCTACTTCTGAGTCGCGTCGAGTACCCTGCCCGTGTGGCGCACGAGGCGACGAACCTGATCACGGCCGAGGGGCTCCAGTCGCTCAACGCGGAGCTCGAGACGCTCGAGGGGGAGGGGCGCCGCGAGATCGCCGAGCGGATCAAGACGGCCCGCGAATGGGGCGACCTCAAGGAGAACAGCGAGTATCACGACGCCAAGAACGAGCAGGCGCACCTTGAGACGAAGATCGCGCGGCTGCGCGAGAAGATCGCCGACGCGGTGATCGTCGAGGACGAGAGCGGGCTCGGCGTCGTCGGCTTCGGCTCGACGGTCGTCGTTCGCGATCCCGATGGCGTCGAGCAGACCTGGCGGATCGTCAGCTCGCACGACGCCGCGCCCGGCGACGGTCGCCTGTCTGCCGAATCGCCGGTTGCGGTCGCCCTGCTGGGGCGCGCGCCGGGCGAGCAGGCCTCGGTTTCCCTGCCCCGGGGCAAGCGCACGCTGACGATCGTCAGCGTCGACTAGCGGCTCTTGGCGGCGCGCCGGCGTAGTGCCCGCGAGCGCCGCAGGAACTTCTTCGGCTTGACGCCGTAGATCCGCTCGCCCCGGCGCAGGATCTTCCGCTGCAGCTTGCGCCGGCGTCGGGCGATGTGCCGGCGCAGCGTCTTCGCGCTGCGTCGCCCGACGCTAGGGCCGCGACCGTCGCGCTTGCCACTCTGCACGCGCAGCCACGCGTCGAGGACTCCCAGGTCGTGATCCTCGCCGAGAAGTTCGCCGAGCTCGTCGACCTGACGGGCGAGACGCGAACGCCGGCCGGGCGGGTCCATCATTTCGCTGACGTAGCGGAGGTCCTTGACGCGTTTGCGCCATTCGTGCATCCGGCGCATGTCCCGGCCGCGACGGCGCGCTGCGCGCCGGTAGCGCGAGCGCCCCAGTCGATAGATCCTCAGCAGGCCCGGCTCGAGCAGCTTCGTGGCGCCGCCGTCGGGCAGCTCCCAGGCGCCCGCCCGTGTCCTGCACGCACGCAGGGCGGCGAGTGCGGCCTCGCGCTCGGAGCGCTCGTCCTGCATCGCCCGTCGCGCCTGATCGCGCTCGCCGGCGAGGCGCGTGCGGATGCGCTGGATGCCGCAGCGCCCGGCCAGCTTCCCCGGGCGGCGGGCGATCAGCGCATCGAGAGTCGCGAGCATGACCTCGGCGTCGCGCGCTCCCGCCAGTGCCCGGGCGGCGTTCCGCACGACGGTCCGCTCGCGCGCGAACGCCTGCTCTCCGATCTCGGCCCGCACGAGCATGAGCAGCGCGCGCAGCCGCTTGAGCGCCTTGCGCGCCTCGTGGACCGCGTGCTCGTCGGCGCCCGTCCGGGCGGCTGCCTCGAGCATCTCGACGGCCAGGTCGAGCTGCGTCAGGGCCATGCGCTTGACACCGTCCGCCGCGCGCTCGCCCGAACGCAGACCGAGCCGGCGATCCTGCTCGCGTCGGCGCGTCGCCCATCGGTCCCGGCCTGCTCGTATGACGACGACCCCGACCCCGACCGCCATGGTCGCTGCGAGTGGCGCGAGAATGGAGCTATGCCTCGGCTTGCGAACGCTCCATGGTGGACGGTGCGCCGCGCGGCGAATCGTAAGCCTGCGACGTATCGCTGTCCGATCTGTGGTCGTCATCTTCCCGCTCTCAGCGAGCATATGCTGATCGCGCCCGAAGGCGATGCCCGTCGTCGCCGCCACGCTCACAGCGAGTGCGTGCTGCGCGCCCGCGCGCGTGGCGAGCTGACGCTGCGCGACGAGTGGCTCGCGCGCCAGCCGCGTCCGCCGTCGCTGTGGCGGCGCCTTTTGCGGCGCGCTTAGGTGGGTCGGCTCCCGTGCACGTGGGTGTGCTCGGGAGCGAAGCGGATGATCACGCGCTGTTCGCCCGGTTGGCGGTTGGGGTAGTCGTCCATGCCGAGGTACTTCTTGGCCAGCGAGTCGATGTGGGCGTCGGCCCCGTCGTGGGTTCGCTCGGCAACATGCCCGCGGATCTCGACGTACTCGTAGGGGTTCTCCATGTTCTGCACGGTCAGCGTCGCGCGCGGGTCGCGTTCGAGGTTTCGCGGCCAGGCGCGGCCCTCGGCCGAGTTGACGACGGGCAGGCCGTCCTGGACGTCGACCCAGACCGGTGCGGTCTGCACTGAGCCGTCGGGACGCAGCGTCGAGATGTGGCAGAAGTTCTTTGCCCTCAACAGCTCCTCGGCGCGGCCTTCGATCTTGCCGGACATGAGCCAAGCCTTTCTCTCGTTTGCCTGTGAGCATCCAAGATAGGACGCGTCCAGCGCCGTTCCAGACGGCCAGGGCAGAGCGGGTGAAGGGGGGAGGGCGCTCAGAGGCGGCTGAGGCCGCTGCCGGAGCCCGCCGGCGGGATGTGGCCGACCGGTGTCAGCTTGCCGTTGTTCAGCTGGAACCGCACGGTCGCCTGCCCACCCGAGGGGGTGCTCAGCGGGTCGCCCTTGCGATACAGCGGGTAGGCGAGGGCGACTTCGGTGTCGCTCTGCGAGAGCACCCTGATAGTGGCGCTCGGTTCCTTGGCGTCGGTGCCGATGTAGCGATCGCCGACGAAGAAGAAGGCCAGCTGGCCGTAGCCGTCGCCTGAGCCAGTCCGCGTGCCGACCAGCACGCGGAGGGTCTGCGAGGAGTGGTATTCGGCCGTGTCATTTGGCGTGAAGCCCTTCGCCCTGACCACGGCGGCGGCACCGCTGATGCCTTCGGCGTGGGATTCCTGCTGGGTGAACGCCGGCTCGGGGGCCGTCCGCGTCGTGCCCGAGGCCGACGTTCCGCCGCCCGTCGACGTCTGCGCCGGCGCTGTGGTTGTCGTTTCGGTGGTCGTCGGCGTGCTCTTCGTCGCCGTCGTGGCCGTGGTCGGTTCGGTCGTCGGTGCGCCGGCCGCGGAGACCGTTCGGGTCTTCGATCCGCAGCCGGCGATGACGGCCGCTACCGCGAGCAGGACGACGGCCGTGACGGATGGGTTTCGCATCTCACGCATGGTATTCGCCCCCGGACCGGCACTTCCTCGGGTACCGCAAAGGATGGGCGCGAAACGCGCATTACTCGTAGGGAAGGGTTCCGATGGGCGTGACTTCGGCGCTGTGCTCGGCGTGGCGAGGGCGGGCACGGGTAGTATCGGTCCCGATGGCGAGCACCCCGGGACAGATTCCCAGCGGCGATACGGAGGTCAAGCGCGAGCGGCGAAGTCGGCGCGAAGTGGCCCGCACCGCTGCCCTCCTCGTCCTGGCCGTCCTGATCACCCTCTTCGCCGTCCTCAACGTCGACGAAGTGAAGGTCGACTGGATCTTCGGGTCAGGGCGGGCGCCGCTGATCATCGTCATCGTCATCTCCCTGCTGGTCGGCATCGTGCTGACCTACTTCGCCGAACGCATCTCCCGCAAGCGTCGTTAGCTGGGCGCGTCGACGGCCAGGGCGTCGGCGGCTGCCTCGGCACCGATGAACGGAGCGAGGACGACGTAGGCGAAGTAGTCCGACAGGGCGGCCAGCAGCTGGATCCGCCCCGCCATGACCTGACAGCGCAGAACTTGCAGGAAGGCCCCTGCGATGGCGTCGATCGCTACCTCGCAACGCGCAGGCGCGGGCGCGCCCTCGGTCAGTAGAACGGCGATGTCGCGGGTCAGGGCGAGGTTCCGCTCGACCGCGCCGGCCCCGGCGAAGAAGGCCTCCTGGGCGATCGTCCGGGCGTAGACCGGACGCTCCGCCACGCGGCTCATGATCGCCGCGACGGCGCTCCGCACGGCCTGAGGCCAGTCGGCGGAGGTTGAGGCGACGGCCGCCATCCCGCGCAGCTCCGCGCCGATCATGTCGAGCGCGGCGAGGAAGCACTCGTCCCTGTCGGCGAACAGCTCGAGGAAGGTGTCGATTGACACGTGCGCCTCGTCGGCGATCTGAGGGCCGGTCAGCTCGCGGTAGTCGTGCAGCGCCGCCAGGCGCAGCGCGTGCTCGAGCAGGCGAGCCCGCTCGTCCTGGTCCGGACCCGCCGGGTCCTCCACGCGCCGGTGGGCGCTGGCGAGCGAGATCTGTCGCATTCGCCGCGTCAGCCGACGGCCCAGCCGGTCGGCCATCGCCTCGACGGTGGGCGACTGGAACAGCAGCGTCCAGCTCAGCATCTGCTCGGCCAGGCCATCGTCGCGGGTCGACGGCGAGGACCCGAGACGGGACGCGAGGGCACCGTGCAGGCCACCGATCATGCAGCGCACGATCGGTGTGGGCAGGGCGCTCGCATCGGGGGACTCGGCGAAGCACCTGGCGAGCAGCTGCTCGCAGGTGGCCGTCGCGCGTCGCAGGCGCAGCGTCGCGGCCGGCCCGGCCTTCTGCGCCTCGACGAGCACGAGGAGCGTGGCCTTGCGCGAGGCGCTGCCCTGCTCGACGAACTTGGCGAACGTCGCCCCCAGGCGCTCCTCGATAGGGCCGCCCGCCCCACGATAGGCATCTGTGACGCGCCGGATGTCACGGTCGGCTATGAGGTCGAAGGTCGTGAGGAAACATGCTTCCTTGTTGGCGAACAGCTCGTAGAAAGAGCGTCGCGAGACGCCGGCCAGGGCGATGACCTGCTTGACGCTCGTGCGCTCGTAGCCGCTCTGGGCGACTGCCTCGATCATCCCTCCATGAATCCGCCTGCGTTGGTGAAGGACGACCTCGTCGCGCGCCAGCCGGTGGGGCCCGTGCGGGAGCCGCTTGTACATCGGCGCGATGTCCTCGCGCCGCTTTCCCGGGCTCGGCTGCGCGCTCTTTCCCGGACGCCCGTTTCGTGGCGTCAACGGGCCACTCCCTCTTGCTGCCATTCGAACTCCCCGCATCGGTGTTTCGAGCCGGACTACTACTGTCAATAGTCTTGACGGAGGCGATCATGTCATGTCAGAGGGTTTTTGTCTACAGAAAAATGTCCACTATCTGGACTCTCGCGATCATGCGGACGCACGAGGGCATGTCGGTTACGGCGGTGCAGATCAGTGGAGGATGATCTTGAGCGCCAGGATGGCGAGGCCCATCGTCATGCCGACGCAGAGCTCGAGCGCGATCTCCGCCGGCGCGGCCCGTGAGCGGATGCCGGCGATGAGCTCGAGCGCGACGAGGCTGGCGACGGCGCTCCAGAGGCCGGCGTTGACGGCTGTCTCCTGTGGGGCGCCGACGGCGCCCGCCAGCACGATTGCGACGAGCGGGATGGCGGCGCCCCTGACCAGTGCCCAGTCGTGCGCGAGCGCTCGCAGCAGCGCGCGGCCGGTCAGCCGATCCTCGTCGGTCAGCCGGCCGCCGAGGACTGAGGCGTAGGCATGGGCGAGCCAGTAGAGGCTCGCCGCTATCAACGCCGAGGCGACCGTGTCCAGGTAGCTCTCGTGGCGGCCGCTCTCGGCCGCGAGCAGGGCGCCGATGACGATGACGCCGTAGATGACGCCCGAGGGATTCTCGCTCGGCACGATCCAGCCGATCGCCTTGGTCACGCCCCGGCGCAGCACGCTCGGGCGTCCGGGCGGGCGTGCGGAGGAGGAAGCCTGGCGCGCGATCGCTGAATTATGGCCCGCGAGCGGGCGGGAGCTCAGCGGATCAGGACGGGGGAGCTGTAGCCCGAGACGTGGGCCCCGTCGGAGACCTTGACGAGTACCTGGTAGAGGCCACGGTGGACGCGGATCGTCCGGGAGAACTTGGATACGGTGGCTGTGCCCGTCTTCACGGTCGTGCCGCCGACGTTGACCGAGCGGTGACCGGGCTTCAGCAGCTGGAAGCCGACCTGGGCCCCTACCTCGGCCGGCGCGACGGTGCCGAACAGGCGGGCGAAGCCGTGGCGCCGGGTCGCGTGGACGTGAAGCGCGATGCGCACTGCCACGTTCTCGACGATGACGGGGCTCGTGACGGTGGGCTTGCCGACCGTCAGGACCCGCAGCTGCGTGTTCTGGAGGAGGCCGATGAAGGGGAACGAGAAGCCTCCGGTCGCGCTCGTCAGCTGTGGGTTGCCGACCGGATGGAATCCGCCGAGATACGGAAACGGGTTGGCCTCGAGCGTCACGAGGTGGCTGGCCGAGCCGGTGCCAGACAGCGTGCCCTCGACGACGAACGGATTGCCGAAGACGACCGGGTTGGGCGTGCCGACGATCGCCACCGAGAGCGGAATCTTCGGCGTGGTGAAGCTCTTGTCGGCTCCGAGCGTCGCGCCTGTCGCGTTGATGGCGACGATCCGGAAGTGGTAGGTGCTGAGCGCCGCGAGACCCGAGATCGACTGGCTGACCCTGATGCCCGTACTCCCGCTGCCGGCGGGCGCGAGCGGCGTCTGGGCGCCGTATTTGCGCGTCCGGCCGTACTGGAAGAAGTAGTTCGTCGCCTGGCCACGCGGGTTTACCGAGCCGCGCAGGACGGCCGAGGAGAACGTCACACTCGTGGCGCCGCCAGTCGACACGCCGGGCGCGAAGGCCACGGCCGCGCCGGCGCCGTGAGCGGGCAGGATCAAGACGGTGGCGGCCAGCGCGCCGAGAAGCAGCGTCGTCAGACGGTAGCTGCCGTATCCGCGCGAGAATCGCATCGCTTGACTCTACCCGCCGCGGCGGGCGACAAACCGGCATGGCCAGGTGTTGAAGGGCGAGGTCGACCACCCACCCCTGGCCCCGGGCGAGCGCTAGCCTTGCCGCATGGCCGAGCGCACGGGCAGGGTGAGGCTGAGACAGGCCGTGCTCGTGGCCGAGCAGCTCGAGCCCACCGCCGACGCGTTGCGCGCAGCGCTCGGGCTGGCTGAGCCGTTTCGCGACCCCGGCGTTGCCGAGTTCGGGTTGGCCAACACGGTCTTCGCCCTGGGCGACTGCTTCGTGGAGGTCGTCTCGCCGACGCGGCCCCAGACCGCCGCCGGTCGCTACCTCGAACGCCACGGCGGCGACGGTGGCTACATGGTCATCTTCGACCTCGAGCGGCTCGAGGAGGCTCGCGCGCGTGTCTCCTCGCTCGGCGTCCGCGTGGTGTGGCAGATCGATTTGCCCGACATCTCCGGTACTCACCTGCACCCGGCCGACATGAGGGGAGCCATCGTCTCGCTCGATCGCTCCGACCCATACGGCAGCTGGCGCTGGGGGGGTCCCGAGTGGACCGGTCGAGTCGCCGAGCCGGGCGTCGGCGCTCTCGCGGGAGTGACGATCGCCGTCGCCGATCCGGCCGCCGCGGCGGCGCGGTGGGGCGAGGTGCTCGGTGTGCCGGTCGGCGACGACGGCGGCCCGCTCCTGCGTCTCGACGGCGGCGAGGTCCGCTTCGAGCAGGCCCCCGGGCCGGGCGCCGAAGGGCTGGTCGAGATGGCCGTCGAGCTGCCGGCCGAGCTCCCCGGCGGGGCCGCGCAGATAGAGCTCGGCGGCGTGCGTGTGCGTCGCGTCGGCCCGCAGGCCTAGGAGCCGAGCGCCGCGAAACGGGGGTCGCGGCGGTCGAGGAAGCTCGTCACGCCCTCGACGAAGTCCGGTGCGGCGAAGGACTCGAGCATCAGCCGATCGGCCTCGTCGGTCGCGTCCTTCAAGCCGAGCTCGAGCGCGCCATACACCTGGCGCTTGACGCTCGCCATGCTCGCCGGGGAGCAGCTTTGGGCGAGCTCCTGGGCGTACGCGAGAGCCTGCTCGAGCAACTCGTCGGGCTCGGCGACCCGGTTTACGAGCCCGAGCTCGAGAGCCTCCTCGGCCAGGACCACCCTGCCGGAGAGGAGCAGGTCGAGCGCGCGAGCCGGACCCACGAGCCTCGGCAGCAGCCAGGAGATGCCGTGCTCGGCAACCAGGCCGCGCCGGGCAAAAGCGGTCGTCAGCTTCGCGCCGGCCGCCGCGAAGCGCACGTCGCACATCAGCGCTTGGACGAGGCCGATGCCGGCGCAGGCACCGTTGATGGCGGCGACGATCGGCTTTCGTATCGAGAGCGGGTGGCGCTGTGGACGGCGCTCGCGTAGGGCGGGCGAGGTCTCGATCGTGCCGTCGCCGATGGCCTGGAGATCCTGCATGTCGGCGCCGGCGCAGAAGCCGCGGCCGGCGCCGGTGACGACGATGACGCGGACGGCGGCCGACGCCGCGCACTCGTCGAGCAGGCCAAAGTAGCTGTGCTCCATCTCGGCCGTCCACGCGTTGAGGCGCTCGGGCCGGTTCAGTGTCAGGACCGCCACTCCGTCCTGGACCCGTTTGAGAACGACTTCAGACATCCCGTGCTCCTCCCGATCGCCGCGTGCCCGTTGGCCTGCGAGCCTATACCCAGATGCCCGATCCGCTGCCCGATCCGATCGACGTCCTCTCCTCGTTCGATCCGCTCCCGCCTGATCACGCCGACGGGGCGCCCGACCACGCGCGATACGTGCTGCTGGACGTCTTCACCGACGTGCCGCTCGCCGGCAACCAGCTCGCCGTCTTCACCGACGCTCGCCGGATCGTGCCCGAGTGGATGCAACCGCTGGCGCGCGAGCTGAACCTGTCCGAGACGGTGTTCGTGCTTCCGCCGCGCGATCGCGGGGAGGTTTCGATCCGCATCTTCACGCCCCAGGTCGAGGTGCCCTTCGCCGGGCATCCGGTGCTGGGCACCGCCATCGTCGTCGGGTCGGCCCTCGGGCGCGAGGAGGTGACGCTCGAGACTGCATCGGGGCCGATCTCGGTGAGGCTTCGTCGCGAGAACGGCGTGATGGTGTCGGGCTGGATGGAGCAGCCGCTCCCGAGCTGGGGGGCTTACGCCGAACCGGACGCGCTTCTGCGCGCCATCGGGGTGCCGGCCTCGAGGCTTCCCGTCGAGGTCTACGACAACGGGCCGCGCCATGTCTACGTTGAGCTCGACAGCGAGCGGGCGGTGGCCGCGCTGAGGCCCGATCTCCAGGCGCTCGCCGCGCTCGGGCAGATCTGCGTGAGCTGCTTTGCCGGCGCCGGGCGACACTGGAAGACGCGGATGTTCGCGCCGGGCATGGGCGTGTCGGAGGATCCCGCGACCGGCTCCGCTGCGGGTCCTCTGGCCGTGCACCTGGCTCGCCATGGGAGGATCGCGTTCGGAGATGAGATCGAGATCAGCCAGGGCGCCGAGATCGTCCGTCCCTCGCTTCTCTACGCGTTCGCCGAGGGCTCGCCCGAGCGCGTCGATCGCGTCGCCGTCGGAGGCTCGGCGGTGATCGTCGCCCGGGGCGATTTCGGCCTCCCGCTGGTACTGTGACCCGCATGACGGCGGCGGCGCTGCGCAAGGCGCTTCCACCACCGGTCAAGCGAGCTCTGAAGGTGTTGGCCGGCTGGGCCTACTCGTCGCGACGGTGGCTGAAGGCGGGACGGCCCCGAGCCGGGGCTTCGGGCCCGGGCACCGCGGCACCGGCGCATACGCGCACCGGGACAGCGGACGCCGGGCACCTGAGCGCCAGCAACGAGCACGGCAGCTACTGCGTTCCGCGCTCCTCCAGCCACCGGCCGGTGGCGCAGGCCATCCTCGACTCGCGCGTGTGGGAGCCCGACACGCTCGATCTCCTGCGGGCCGCCGACAGCGACGGCGACATCGTCCACGCAGGAACCTTCTTCGGCGACTTCCTGCCGGCGCTCGCCCGCTCCCGCACCGGCGGGGCGGTCATCTGGGCATTCGAGCCCAACGTCGAGAACCACGATTGCGCGCAGCGGACGATCGCGCTGAACGAACTGCCCAACGTGCACCTGGCGCGAGCAGGCCTGGATGTGGGCGCGGGCGCGGCGCAGCTGGCGACGGCCGACCGGGCGGGCGTACCCCTGGGCGGCGCCAGCCGGGTCATCAAAGACGCGGCGCGGGCGCGCTGGTTCAGCAACGAAGACATCGAGCTCGTGTCGGTCGACGCCACCGTCGGGGCCGACCGCCGCGTGGCGGCGATCCACCTCGATGTCGAGGGTCACGAGCAGACCGCCCTGACGGGCGCGCTGGCAACGATCGAGCGCTGCCGGCCTTTGATCGTCCTCGAGACGCTGCCCGAGGCGTCGTGGCTGGCCGAGAACGTAGAGCCGTTGGGCTACCGCGTCGAGGCACGCGTCGACCTCAACTACGTCCTGCGGGCCGGTAGCCGGGGCTAGGAGCTGGAGGGATGCGCGACGCGGTCATCTGCGAGCCCCTGAGAACCCCCGTCGGCGGGTTCGGCGGCGTCTTCCGCGATGTCCCGGCGAAGGTCCTCGCGAGCACGGTCATCGGCGAGCTGGTCCGTCGCACCTCGCTGCCGGCCGCCGAGATCGACGACGTCATCCTGGGGCAGTGCTCGCCGAGCGGCGAGGCGCCGGCGATCGGACGGGTGGCCGCGCTCGACGCCGGCCTCGGCATCGAGGTGCCCGGCGTACAGGTCGACCGCCGCTGTGGCTCGGGTCTGCAGGCGGTCCTGATGGGCTGCATGGGCGTTCAGACGGGAGCGAGCGAGCTCGTCCTGGCCGGCGGCGTGGAGAGCATGAGCCAGACGGAGTTCTACGCGCTCGGGATCCGCTGGGGCGTCAAGGGCGGACCTGTCACGCTCGAGGATCGACTGGCTCGCCCGCGGGTGACGGCCGGGGGGGACAACCACCCCGTGCCCGGCGGCATGATCGAGACGGCCGAGAACGTGCGCCGAAGCTACGGCATCTCGCGTGCCGACCAGGACGAGCTCGCGCTGCGCTCACACAGGCTGGCCGTTGCGGCCCAGCGCGACGGGACCTTCGCCGAGGAGATCGTGCCGGTGACGGTTTCCTCGCGGCGCGGCGAGACCGTCGTCGATCGCGACGAGCATCCGCGGGAGGACACGACGCTCGAGCGGCTGGCCGCACTGCGGCCGCTCATGCTGGCGAGCGATCCGCAGGCGACCGTGACGGCCGGCAACGCCAGCGGTCAGAACGACGGCGCGGCGATATGCATCGTCACCCACCCCGAGAAGGCGGCCGAGCTCGGGCTCAGACCGCTCGCCCGCCTCGTGTCGTGGGCGGTCGCCGGGGTGGCCCCGGAGACGATGGGCATCGGTCCGATCCCGTCCACCGAGCGGGCGCTGCAGCGCGCCGGCCTGAAGCTGGCAGACATGGGCCTGATCGAGCTCAACGAGGCATTCGCAGCGCAGGCGCTCGCCGTGCTCGGCGAGTGGGACCTTTCGGACGGGATCGATCGCGTCAACGTGCACGGGTCGGGCATCTCGCTCGGGCATCCCGTCGGTGCCACCGGTGCCAGGATCCTGACTACGCTGCTGCGCGAGCTGAGCCGGCGCGGCGGCCGCTACGGGCTCGAGACGATGTGCATCGGCGGGGGCCAGGGCATGAGCGCGATCTTCGAGAACGTCACCGCCGTCTAGCCCGTCTGACGCCGCCCAACCCCGTCTGGCACGGCGCGCACCGGGACCGACCGGCTGAACATCCGTTCCGATAACCGGGACGCATTCAAGTTCTGGCATCGTCGCTCCGATGAGGGGGGCATGTCAGGAGGACGATCGGGCGAGGGCGCGAGGCGCAGACCGGGACAGTATGGGCGCGCAGTCGTGCGACGCAACGCGCGCTGGACGATCGTCGCGATCGTGGCGCTCGTCGCGTCCATGGGCCTGCTCGGCGCCGTCGTCGGCTTCCGCACGCCGGCCTTTCTGCTCGCCGAGGTGGCGGCGATCGTCGGGATGCTCGTCGTCTTCGCCAGGATCGACCGCAGCCTGGAGCGTCGCATGCGCGGCGTGCGAGCGGAGCAGCATGTCGGAGCGATCCTCGACTCGCTCGCTCAGGCGGGCTGGCTGTCGCTGCACGACGTGGCGACCGGGCGCGGGAATATCGATCACGTCGTCGTCGGTCCCGGCGGGATCCTGACGGTGGAGACCAAGGGCCACAGGGCCCCGATCTCGATAGCCCGGCTCGACGGCGCCTGGCTGCGCCAGGCGTATGCAGAGCGCAAGTGGCTCGAAGCGCTGATCGGAGAGCGGGCGGACGCCCTACTGGTCCTCAGCCACGCCTACCTGATCGAGCGTGGCATCTCGCGTCAGCGCGGTGTCCTGGTCCTGAGCGCCCGCCTGCTGGCCAGACATCTTCAGCAGCGCCGGCGCGTGTACTCCCCGGCCGAGGTCCGGGAGCTGCACGGGCGCATCGTCTCGGCCATCGACGCCACCGCGCCGAACACCGTCGGGCCGGTCGGCTAGCCACCGGTCGTGACGGTGTCCTCGTCCGAGTAGGCCGGCGCGCAACAGCACAGGAGCACGAGCGGGTCGGGCCCCGGGTTCCACAGCTTGTGGACGATCCCGGGCGGGATGACGACGCAGTTGCCTGCGCGCACGTCGGCCTCCTGTGTGTCCAGGCGCATGCGACCGGTCCCCGCGGTGAAGTAGTAGATCTCCTCACTTCGCGGGTGGAAGTGCTCGGCGGTCTCGCCGCCTGGCGGAACCGTCGCCTCGGCCAGGCTCTGGTGGCGCACGGCCGTCCAGGCCGGGCCGGCCAGCTCGCGGATGACCGACCCGTCGAGGGTCGTAAAGGATCTGAGCTCGGAGAGGTCTGCGATCTGCATCTATCGGCCTGCGGGTCTGCTCGAGGGCGATCCTAGACCGCGTCGGGCACCAACGGCGTCGCGAGCGCCTGTAAGGTCACGAGCCGTGGCTGTTCGCGATCTCGACGTGGTCGTCTTCGGGGCCACCGGCGTGACGGGCCGGCGGGTTGCGGCCTACCTGTCCGAGCGCGCAGGCGACACCGGCCTGCGCTGGGCGGCGGCGGCCCGGGACCCCGAGAAGCTGACCGCTACGCTGGGCGCCATCGGCGTGAGCGCGCCCGAGACGCTCGTGGCGGACGTGGCCGATCCGGCTTCGCTTTCCGCGATGGCCTCGCGCACCCGCGTCGTCCTCGATCTCGTCGGTCCCTACACGCTCTACGGACGCCCGGTCATCGCGGCGTGCGTGGCCAACGGCGCTCATTACGCCGACCTGACCGGGGAGATGCCGTTCGTCCGCTCGATCATCGACGAGTTTCACCGGCCGGCCTGCGACGCCGGTGTCAAGGTCGTCCAGGTGTGCGGGTTCGAGGCGCTGCCACCGGACCTGATGGTCGCGCTCGCCGCCGAGCACGCGCGCGAGCGCTGGGGAGGCGAGGAGCTGACGTCGGTTGATCTCGACGTCGCGTTCGCGGCGCCTCCCGGGCTGCCGCGTCCGTCCGACGGCATGTCAGGGGGGACCTTCCAGAGCCTCTCGGTCGTCGCGGGCGGCGAGGACGCCGCACGGATCACCGACCCGGCGCTGCTGATAACCGATCCCGCGGTTGCCGCCGCCGTCCGTCGCGCCAGCCCGATCACGCTGGCGCCGCG
>OUNO010002438.1_pt2 | contig 36036 bp, 33 predicted proteins | sample 1779811 | NCBI WGS metagenome assembly OUNO01 (sample SAMEA3914804, study PRJEB12502) | metagenome | biome: forest; material: soil | place: Canada | collected 2010-06-25 | depth 0.3 m
GGCCGACCCGCCGCGACCGCGGCCGAGTGGCGAGCAGCGGCGCGAGTACCGCGCCGTCTACGTGATCCCGGCCGGCCCGCGCGAGTGGGGGCCGCTGAGTGACACGATCGAGAGCGTTCTCGCCTACGAGGGGGAGGACGCCAAGGTGGTCGTCCTCGACGACGCCTCGAGCGACTGCCGCCCGGCCGTCGTCCAGGCCCGCTTCCCCGAGGTCGACGTCTTCAGCCGCCGCATCCCGAGCGGCGGGCCGCCCCGCAACCTGCCGTCGCTGATGGCCGGGTTCCGCCACGCGCTCGAGAACTACTCCTTCGAGGTCCTGATCAAGATCGACACCGACGCCCTGGTCACCGGCTCCAGCCCGTCCGCCGCCGCGGCCGAGTACTTCCGCCGCCGGCCCGAGGTCGGCGTCGCCGGGACCTACCTGCAGCGCACCGACGGGATCGCCGAGGACTACGAGTGGGACCTCTGGGTGCTGCGCCACACCGAGCGCTGGAGCCCTTCCGCCCGGGCGATGATGCGGCGCGCCCGCGCCGGCGGCTACCAGGGCTCGAAGGTCCACGGCGGCGTCTACGCGGTCTCGCGCCCGGCCCTCGAGGCGATCGCCGCCAGCGGCGACATCGGCTGGCGCGGCCCCTGGTGGACGCCACTGGGAGAGGACTTCTGGTTCTCGATCCTGGCCCTCGCCAACGGCTTCCAGCTCGGCTCGCTGGGCGGTCCGGGTGAGGCCTTCGCGGTGGCGAGCAAATACACGCCGATCGCCAAGGAGAAGGTCCTGGCGGAGGGCAAGGTGGCGATTCACTCGGTCCGCCGCGGGGTCGACGGCGAGGACGAGGCGGAGATGCGGGCGTTCTTCCGGGGCGAGCGCGGTCGGTCTCACGCCGGATCGGCCCCGGCCGCCGAGACGGACTCGAGTCGCCCTCCGGGACGGTAGAGCGGCAGCCAGCTCTCGGCCGACTCGAGCACGGGGGCCTCGCGGGGGGAGAAGCGGCGGATCGTCGACTCGCCGAGCGGCAGGGCGGCGGCGCGGGCGACGTTGCCGAGGTTGCGGTCGCGCCAGGCAGACTTCAGGTAGATCTTCGCCGCGCCCCAGCGGTCGCCGGCACGGCGGTGGTTGCCGGCCAGCCAGCGCCGCAGGGCGACGTTGTCGACCTCGACCCCGCGCTCGCGCCGGGCCTCGGCGTAGCGCTCCTCGATCCGCTCGTAGTCGAGGCTGACGAGGCCGCGGTTCTTGATGATCGAGCTCGAGGCGTGCTGGATGTAGCCGTAGAGGTACTCGTCGCAACTGGCGGCCTTGCCGTCGCAGGCCAGCAGCAGGCGGATCCACATGTCCCAGTCCTCGCCGACGACGAGGTCGGTGTCGAAGCCGCCGGTCGAGCGGAAGAGCTCGGCCCGGGCGATCACGTTCGAGCAGCCGCCGGGGATCGCGCAGTAGCTGAGGTTTTCCTCGAGGATCCCGGCCGGGTCGGGGGCGGCCTGCGCCGCCAGCACGTTCAGCTCCGGGTCGACCAGCGCCGAGGAGGTGTAGACGAAGGGGGCGTCGGCGGCCTTGGCGGCCCGCAACTGGCGGCTGAGCTTGTCGGGTGCCCAGACGTCGTCGTCGTCGAGATAGGCGAGCCACTCGCCACGGGCGTTCTCGAGGCCGACGTTGCGGGCGCCGGCGACTCGCAGCGGGGTCTCGTTGCGGAAGACGCGGAGGCGCGGCTCGCCGAGCGCCTCGAGGCGCTCGGAGGTGCCGTCGCTGGAGCCGTCGTCGACGACCACGACCTCGAGGTCGACGCCCTCCTGGCCGAGGGCACCGGCAAGGGTCCGCTGCAGCAGGCTCCAGCGGTTGTGGGTGGGGATGATTACTGAGATCTCAGGCATGGCAACGGTTGACCCGGCGATTATCGGCGACCGACCGGTTGCTCATGAGCGCCGGGCGAACTCAGGCAGCGGTGGCGATGTCGCGGCGGACCATACGGTTCGCCGTCCGTGCCGCCAGGCGCAGGGTGTCGCGGTCGAGGGCGGCCATGATCGCGCTGTAGGCGGCGACTCCGAGCAGGACGCTGAAGACGAGTGAGATCAGCGGCGCGATGTCGTCGGTCGCGTTGGCGGTCAGGCGCGAGGCCAGCCAGGCGGCGCCGGTGGCAAGGGCGATCGGCAGCAGCGCCCGCATGTGGGGGACGATGTGGATGTGCAGCTTGCGGTGCACGACGTGGGCGAGGACGGGGATCGAGACCGCCGCCTGGGCGAGGATCACCCAGGAGACCGCCGCCGTGCTGCTGTGGGCGGCGATGATCAGCAGCGGGACCTCGGGGACCAGGATCACGGCGGTCAGCGTCCCGACCGAGCCGGCGTGGCCGGTCGAGTTCAGCAGCCAGCCGATCGTCGCCTGGACCGGGACCAGGGCGGCCCAGATCCCGAGCACGGCGAGCGGCGCCACCATCTGCGCCCAGTTGGAGCCGAAGATGCCGAGCGTGAAGGGCGCCGCGGCGCCGCTGAGGATGCCGCCGACCGCGCAGGCCAGGAGGGCGACGAGGCGCAGGGCCGAGAGGTAGCTGGTGGCGATGTCTTCGCCCTTCGCCCGCATCCGCGCGAAGGCCGGGAAGGTGACTTTGGCGACCGGGTCGGCGATCCCGAAGTGGGTCAGCTCGCTGAGCCGGTAAGCCATCGAGTAGAAGCCGAGCTGCGCCTCGCCGAGCAGCTTGCCGACCAGGAGGTAGTCGATGTTCTCGTTGATCCAGGCGAGCCAGCCCTGGGCGAGGAAGCCGCGGCCGCTGACGAACGCCTCCTTGGCGATCGCGCGGTCGAAGCCGGGGCGGATGCGGTGCGGGGCGATCGCCAGGTAGACCGCCGAGTAGACGATCATGCTCGCCACCTGGCCGAGGACGAGGGCCCAGACGCCGAGCCCGGCGATCGCCAGCGGGATCGAGATCACCGCCAGCGACACCGCCTGGCTGGTCTGGCCGACGAAACGCCGTTTGAAGTCCATTTCGCGCTGCATCATCGAGTCGTAGAAGGCCGCCAGGGTGGAGAACAGCGCGGTCGTCGAGAGGACGGGCAGGATCGTGTTGAGGCGGGGCTGGTCGAGCAGGGAGGAGGCCAGCGGCGTCAGCGCCAAGACGATCACCATCACTGCCACCGAGGTGATGATCAGCAGCGTCAGGACCGTTTCCAGGGCCTTCTCCTCGAAGTCCTGGCGCAGGACCAGGGTGGCCCCGAGGCCGAGGTCCTGGAAGAGGCCGAGGGCGCCGAAGGCCAGGGTCGCGAGCGCCATCAGGCCGAAGTCGGAGGGATCGAGCAGGTGCGCCAGGGCGACCGTCGTCAGCAGCGCGACCGCCTTCGTCAGACCAAAGGAGACGAACGTCCAGGGGACGTCTCTTGCCATCGACTTCTTATCCATTGAGGTTTTGTCTATCCAGGTTCGGGCGGTCGGCCAGTGGCCGACCGGTAGACCGCGATCAGTCGCTCGACCATCTGATCGGCTCCGAAGCGACTTTCCGCGACCTGCCGGGCGGTTTCGCCCATCGTGGCCCGCAGCGGCGCGTCGGCGGCGATCGTCCGCAGCCGCTCGGCTAGCGCCTCGGGGTCGCCGGGGGGGACGAGAAAGCCGGTGACCCCGTCCTCGACCGCCTCGGGGGTGCCGTTGACGGCGCTGGCGACCACCGGGAGGCCGGCCGACATCGCCTCCAGGACAGCCATCGGCAGCCCCTCCCAGAGCGAGGGCAGGACGAAGACGTCGAGGCCCTCGAGGTAGGTGTAGGGGCTGCCCTCGAAGCCGAGCAGCAGGGTCGAAGCGGCGAGCGCGGGGGAGGCGACCCGGGCGGCGACCTCGTCCCGGAGCGGTCCGTTGCCGACGATCGCGAAGCGCACCGGCTCGCCCTCGCGGGAAAGGATCTCCAGCGCCTCGAGCAACGTCGGCAGGCCCTTCTGGTCACGCAGCCCGGCGACGAACCCGAGCAGCGGGCCCGCCTCACGGAAATCGACAAGGCGGGGGTCCGGGGCCTGCCCCGCCGGCCCGGCGACCCCGGGGTAGATGACGACGAAGCGATCGGCCGGAGCGACCCCGTCGGCGACCGCGACCCCGCGTTCGTCCTCGGCGACGACGACGATGAAGGCGGTCCGGCGGGCGAGGAAGCGTTCCAGCCCGAGGCCGATGCGGAAGCGCAGCTTGCCGCTGCGGCGCGGGCGCTGCTGCTGGGTGCGGTAGACGAAGGAGTGCGGCGTGTAGACCGAGGGAACGTCGTGCTTGCGGGCCGCCAGCCGGGCCAGCATCCCCGCCTTCTGGCCGTGGGCGTGGACGACGTCGAAGCGGCCGGACCCGATCAGCCGCGAGAGCTCGCGGCCGGCGCTGAGGTCGGCGGCCGGGTCGGGCAGGCGCCCGGAAAGGGAAACCGGGATGTAGTCGATCCCGAGGGCTTCGATCGCCTCCCTGGGGCTGGCATCGGGGCGACCGGCGACGGTGACCCGCTGTCCGCGCTCCAGGAGGCCGGTGCTCAGCAGCCGCACGTGCTCGGCGACGCCGCCGTCAGGCGGCTGGAAGACCTCGAGGGCGTGGATCCCCGGCTCAGGCATTCGCGCAGCCTAGACGCCGGGCCAGGTCAAACGAATGTCCAGGATCGGCTCGGTTGCAGGGGTGCGCCGGCATTCGGGCCGAGAGATAGGGGCGATGAAGAATTCCAGCCCAATCCAGTCCAAGAGCCTGCGGCGAGCGTTCCTCACCTTCGTCCTGGCGATCAGCTCGGCGGCCGCCTTCCTGGTCTTCCCGGCCCTCGCTTCCGCTCAGCCCTCCTACCTCGGCTTCCAGGTTCACGCCCTCTGGTACGAACGCTCCAGCGCCGAAATGGACCGCGAGCTGAACATGATCCAGGACCTGGGCGGCAACACCGTTCGCGTCGACGTCGGCTGGAGCTCGCTCGAAACCGACGCCAAGGGCTCGCGCACCGGCTGGTACCTGGAAAAGCTCGACCGCTTCGTCGCCGGCGCCAGCCAGCGCGGCATCAAGGTAATCGCGACCCTGGTCACCACCCCCTGCTGGGCTTCCTCGGCTCCCGAAAGCCTGAAACAGGGCTGCAAGGGCGAATGGTGGAACCGCGGGGTCCAGAACTACCCGCCGAACAACCCCCAGGACTTCGCCGACGCCGCCCGCTTCATCACCTCGCGCTACGGCACCAAGCTGGCGGCGCTGGAGATCTGGAACGAGCCCAACACCGAACGCTTCCTGGTCGCGCCGAACCGGGCCACCGCCTACGCCGCCTTGGTCAAGGCCGCCTACCCCGCCGCCAAGGCCGGCAACGCCTCGGTCCCGGTGATCGTCGGCGCTCTCGCCTCGGCGGACCGCCCCTTCCTCGACGAACTGTATGCCCGCGGGATCAAGGGCTCCTTCGACGGCATCTCGGTCCACCCCTACAACGAGTGGCGCGACCCCTACGACCGCTGGCAGGCACAGTGGAAGCAGTACACCTTCCTGCCCGGCATCGAATGGATCCGCGAAGGCCAGTTGGCCGCCGGCGACAGCTCGCCGCTGTGGATCACCGAGTTCGGCTGGGACACCTGCACCGGTGGCAGCTGGTGCGTCAACGAAGCCCAGCAGGCCGACTACACGGTCAAAGGCTTCCAGATCCTCAACACCCTCAACTACGTCGCCGGCGCCACCGACTACGAGCTCCGCGACGAGAGCACCGACAAGTCGGAGTTCGAGGGCAACTGGGGCCTGGTCCACGAGGACTTCAGCCCGAAGCCGATCTACGAGGCCGTCAAAGCGCAGCTGCATGGCTCCGCCCCCGCCCCTTCGGTCAGCCTCGAAATCGAAGTCTCCAACCCCGGCACCGTGATCGCCGAAGGCCAGGGCAGCAGCCAGCGCCAGCGCCTCGAAGTCCAGTTCAAGGGCTGCCCGAAGCGGACCCCGGCGGCGCGTCTGATCATGACCTCCAAGACCGGCAGCTACCACCGCAAGCTGGGCTCGGTAGAGATGCTCAAGGGCTGCAAGGTCACGGTTAAGCCGCAGAGCTCCTCGCAGTCGGTGACCAAGAAGGTTCCGGGACTGGCCAGCATGGCCCTCTCCTCCGCGGTCGCCGTACCCGCCGCCTAGTTCCCTAGGGCCTCCTACACTGCTGGACAGTGTTTGGCTCCAGCGGACGCCTGGCCGTCCTCATCGTCGCGCTCGTCGTGGTGGCAGCCGCGCCGGCCTCGGCAGCCGCGGTGCAGGCGCGGCCGGCCGACTCCTTCGTCGACTCGATCGGGGTCAACGTCCACCTCCCCGACGACGGCACCCCCTACGGGGAACGGTTCGGCGAGGTGCGGGACGACCTCCAGAGCCTCGGTGTCCGCCACGTCCGCGACGTCCTCTTCGTCGGCGTCCCCGAGGAGTACAGGCGGCTGCGGGAGCTCGCCGATCTCGACATTCACTCGACCCTGATCCTCGGCGATCCCGACGACGGCTCCTGGGTGCTCGGCGAACTGTTGGCGCTGGTTCGCGACGGGCTCGGCGACTCGGTCGAGGCGGTCGAGGGGCCGAACGAGTTCAGCACCCGCGGCGGCCCCGAATGGCAGCCCCACCTCGTGGCATACCAGCGGCGCCTCTACGAAGCGGTCGCGGCCGACCCCGCGCTCGCCGGCCTGCCGGTCCTCGGCCCCTCGATCGTCCACGGCGACCAGGACGAGCTCGGCGACGTCTCCGACTGGCTGGACTTCGGCAACATCCACTCCTACCCGCAGGGCGGCCCGCCCGACAAACTCGGCTCGGCGATCGCGCGGGCCGAGATCAACTCCGGCTCGAAGCCGATCCTCGCGACCGAGACCGGCTACAACACCGCGCTCAGCTGGACGGGCGAAAACCCACCTGTCTCCGAGGCGGCGATGGCGACCTACATGCCACGCCTCTTCTTCGAGTACTTCCGCTGGGGGATCGCCCGCACGTTCGCCTACGAGCTGGTCGACGAGCACGACGACCCGGGGCTCGCGAATAGGGAGGACCACTTCGGCCTGCTGCGCCACGACCTCTCCGAGAAGCCGGCCTTCGCCGCCCTGCGCAACACGATCGCGATCCTCGCCGACCCGGGCCCGGCGTTCGCTGCCGGCAGCCTGGAATACACGCTCAGCGACGGTGGCGTCGAGCTCCCCGGCGGCGAAAGCCCCGAGCTGCACAAGGTCCTGCTGCAGCGCCGCGACGGCTCCTTCGACCTCGCCCTCTGGCGGCCGACGAGCGTCTGGGACCAGGCTGCCCAGCAGCCCCAGGACCCGGGAGAGGCGCCGGTCACCGTCGGCCTGCCGCCCGGCTACTTCGCCGCCGCCGTCTACCGGCCGAGCCAGTCCGCCGAGCCGGTCTGGACCTCCTCGCTGCCGAGCGACTCGCTCAGCCTCGAAGTCGGCCCCGAGGTGGCGATCGTCAAGCTGCGGCCGGTGATCGCGGTCACGCCGCCGCCGGTCACGAGGGAGCAGGCCGTCAACCCGCCGCCGATCGTCGACCCACCGCCACCGCCCGCGCCCCACTGCGTCGTCCCGAAGCTGAAGGGCGGATCGCTGCAGGCCGATCGCAAGCGCCTGCGCCGGGCGGGCTGCAGGCTGGGCGCGGTCACCGGCCCGCGACGCAGGGCCGCACGGGTCGTCCGCCAGCGCCCGCGGCCCGGGGCCGTGCTGGAACAGGGCGCCAGCGTCAGCGTCGTGCTCGGCCGCTAGGAGGGTCTAGAGGCCGGGCTGTGGCTCGGGCTCAGCCGGCGTGGCGGGCTGCTCGCGGCTGAGGCGCTCGAGCGCGAGCAGCAGGCCGATCACGATCATGATCGTCGCCATGATCAGGTTCTGGCGCAGCGGATACTCGGTGATCGAGTTGACCAGCAGGGCGAGCAGCGAAGCCGAGACGGCGACCGCGTAGGGGTAGAGCGGCCCGGCCCGGTCGCGCAGGGCATTGCGGGCGCTGCGGAAGAGGGCGGCGATCGTGAACAGCAGCGCCAGCAGGGCCGGCAGCCCGAGCTCGACGGCGATGTTGAGGAAGAGGTCGTGGGCGTGGTCGAAGGGGATCCCGCCGACATCGGCGAGGCCGAAGTTCGGCGAGACGGTGGGGAAGTTGCCCTGGCCGATGCCGAAGAGCGGGTGCTCGGCGATGATCTTCGGCGTCGTCGCCCAGATTTCCAGCCGCTGGTCGCCCTCGGAGTCGAGCGAGAGGGAAGAGAGGCGCTTGCTGACGACGCCGACCGATTCGTCGCTGGCGACCGAGCCGACGTTGAAGATCGCGGTCAGGACGATGAAGCCGAGGGCGATCGCGGCGAAGCGGCGGAAGGGCTGCCAGCGCCACATCATCCAGATCAGCCCGACCCCGGCGCCGATCATCGAGCCACGCGTCTGGGTCAGCATCAGCCCCAGCAGCGAGACGATCGCGCAGATCATCATCGGGATCCGCCAGCGCTTCGGCCCGCGCAGCCCGAAGGCGAAGGCGAGCGGGAAGGAGAGGATCAGGAAGAGCGCCAGCGAGGTCGGGTGGGCGAAGCTGGCGGCGGCGCGGTTGGAGACGATCGCGCCGCCGGCGATCGCTTTCTGTTCGCTCAGGTTGCCGAGCGCCGTCGCGCCGAGGATGCCGCCGGAGATCGCCAGGCTGAGGGCGACCGCTTTGACCGAGCCGAGCGGCAGCTGGGAGACGAAGAGGGCGACCATCCCGAAGGCGAGCCAGTCGATCACGATCCGGACCACGGTGAAGGTGTCGAGGGCGACGAAGATGCCGATCACGCTGAAGATCAGCAGCGCGATGAAGCCGTAGAGCGCCGCCGGGATCCGCGAGGCGGTGATCGTCGAGAGGGTCCGGGGCGCGGCCGAGAGGGCGGTGATGAAGAGGATCCCCTCGGAGGGGGTGACGCTGACGGAGGCGTTGCCCCCGGTCGCCAGGTAGTCCACCGGGGCGACGAGGAGAGCCAGGCAGACCCCCGCCGCAGGCGCGTAGAAGACCGCGGCGACGACCGCGAGGGCAACCACCAGGCTGAGCGCCACGGTGGGCCCCAGCTCGTAGGCGAGGCCGGCGAAGGCGCAGGCGCTCAGCGCCGAGGCCATGAAGGCGGCTGAAAGGAGGAAGAACTGCCGGTCTGGGAGCCGTGCCGTCACGGGCGCTCCCGCTTAGGCGTCGGCGCGGACGCGCCGTTTCGCATCGCGCTGGCGGCGCGCTGAGGAGCCGTTGGAGGTCGGCGCGAAGCCGTAGCCGTACGGTTCCATGCTGGGAAGCTTGCGGACGCCGTTGAGGGCGACGCCGAGCAGGTTCGCCCCGACGACCGAGAGCTGCTGGCGCTCGCGGCGGATGCTTGGCTTCTGCGAGGTCGCGAGGTCGACGACCATCAGCGTCCCGTCGACGCTGGCGGCCAGCGTGCTGGCCTCGGCCCCGATCGAGAGCGGTGGGGTGTCGACGATCACCATGTCGGCGTTCTTCAGCGCGTCGGCGATCAGGATCTGGGTCCGCTCGGCGCTGAACAGGCTCGACGGGGTCGGCGGCAGGATGCCCGAGGGGATGAAGCGCAGCGAGGTCAGGTCGGTCTCCGAGAGAACCGCGGAGAGGTCGACTTTGTGGCTCAGGTAGTCGGAGAGGCCGGCGTGGTACCTGCCCGGTTCGACCATCTGGCCGGCGACCGTGCGGGCCAGGCTCGGCCGCCGCATGTCGGCCTCGATCAGGATCACCCGAATGTCGGATTCGGCGAACGAGCGGGCGAGGTTGAAGGCGACCGTGCTCTTGCCTTCGCCGGGCGAGGGGCTGACGACGACGAGCGAGCGCAGGGCGGCGTCCTCGCGGTCGAGGAACTGGAGGTTGGTCCGCAGCAGGCGGAAGGCCTCGTCGAAGGAGGCCTGCGACTCGGGGTCCTTGCTCAGCTTCGGGACCCGGGCCAGCACCGGAGCGCCGACCACGGCCTCGAGTTCCTCGCTGGAGCGAACCCGGCGGTCGAGCATCTCGGCGAGCAGCGCCAGGGCGACGCCGAGGACCAGCGCCAGCAGCGCCCCGGCGATCGTGTAGAGGGTCGGCTGCGGCCGCGCCGGCTGGCTCGGGACCGAGGCCGGGGCGGCGAAGGTGATGTCGGCGTTGACGGCGTCGCCGAGCTGGCTGCGCGAGTAGTCGATGAAGGTGCGGGCGTAGGTGTTGGCGATCACCCGAGCGCGGACCGCGCTGCCGTCGGTGGCGGTGATTTTCAGCAGCTGGGTTTCCGGCACCGGCTGGAAGGTCATCGCGCCGAGGATTTCTTCGCCGCTGGCTTCGAACGGGAGTTTTTCGGCGACCTGGTCGGCGATCAGCTGGCTGTCGGCGACCTTGGCGTAAGTCCCGGCCAGCACCCCTCCGGCCTGGACCGAGTCGAAGGTGGCACTGCCGCTGCTCTCGGTTACCCACAGAGTGGCAGTCGTTTCGTACTCCTTGGGCAGCGAGCGGGAGACGACGGCGGTCAGGATCGTCAGCGTCAGGAAGGTCCCGATGAGGATCCATTTGCGGCGCCAGAGAACGACCGCGAGGCGTCTGTGCGTCGCTTCGTCGGCGCCGAATTTGGCGCTCGACGTGGGGATGGAGTCTGGCTGAAGAGGCATGGGTCGAGGTTACTCGGCAGGGGTGACGACCGCCGCGATCGTCCTTATGGCGATCTTGAAGTCCAGAGCCATCGACCAGTTCTGGATGTAGTAGTTGTCGAGTTCGACGCGCTCGGGCAACGAGGTGTTGCCGCGGTAGCCGCTGACCTGGGCGAGCCCGGTGATGCCCGACTTGACCCGGTGGCGGTCGGAGTAGCGGCGCACCTCCTCGTCGAAGACTTCGACGAACTCAGGGCGCTCGGGACGGGGGCCGATCAGGCTCATCTGGCCGCGCAGGACGTTGAACAGCTGCGGCAGCTCGTCCAGCGAGTAGGCCCTGATGAAGCGGCCGATGGTGGTCCTGCGGTCTTCGCCCTCGACGCCGCCAGGGGCGATGTCAGCGGTCGCGCCGTCGGGCACGATCGTGGGCTCGTCGACCCGCATCGAGCGGAACTTGAGGATGTTGAAGCGGCGCCCGTCGCGGCCGATTCGCAGCTGGCGGTAGAGGATCGGGCCGGGCGAGCTGAGCCGGACGGCGAGCGCGATGCCGAGGATGACCGGCGACAGCACGAGCAGCAGGAGCGCGCTCGCCACCCGGTCGATCGCGTGCTTGACGGCAAACTGCCAGCCCTTGGGGTCGACCCAGGAGAGGTTGAAGAGCGGCACCGGCCCGATGTTGGCCAGCGAGAGGCGCAGGTTGACGCTCTCGAACATCCGCGGCACCAGCGAGACGTGGATGCCGCGGTCCTCGCAGGCGCGGATCAGCGGGACGAGGACGTGGTCGGGGGAGGACGTGAAGGTGAGGATCACCTGCTGGGCGCCGGTTTCTTCGGCGATGCCGGCGAATTCGTCGGGCGTCCCGAGGATCGGGGCGCGGCGCTCGGGGACCATCTCTTTCGGCACCGGGTCGGCGTCGATGTAGCCGATCACCTTGAGGCCGAGGTCAGGCTGGGCCGAGAGGCGCCGCTCGATCTGGGTGCCGACCTGGCCGGCGCCGACGAGCAGGGTCGGGATCATGTCGCCGCCGCCGCGGCGGACCCGGCGCTCGCTGACGATGATCAGCGGCACGCTGGCACTGAGATAGAAGGCGGCGAAGGCCCAGGAGCGGAGGATCATCGGCGCCGGGTCCGAGGTCGGGTCGAGCAGGGCCGCGGCGGCGACGATGATGATCGCCGCCAGGGTGGTGATCCCGAGCCCGCGGACGAGCTCGACCGTGATGTCGGAGTGGATCGGCCGCCGGTAGGTGCCCTTGATCGCCAGGCCGATCAGGACCAGCGGCAGCATGAACCAGACGATCGTGCTGCCGTCGACCCCGGGTGCGATCGCCTTGGCGCTGAGGATCGCGAGGACGAGGAGCATGGTGTGCAGCGAGAGTCGAACCAGGCCCCAGGTCCCGAGGATCGCGAGCGCGGGTTCGGCGGCGGTCGGCCAGTCTTGGGTTCTGGCTCCGGCGTGGGCCCGCTGCTGGACGTTTGGAGTGGTGGTTCTGGTCATGGGGAATGGTGAAATTTCCTCGTTGCCGGTGCTATCGGCGCAATCAGGCCGCGCCTTTAGATCGGTTCCGAGAGAAGTCGCATGGGAAAGGTCAGGATGTTCGGAATGGTGTGGCTGATCGCGGTGACGGGCAGCGTCGAAGCGGGGGTCTTTGACGTTTGGACTCTTCACCTCGCCAGCCGAGAGTAGATGATCGGGCCTGGAATCAGGGACAGCCGCCAGCGCGAGATCGTGCACGAGTATGTGCGAACCCCGCTGTTTCTCGCGCGATGCTCAGTGCGCCTCGTTGGAGGCGTGGGCGGGAGGGCGTGACTCCTCCGCCAGTGAGGTGATCTCGAGTTGGCCGTGGGCGGCCTCCTCGAGCACCTCGGTCGCCTCGGCCGCCGAGCGCGCGTAGAGCTCGACCAGCAGGTGGACGACGATCTGCTCGTCGTCGTGCTTGTGGAAGCGCACGTGGGTGAAGAACTCGCGCACCCCGGCGTCGCCGAAGGCGCCGTAGGTGAGGAACTCGATCGCCTCCGGGCCCGAGCAGGTCTCGACCCGCTCCTGATCGACCCGCACCGTGCAGGAGGCGACCCAGGGGGTGCCGGCGACCATCCGTTTCCAGCGGTCTTCGATCGGCACGACGCGATCGTCTTCGAAGGTCAGGTGCGGCTGGTCGTGCATGCAGTCGAGGCACTGGACGACCGATTCCTGCACCTCGTCGACCCCTTCGGCGAGGGCTCCGGAGTCGGGATCGACGCGGCGGATCGCGTCGTAGTGGATCTGAATCTCCAGATTCTGAGACCAGCAGCGGTAGCAGCGCAGCCAAGCTGCCCGGTCTCCGTTGTGCTCGCTCATCGCTCCATTGTGCCGGGAGCGGGGGCCGGGCGGCGTTAGCCGCTGTTTACGCCGCGGCCCCAGCGCCGGCGCCGGCCCGCTCGCCGACCAGTTCGACGATCTCCGACATGATCCGGTTGACGTCGAAGTCCTTCGGCGTGTAGACGCCGGCGACGCCGCTCTGGCGCAGCTGCTCGGCATCGGCCAGGGGGATGATCCCGCCGACCACGACCGGCACGTCGACGTCCTCCGCCCGCAGCAGGCGCACGACCTCGGGAATCAGCTCCAGGTGGGATCCCGAGAGGATCGAGAGGCCGACGACGTCGACGTCCTCTTGCAGCGCCGACTCGGCGATCTCGGCCGGGGTCAGGCGGATGCCCTGGTAGATGACCTCCATGCCGACGTCGCGGGCCCGCAGCGCCACCTGCTCGGCGCCGTTGGAGTGGCCGTCGAGGCCGGGCTTGCCGACCAGGATCTTGATCCGGTGGCCGATCCGCTCGGAGGTCGCGTCGACCTGCTTGCGGATCTCGTCGAGCTGGGCGCGCTCGGCCGGCGGCGCGGCGCCGTCGACCCCGGTCGGCGCCCGGTAGGCGCCGAAGGCCTCGCGCAGCACTTCCGACCACTCGCCGGTGGTGGCGCCGGCTTTGGCGGCGGCGATCGTCGCCGGCATGATGTTCTCGTCCTCGTTGGCGGCGACCCGCGCCAGCTCCTGCAGGGCGGCGGTGACGGCGTCGTTGTCGCGCCCCGCCTTCCACTCGGCCAGAGCCTCGATCCGCTCGCGCTCGACCTCGGGGTCGGGGGTGAGGATGCCGCCGTCGGCGCCGGCCGTCAGCGGCGATTCCTCGGTCTCTTTGAAGCTGTTCTGGCCGACGACCTTCTGCTCGCCGCTCTCGATCCGGCCGACCCGCTCGCGGTGGGACTCGACCAGGCGCGCCTTCATATACGGGACGGCCTTGACCGCGCCGCCGCGCTCTTCGACCACCGCCATCTCCTCGCGGGCGCCCGCGGTCAGCTCCTCGACCAGGCCGTCCATCACGACCGAGCCCGCGAAGATGTCGGGGTACTCGAGCAGGTCGGTCTCGTTGGCGAGGACCTGCTGGATCCGCAGGCTCCACTGCTGGTCCCAGGGGCGGGGCAGGCCCATCGCCTCGTTCCAGGCCGGCAGCTGCAGGGCGCGGGCGCGGGCGTCGCGGCTGAGGGTCACGGCCAGCGCCTCGAGCACGATCCGCTGGATGTTGTTCTCCGGCTGGGCCTCGGTCAGGCCGAGGCTGTTGACCTGGACGCCGTAGCGGAAGCGCAGCATCTTCTCGTCGCTGACGCCGTAGCGCTCGCGGCCGATCTGCTGCCACAGCGCCGACATCGTCCGCAGCTTGGCGATCTCCTCGATCAGCCTGATGCCGGCGTTGACGAAGAAGGAGATGCGGCCGAAGACCTTGGGGAAGTCGGCCTCGGCGACCTGGCCGCGGGCTTTGACCTCGTCGAGCACGGCGATCCCGGTGCTGAGCGCGTAGGCGATCTCCTGGACCGGCGTCGCCCCGGCCTCCTGCAGGTGGTAGCTGCAGATGTTGGTCGGGTTCCACTGCGGCACCTCGTTGACGCTGAAGGCGACCATGTCGGCGATCAGCCGCATCGAGGGCTCGGGTGGGAAGGCGTAGGTGCCGCGCGAGAGGTACTCCTTGATGATGTCGTTCTGGGTCGTCCCGGTCAGCTGGGCGCGCTCGACGCCGTTCTCCTCGGCGACCGTCACGTAGAGGCCGAGCAGCCAGGCCGCGGTCGCGTTGATCGTCATCGAGGTGTTCATCGCGTCGAGCGGGATCGCGTCGAAGAGCTGGTGCATGTCGCCCTTGTGGGCGACCGAGACGCCGACCTTGCCGACCTCGCCGCGGGCGAGGACGTGGTCGGGGTCGTAGCCGGTCTGGGTCGGCAGGTCGAAGGCGACCGAGAGCCCCGTCTGACCCTTGGCGAGGTTGCCGCGATAGAGCTCGTTGGAGCGTTTCGCGTCGGAGTGGCCGGCGTAGGTGCGCATCACCCAGGGGCGGTCGCGCTCGGGAAGTCGGTGGTTGCTCATGGAGGACATGGTATTTGCTGCCACCCGAATGGGGGGATGGGGCACCCGCTGGCCGAAATACGCCGTTCAAGCCCGCCTGGCCCGCATCTTTCCGCGGCGCCTGTGTTTAGGTTGCCGGATATGAAGCTTCGACTCAGCGCGATATTGCTCGCCGCGATTGCCGCCGGCGCCTTCGTTTTCAGCTCGGTCGCCGGGGCGGCGATGATCGGCATCTACCGCAACGGGATGGAGACGACGACGGCGCGGGCGCAGATGATCAAGCTCTCCGGGCGCAGCTGTAGCCGCGGCGGCGGCGACAGCGCCCTGCGGGTCGTGCTCGGCAAAGAGACCCCCGCCTGCGCCTTCCGCACCCCGGTGCTGGGCCGCGACCTCGAGATCGCCGCCACCGAGCGCCTGCTCAGCGGCACCCCGATGGCGCTGCAGCGCAAGGCCTACCTGGGGCTCGAACTGCGGGCCGGCGGCGGTGCCAAGTACCAGATGCTGGTCTACCCGCTGCAGCGCAAGGTGCAGCTGGTCAAGGTGACGGCGGAAGGCAGCAAATTCCTCGCGATCGTCAAGGACCAGGCGACGGTCAAGGGCGTCAACAAGGCCAACGCCCTGCGGCTGCGCGCCGTCAACGTCACCAGCGGCCCGGAACGGGGCCAGGCCAAGCTCTTCGGCTACCTCGGCTCGACCCTGGTCGCGGAAGCGACCGACACCGCCTCCGGCGAGCTGATCGGCAAGGCCTCGGCGGTCACCGTCGGCGCCGCCAACAACGGCGAGGGCATGATCGCCAGCATCGACGACGTGGTCGTCCGCGTCCCCAGCCCCTTTTAGCTTCCCTTTGCTTTTCGGATCTATCGTCGGGCGGGCGTGTTGAGTCTCCTCGAGGTGACGGCAAAGGGATTGCGATCGGCGAAGTGCGCCGTGGCGCTGGCCGCTGCGCTGGCGTTTGCCCTGCTCGGGGTGTCCTCGGCCGCGGCGGTGACCCTGCCCAGCGGCTTCCGCGACACCGTCGTCTTCTCCGGCATCGACGAACCGACCAATTTCCGCTTCGCCCCGAACGGCAAGGTCTTCGTCGCCGAGAAGACCGGCGACATCCTCGTCTACGACAGCCTCTCGGACCCGGAACCGACGGTCTTCGCCGACCTCCAGCAGAAGGTCTACGACAACGGCGACCGTGGCCTGCTCGGCCTCGAGCTCGACCCCGACTTCCCGGCCAAGCCCTACGTCTACGCCCTCTACACCTACAACCACGTCCTCTACGAACCGAGCCGGCCGACGCCGGCCTGGGAAAACCCCGGTGGCGAGCCGACCGGCGACCCCGGCTGCCCGCAGCCCGAAGGCGTCGACGCCTGCCCGGTCAGCGGCCGCCTGGTTCGTCTCACCGCTGAAGGCGACCACGCCGGGCCGGAAGAAAAAGTCCTGCTCGAAGGCTGGTGCCAGCAGGACTCGACCCACTCGGTCGGCGACCTCCAGTTCGGCCCCGAAGGAGCCCTGTTCGTCAGCGGTGGCGACGGCGCCAGCTTCACCAACGCCGACATCGGCCAGTTCGGCTGGCCGCACCCGAACCAGTGCGGCGACCCACCGGGCAACCCGTTCGAAGTCGAACTCGGGACCTCCCAGCCGCTGGAAGCGCCGACGGCCGAGGGCGGTGCACTGCGCTCCCAGGACGTCCGCACGTCCGGCGACCCGACCGGCCTCAGCGGCGCGATCCTGCGCATCGACCCGGAAACCGGCGAAGGCTTCCCCGGCAACCCGATGGCGGGCAGCTTCGACCCCAACAACCGCAAGATCATCGCCTACGGGTTCCGCAACCCCTACCGCTTCGATGTCGACGGGGTGACCGGCCACGTCTACGTCGACAACGTCGGGCTCGCGACCGACGAGGAGATCGACCGGTTCCCGCTCGACCCGGACCAGCCTTACAACTCGGGCTGGCCCTGTTACGAAGCCGACGGGCCGCAGCCGCTCTACGAGTCCTTCGAACTGAACATCTGCGAAGGCCTCTACCACCAGCCGGGCTCGACCTCGCTCCCCTTCTTCTTCTACGACCACTCGGCTCCGGTCACCCCCGGGGACGAATGCGAAATCTTCAATGGCTCGGCGATCACCGGGATCTCGCCCTACCACGGCACCGTCTTCCCGGCCGAATACCAGGGCGCCCTGTTCTTTGCCGACTCGGTCCGCGGCTGCATCTACGTGATGCCCGCCGATGACGATGGCGATCCCGACCCGTTGGAGGCGAAGCCGTTCCTCTCCGACGCCGGCCTCTACCCCGGCGTCGACATCGAGGAAGGGCCGGAAGGGGCGCTGTACTACTCGAACCTCTACGGGCCGGCTTTCGGGCCCGCGGCGATCCACAAGATCAGCTACGACCCCAACGCCCCGGAAGCGAAGCTGACCGCGAACCCGATCTTCGGCGACACGCCGCTCAACGTCACCTTCGACGCGAGCAAATCGACCGGGCCGAGCGGCGAACTCGAATATGCCTGGGACTTCGACGACAACGGCAGCTTCGAGACCGTAGGCGGCGCGGTGCGGGAAAAAACCTACAACGACTTCGAACACAACGCGACGGTCGTCGTCAAGGTCACGGACAAGGTCACGCACTCCAGCAACACCGCCGAAGTGACCGTCTACCCGGGCGACCACGCGCCGGAAGTCGAGATCGAAGAACCGCTCGGATCGCTGACCTGGGGGGTAGGCCAGGAAATCGACTTCAAGGGCTCGGCGGTCGAATTCTCCTCCGGCCTGCCGCTGCCGCCGGAAAGGCTCTACTGGAAGTCCCGCCTGCTGCACTGCCCCTTCGGCAGCGAAGAGTGCCACCGGCATCCGCTGCAGGTCTTCCCGAACACCGAAGAAGGGAGCCTCTTCGCGCCCGATCACGACTACCCCTCGTACATCGAACTGAGCCTGACCGCGACCGACTTCCGCGGCCTGGCGGAAACCAAGACGGTGATAGTCGCGGCCCGGCCGGCCGAAATCAAAATCGGCTCCGAACCGCCCGGCATCACCCTCACCGCCGGCTCGCTCTCGAAACTCGCGCCCTTCGTCTTCAACGCGATCGAAAACTCGGCGGTCAGCCTGGCGGCGCCGAAATCCGACCTCCGGGACGGCGTCAACTACCTCTTCAAGGAATGGTCGGACGGGGGCGGTCGCGTCCACACCGTGCTGGCCGGGGGGGCCGCCGAATACAAGGCGATCTACGCGCCGATGCCGCCCGAAAAGCCACGCGAAGAAACCAGCCGGCCACCGGTCGAAGCGAAGCCGGTGCCGCGGCCGGCGCTGCGCGCGCACCCGGCGAAGCGCTCGAGCCGGAGCACGGCGCGCTTCGCCTTCGGCGTGCCGGGGCGCACTGACCTGAGCTTCCGCTGCAAGCTCGATCGCGGGCAGTTCGGCATCTGTCGCTCGCCGCGCCGCTATCAGCACCTGAAGCCGGGGCGCCACGTCTTCCGGGTCGAGGCCGGCGACGCCGCCGGCGTCACCGGGCAGATCGCGGTCTTCAGGTGGCGGGTTCTCTGAGCTTCGCCGCCGGCTGTTTGCGCGCCGGTTTGACCGGGCGCTTCGGCGGGACCGCCTTTTTCCTCGGCGGCGGCGGGAACGCCACCTTGGCGCGGACCGCGGTGGAGACCAGGCGGGCGTAGAGCCCGGCCGCCGCCGGCTTCAGGTGGATGCCGTCCCAGAGCAGATCTTCGTTTTCCTCGGCCACTGATTTCCAGTCGATCAGGGTCGTGTGGGGCCAGTCGGCGGCGGCTTCGGCGAGCGCGTGGTTTGACTCTTCGACCCAACTGACCGGGGCATGGTCGCTGATGAAGAAGAGCTGGCCGACGTTGGCGGTCGCCTTTTGGATCGCCTCCATGTCTTCGCTGTAGAGCGGGCCGTTGTTGCCCATCTGGATGATCAGCGCATTGGGGTGGTGGCCTTCGCGCCGTAGCTGCTGGACGATGTCGACGAATTCGTTCGCCTGGCGGCCGACCTTGGCGTTCATCGAGAAGCCGGGGCCGAGGCGGGCGGCGAGGTTCGAGGCGGCGCCGATCATCACCGAGTCGCCGATCGCGACGATTCGCGGCGGGTGCTTGGCCGTCGGCAGAGGCAGGCCTGCCGCCGTCTGCCCGGCCGGTCCGGTTGCCTCCGCCGCACCGGTTTTAGCTTCCGGGGCGGCCGGCGTTTCGGCGGCCGGGGGAAGCGGCTTGGCCTTGATCCGGGCGACGGTCGGGCCGGCCGCCGCCGCGAGTTGGTGGTTCTCGCCGCCGAAGAGGCCGCTCCAGCCGACCAGGGCAACCACCGCCAGGACCGCGAAGATCAGCGCCGGCCGCGCCACCCGCAGCCAGTTCTCGGGCAGCGCCGGTGCTTTCACCTTGCCGCGGAAAGGGAGCTCGACGAAGCGGTAGGAGAGGTCGGCGAGAATCAGCACCGCGACCAGCTGCAGCGGGATCAGCACCCCTTTCGGCAGGTCGACGTCGACGCCGGGGCGGCTGAGGGCGAGGACCGGCCAGTGCCAGAGGTAGAAGCTGTAGCTGCGCAGCCCGAGCCAGAGGACCGGCGCCCTGCCGATGACGGCGCCGAGGCTCGAGGCGGGGTGGGCGAGGACCGCCAGCAGCAGCGTCGTGACCAGCGCCAGCCAGAGGTAGCCGCCGTGCCAGAGGGCGAGGTCGTAGTCGTGGACGTGGATGAAGCTGAGCGCGATGTAGGCGAGGGCGAGGACGCCGACGACGTCGAGGATCGGGCCGACCATCGGTCCCGTCTTGCGCCGCCGCAGCTCGATCGGGCTCCAGAGGAGGGCCAGGGCGACGCCGCCGAGCAGTCCGACCGCGTGGGTGTCGGTCCCGTAATAGACCCGCGAGGCGTCGGCGCCGGGGTCGAAGAGGATCCAGGCGAGCGCGACCGAGCCGAGCGCCCCGGCGATGACCCCGAGGACCAGCTTGCCGCGCCCGAAGAGCTTCATCCCGGCGGCGAAGACGAGCGGCCAGAAGAGGTAGAACTGCTCCTCTACCGAGAGCGACCAGAGGTGGGTGAACAGCGACGGTGCCTGGAACTGGTCGAAGTAGGACTGCTGGCTGTAGATGAAGTGCCAGTTGGCGAAGTAGGCCAGCGAGGCGATCGCGTCGCCGCGCAGCGAGTCGATCCGGTCGGGCTCGAGGATCGCCGCGGCGATCATGCAGACGGCGATCAGGACCCCGACCGCGGGCAGCAGCCGCTGCGCCCGGCGCAGCCAGAAGCGGCCGAGCCGGACATGGCCACCACGGCGGAACTCGCGCAGCAGCAGCGAGGTGATCAGGTAGCCGCTGATGACGAAGAAGACGTCGACGCCGAGGAAGCCGCCGGGCATCCAGCTGACGTGGGCGTGGTAGAAGAAAACCGCGAGGACGGCGATCGCCCTGAGAGCGTCAATTCCAGGGAGATACGGAAACCGGCTGTCCTGCGGCCTGCTGATGGGATGCATAATGGCGGTCGATGTCGACCGGGACCGTCGAGCGGCCACGCACTGCAGGACCAGGTTCAGACCTCGGGGGGAACTGGCGCGTGATCGTCCGCAACGACAACCACAACACCTTCGAGCACGTCGCCCAGACGCTGGCCCGGACCTTGCCCGGGGTCAACATCGACCGGGGGCACCAGCTGGCCAACCAGATCCACAACAGCGGCCAGGCGATCGTCTGGTCGGGCCAGCGCGAGCCGGCCGAGCACTACTGGGCCCAGCTCGACTCCGCCGGGCTGACGATGGCGCCGCTGGAGCGCGAGTGAGCTACTCGGCGGCGAGCAGGGTGTGCCAGGTGGGCAGCAGCGGCTTGTCGTAGAGGTCGATGATCGAGGCCCGGGCCTCGCCGATCTCCGCCGCGAACCAATACCGTTCGAAGTCCGAGCGCTTGTCCCAGAGCGAGGTCTGCTGGAAGGCCAGCGAGTCGTCGATCGAGCGGGTCAGCGACCAGCTCTTGGCGCCATAGGCAGGCATCTTCGCCGCCGCCGGCTCCCAGAGGTCGAGCCAGCGGTCTGCCCGCAGCGGCGCGATGTGCCAGTCGAGCCTGCAGATCTCCGCCATCAGTGACCCCTTTTCGGTTGCGCTTGGAATGCCCTCATGCTCCGACCTCCGCGCGGATCGCGCCGGGGCCCTCCTCGTAGCGGCCGTCGTCCTCGGAGTCGGCGCCGACGAGGATCGAGATCTTGCCGAGGTGCTTGTTTTCGTGCAGCAGCTGATGGGCGCCGGGGACGCCGTCGAAGTCCATCGTCTGCCAGAGGACGGGACGGACCTTGCCCTCGGCCATCAGCTGGTTGGCCCGCATGCACTCGTAGGCGTTGGCGAAGTGGGAGCCGATGATCTGCTTCTGGCGCATCCACAGGTAGCGGACGTCGAAGTCGAGCTGGAAGCCCGAGGTGGCGCCGCAGATGACGACTTTGCCGAACGGCTTGACGGTGTAGACCGAGGTCGGGAAGGTCGCCTGGCCGACGTGCTCGAAGACGATGTCGGGGGCGTCGCCGAGCAGCTCTTTGACCCGTTTGGCGAAGCCGCGCGAGGCCTTGAAGCGCTCCTTGTCCAGCGCCGGGTCGGCGAGGTTCTCCGGCGTCCGCATCATCGCGCCGAACTCGGAGCGGTTGATGTAGTCGACGGCGCCGAGTTGCTTGACCAGCTCCCCCTTCTCATCGGAGGAGACGACCCCGATCGCGTTGGCGCCGGCCGCTTTGCAGAGCTGCACGGCGAAGACGCCGAGGCCGCCGGCGGCGCCCCAGATGAGGACGTTGTGACCGGGCTGCAGCTTGCACTGGTCGATCAGCATCCGGTAGGCGGTGAAGTAGGTGAGGCCGTAGGAGGAGGCCTCGGCCCAGCTCAGGTTGGTCGGCCGCGGCAGCAGCTGCTGGGCCTGGACTTTGGTGAACTGAGCGAAGGAGCCCCAGGTCGTCTCGTAGCCCCAGATCTTCTGGCTCGGTGCCGCCAGCGGGTCGAGGCCGTGGACCTCGACGTCCTCGTAGGAGGCCTGGTTGCAGTGGACGACGACCTCGTCGCCGGGCTTCCAGCGGGTCACGCCCTCGCCGACTTTCCAGACGATGCCGGAGGCGTCGGAGCCACCGATGTGGTGGCCGTACTCGGGGTGGTCGCCGTAGGGGAAGACGGAGACCGGCTTGCCCAGCGCCGCCCAGACGTTGTTGAAGTTGACGCCGGCCGCCATCACCCGGACGATCACCTCGAAGGCACCGGGCTCCGGGACCTCGACCTGCTCAAGCTGGAATGCGTCCTTGGGCTCGCCTTGGCGCTCCTCACGGATGACCCAGGCTGCCATCGTCTCCGGCAGCGTGCCGGGCTCGACGTTCAAGTTCGCGATCGTGCTGCTGTCCACTGCCAAGATTTCCCTCCGCAAGTCGTTCGGTGAACGGGCCGGGGAATCCTAGTCAAGGACGGGCGTATCGGCCTCGCGCAGCTCCGGGGCGGAGATCGCCCGGACCGTGATCTCGGTCGGCTCCGGCGGTTCGATCTCCTTGCCGGGGGCGACGCCCAGGCCCTCGACCTTGCGCAGCTGCGGCAGCAGGCGGCGCTCCATCGAGCCGACCGCCGAGTCGTAGGCGGTCGCGGCGGTGGTCAGGCCCTTGCCGACCCGCTCGAACTCACCGAGGAACTTGCTGAAGCGCGAGTGCAGGGTCCCGGCCGCCTCGGCGATCTCGGCCGCCTCGGCGACCATCCGCTCCTGGCGCCAGCCCAGCTCCATCGTCCGCAGCAGCCCGATCAGCGACGTCGGGCTGACCAGCAGGACGTTGCGCTCGAGGGCGTAGTCGAAGAGCGTCGGGTCGGCACTGAAGGCGGCGTGCAGGGCGGGCTCGTTGGGGATGAAGCAGATCACCAGGTCCGGCATCTCGCCGGCCTTGAACTGGCCCTGGTAGTCCTTCGAGCTGAGGCTGCGGACGTGCTCGCGCGCCTGCCGGGCGTGGCGCTCGAGGTGGGTCCGGCGCTCCGATTCGACCTCAGCCTCCTGGGCGTCAAGGAAGGCGTCGAGTGGGACCTTCGAGTCGGCGACGAAGCTGCGGCCCTCGGGCAGCATGAAGCGGGCGTCCGGTCGCAGGTTGCCCTCTTCGGTCCGCAGCGTCTCCTGCAGCTCGAAGTCGACGTGCTCGGTCATCCCGGCGATCTCGATGCAGCGGCGCAGCTGCAGCTCGCCCCACTGGCCGCGGGTCTGCGGCTGGCGCAGCGCCTTCTTCAAGCCCGCGGTCTCGGAGTTGAGGTTGCCGACCGTCTGACCCATCTGCTCCAGCAGGGTGCGGGTCTGCAGGTCGGTCTCGCCGCGGCGCCGGACCTCGGCCTCGATCTTCTCCTGGCCCTTGGCGATCCGCTCGGCCAGCCCTTTGATCTCGGCCTGGCGCCTGTCGAGCGCGGCCTCGGCGGTCTTGGCGTCGAGCTTGCGGGCCTCGTCGTTGGCCTGGATCAGCCCCGGCAGCGAGTCGGCGACCGCCCGCGAGGCGGCCTCCTGCACCGCGGCAGCGAAATCGGGCTGCTCGACCGGCTCCTCGCGACCCGAAACGACCAGGTAGAGGAGCCCGGCGGCGAGCAGAACGACGGCAATTGCAAGGACGACAGTCACGACCACCGATGGTTGCGCACCGGTCAGACGGAGAGCGGCGGGCAAAACCCGCCAAATTGCGACCCGCCCTTCGATTTCAGGAGGAGCGAGATCTGCGGTTCCCTATGCACGCATTCCGTGCCCAAGGAACCGCAGATCGCTTGACGCCCCCAGGTCAACCTGTCTGCGGTTCCTTTTGCACGTGGTGCGTGCATTTCGAACCACGCAACGGAAAACGGCCGGCGAGAGCCGCGTCCGCGTGTGAACCCATCGCGGGCCCCGCTGTCACTACGGCAGCAGGACGTCGTTCTCGGAAGAGGCGCGGAAGGGGCCGACGTGCAGTTTGGCGTCGGGCCCGCCGCTGATGCCGGTGGCGGTGACTTCGTAGGTCCCGGTCTTGAGCTCGGCCGGGAAGGTGCCGGGGCTGACCGGCCCGATCTGGCTGGAGCTGAAGAGCGCTTCGGTGCCGCCCTGGCTGACTTCGACCTTGGTCGGCTTGCTGCTCTGGTTGGCGACGACGAAGATCACGTCGACCGGCCGCTTGGTCTTGATCGGCGGCTGCGGGTGGTGCTCGTTCTGGGGGATCTGCTGGGTCGGTTCCGGCCCGAAGGCGATCTTGCCGGGCGTGACGGTGATCCCCTTGTCGCTGATCGTGATGCTGACCCTGGTCGGCACCTGCGGGCGCGGCTCGTTGGGGTGGGTTTCGGCACCACAGCCGGCGACCGCGAGCGCAAATAGCGCAACGGCCCCGACCACCGCCAGTCTGGCTCTCCCACGACCCATCGGCCGGGAATCTAACCGAAGGGCAGGGCGGTTACTTCAGCCGTAACCCCATCTTCACCTACGGCCAGCTCGACACCGGGCTCCGCCTCGCGGCGCAGGATCGCCAGCCCGATCGGGCCGAGGGCGGGGGAGACGCCGGCGCTGCCGAGCCTGCCGACCTCCTTCTCGCCGAGCCGCAGCACCGCTCCGGGCTCGGCCGCCGCGCTCAGCCGCAGGCCCCGCAGGTGGCGGTTGGGACGGCCCTTGTAGTGGAGGCGGGCAACCGTCTCCTGGCCGATGTAACAGCCCTTGGTGAAGCTGACCGCGTCGTCGACGATGCCGGCCTCGGCGGGCATCGTCTCGCTGCCCATCTCGGCGCCGAAGCGGGGGACGCCGGACTCGATGCGAAGGATTTCGGCGGCGGCGGCGGAGACCTCGACGGCGCCGGCTTCGAGCAGCGCCTCGCGCAGCCGCTCGCGCTCGCCGGCGGCGGCGATCAGATCGATCCCATCGCGGGTCCCGACCGCCAGGCACTCGACCCCGCCGACGCTGGTCGCATCGCAGAAGTTCTCCGGCAGCGCCGCGCTGCCCGCGATCTCGACGCTGCGCGGCCCGATCAGCGAGAGCACCGCCCGTTCCTCGCTGACGTCGTCGACCGCGACGTCACGCCCGATCGAGTACATCGTCAGGTGCTTGACGACGGCCGCCCGCGCCAGCCCCTCGGTCTCGACCAGGATCTCCTCCTCGCCCGGTCGCAGGACCCGCATGTCCGACTGCATGTGCCCCTTGCGATCGAGCAGCGCCGCGTACTGCCCCTCGCCGACCGCGAGTGACTCGACGTCATTCGTCAGCTGCCCTTGCAGGTACTCGGCGCCGTCCGGCCCGGTCACGGCAATCACCGCTCGATCGGAGCGATTAACAAGGCCGCATTCCTCTCGCAACTGCCTGTACTCCGCGTCCAGCTCGACATTCGCGATCTCGCTCATCAGCCGATTCTAGAAAGCGGCTCGCACGGGCGATGGCGATGACCCGAAACGAGCCTCCCCGCTGTCGCGAGAGCGGGGACCTCCCCATCGCCCGCCGCCCCCGGTTTTAGATCTGTCTAAACTCCAGATTTAGACGTGTCTAACTCTCAGGCAATCGAGGACTACGCCAAGGCGATCTACGCGATCTCCTGCGACCGCGACGGCCTCGTCCTAAACGGCGAGGTCGCCGAGCGCCTCGCGGTCAAGCCGGCGACCGCGACCTCGATGCTGAAGCGCCTTGCTGAGCTCGGCCTGGTCGAGTACTTCCCCTACAAGGGCGTCAGCCTGACCCCGGCCGGGGAACGGGTTGCCTTGGAGGTGATCCGCCACCACCGGCTGATCGAGGCCTACCTCTCCGAGGCCCTGGGAATGCCGGCCGACCGCGTCCACGAGGAGGCCGAGGTGCTGGAGCACTACATCTCCGAGGACCTGGAGAAGCTGATCGCGGCCAAGCTCGGCGAACCGAGCCACGACCCGCACGGGACGCCGATCCCGGGCCCGGACCTGTTGCCGCCGACCGATCCGGAGAGCCGGTGAAGCCCGCTCCGCCGCCGAACGAAGCGACCGTCGAGGACGTCCTCCCCGGCGAGGCGGCGGTCGCCGAAGCCGCCCGCCGCTCGCTTGAAGGCCACGGCAGTGGCATCGGCCGCCTCTGGCCCTTCCTCGGCCCGGCCTTCGTCGCCGCCGTCGCCTACATCGACCCCGGCAACTTCGCGACCAACATCGCCGGTGGGGCCAAGTTCGGCTACCTGCTGCTGTGGGTCGTTCTCGCCGCCAACCTGGTCGCGATGGTGGTCCAGGCGCAGTCGGCGAAGCTCGGGATCGCGACCGGCAAGAACCTCGCCGAGCTCTGCCGCGAGCGCTTCTCGCGCCGCGCCTCGTTTGGCCTCTGGCTGCAGGCCGAGCTGGTGGCGATGGCATGTGACATCGCCGAGGTGGTCGGCGCCGCGCTCGGCCTCAACCTGCTCTTCGGGATCCCGCTCTTCCCGGCCGGGATCATCGCCGGCGCCGGCGCCTTCGCGATCCTCGCCCTGCAGCAGAAGGGCTACCGCCGGCTCGAGGCAGGGATAACGGTCCTGGTCGGGATCGTCGTCGTCTCCTTCGTCTACGAGCTGTTCGACGCTCACCCGCAGGCGAGCGAAATCGGCAAGCACCTCTTCGTCCCCGGTTTCGAAGGCACCGAGAGCATCCTGCTCGCGACCGGGATCATCGGCGCGACGGTGATGCCGCATGTCATCTACCTGCACTCGGCCCTGACCCAACGGCGAATCGTCGGCCGCGACGATTCGGAGAAGAAGAAGATCCTGCGCTTCGAGAAAATCGACGTCGTCATCGCCCTCTCGATCGCCGGCGCGGTCAACCTCTCGATGATGATCGTCGCCGCCGCGCTCTTCCACACCAGCGGCCTGACCGGCGTCGACTCGATCGAAGGCGCCTACGAAGGCTTCCAGTCGCTGGTCTCCGATCGCTCGGCAACGGTCTTCGGGATCGCCCTGCTGGCCTCCGGCTTCGCCTCCTCCTCGGTCGGGACGATGGCCGGGCAGGTCGTGATGCAGGGCTTCATCCGCCGCCGCATCCCGCTCTTCGTCCGCCGCGCGATCACCCTGGCGCCGGCGCTGGTGGTGCTGGCGATCGGCCTCAATCCGACCGACGCCCTGGTCGCCAGCCAGGTCGTCCTCTCCTTCGGCATCCCCTTCGCGCTGGTGCCGCTGGTGGTCATCGCCAGCAAGAAAGAGGTGATGGGGAGCCTGGTCAACCCGCGCTGGCTGACCGTCCTCGTCAGTGCCCTGGCGGCGATGATCATCGCCCTCAACGTCTTCCTCCTGCAGCAGGTCTTCTTCGCTTGATGGAGCGGCGGGCCCAGATTCGGATCCGGTCCCGGCTGCAGGCGCCGCCGCCGGCTGTCTGGGAGCGGATCGTCACCGCCGCGGGCGTCAACGACGAGCTGCGGCCGCTGCTGCGGATGACGGTCCCGCGCGGCGCCGAGGACTTCGGCATCGACACGATCCAGGCCGGCCGGCCGATCGGGCGCAGCTGGATCCTGCTCTTCGGGCTGATCCCCTTCGACTACGACGACCTCTGCCTCGAGCGGGTCGACGCCGGGCGCGGCTTCCTCGAGCGCTCGACGATGCTCTCGCAGCGGCTCTGGGAGCACGAGCGGACGCTCGAGCCGGCGGGGGAGGGCGACACGCTGCTGACCGACCGCATCGCCTGGGAGCCGCGGCCACCGCTGCCAGGCGCCCTCCTGCGGCCGCTGATCGCGCTCGTCTTCCGCCACCGGCACCGGCGGCTGCGACGCCGCTTCGGAGGCGACGCGGCCGAGTACACCAGCGGCTAGGCTTCGAGCCGTGTCACTCGCCGCCGACTTTCAGAAGATGCTCGACGCGCTGCCGCCGGACTGGACCGACCTCGAGGTCGACCTGCGGATCGACGACGAGCGCCAGTACATCGACTCGGCCGTGGCACTGAGCCAGGTCAACGCCCAGCCCTACTCGCAGGCCGAATGGCACTGGCGGCTGCTCGTTGCCCACAGCTTCGGCCACGCCGCCGCGGCGGAGACGGTCAAGGGCGTGCTGGAAAAGCTCGATCGCGACGGCGTCAGCGGCGAGATGCGGGTCGGCGAGGTTCGCGAGGGTCGCTCCGAGGTCGTGCAGATGTGGGGCCGGCCGGAGAGCGTCCGCGAAGAGTTCCGCCAGCGCCGCTCGCTCTAGGTGCGCCGCTGATGGCGCGCGTCGTCAGCATCGCTACCGATCTGATGCTGGCCAGCAGGGTCGACGCGATGCTCACCGCGGCCGGCCACCACGTCGTCCTCGCCCGCTCGGTGGAGGAGGCGCCGCTGGACGAGGCCGAGCTGGTCGTCGCCGACCTCGACGCGGCCGATCCCGCGGCGCTGGGTGGGCTCGACCTGCCGGTCCTCGGCTACTACTCCCACGTCGACGTCGATACCCGCAAAGCCGCCGAGGCGGCCGGGATCGCGCTGGCTGTGCCCCGTTCGAGAATGGCGCGCGAACTCCCGGCCCTCGTCGAGCAACTGCTCAGCGACTGAGGTCGAACGCGGCGCTGACGTCGAGCGGCTTTTCGAGCAGCCCGTGTTCGAGGTCCCAGGCGGCCCATTCGCTCAGGACCGCCGGGTTGAACGGCAGCGGGTGCAGGTCGGGCAGCAGCACCTTGAGCTGGGCCGCCTGTTCGCCGCGTTCCAGCGCCGGGTCGGCTTCGAGCAGGTCGGCCAGCCCCTGCGCAGGATTGGCCTCGGTGAAGGCGTAGCCGCGCCGGGTCGCGGTGACGACGTCCTCGACCAGCTCGGGGTCCTGGTCGAGGGTCTTCCGCGAGGTGGTGAGGATCAGCTCGGGGTAGGGGGGAGCGCCGTACTGGTTGACCTTGAAGATCCGGATCGGGATGCCCTGGCGTTCCAGCGTCACGCCCTCGGCGTTCCAGAAGCCCGTCGCCGCGTCGACCTTGCCGGCCGCCAGCGCGGAGACGGCGTTGAAGCCGATCGTCACCTCGTCGACCTTGGCCGGGTCGCCGCCGTCGGCGCTGACCTCGGAGTCGACGACCGCTTCGTCGGAGGGCAGGCCGGTGACGCCGACGGTCCGGCCCTCGAGGTCGCGGGGGGAGCGGATCGAGCGGTCGCCGCGGGCGATCACCGCCGCCAGCGGGCGCTGGACCAGCGGCATCACGCCGACCAGATCGAAGCCGCGCTCGCGGGCGATGCCGAGGTCGTGGATGTCGAGGATCGCGAAGTCGGTCCGGCCCGCGGCGAGCAGCTTCGGGGCGTCGGTCGATTCGCCCGGCTGGTGGATCGTCAGGTCGACGCCGGCGTCGCGGTAGAAGCCCTGCGCCCGGGCTGCGTAGATCCCGGAGTGGACCGCGTTGGGCGTGAAATCGAGCACGACGGCCGCGCCTTTCGGCACGCCCGGTTCCGCGCCACCCCCGCCGCAGCCGGCGACGCCGGCAAGCGCGAGAGCGGCCGCCAGCAGCGCGACAGTCCGTCTCATCTGCCGGCCAACCTAATCCATTGAAGGAATGTGAGTAGACTGCCCGCCGCTTACCCGATCGCGGGAACGTCGAGGAGTCGGAGGAGGAGACAGTGCAGGAAAGAGGTCTTGCCGCATATCTAGGTGAGTTGATCGGCACGCTTTTGCTGGTCTTCTTCATCACCAGCGTTGTCGTGCTGTTCGTATCGACCGGAGCCCAGGCCTCGTTCGGCTCGGACTTCGCGGTTGTCGGCTTCGTCCAGGGGCTAACCCTCTTCGGCGTGATCGTCATCTTCGGTGCCGTCAGCGGGGGGCATTTCAACCCTGCGGTGACGCTCGCCGCGGCGACGATCAAACGGATCAGCCCGCTCGATGCAGTGATCTACATCCTTGCCCAGCTCTCCGGAGCCGTCCTCGGCGCGCTGCTGACCAAGAGCCTGCTGCTCGACGAGGGACGCGCCACCCATTACGGCGCCGGTGAAGTCAGCGGCCTGCTCAGCGGCAACTTCGCCGGAGCGGTCGTCGAGGGGCTCGGGGTCTTCTGCCTCGTGCTCGTCATCTGCTCGGTCGTCTTCTCGAAGAAGACCCTCAAGGACTGGGGCCCGCTGGCGATCGGGACCACCTTCGTCTTCCTGGTCATGGTCGGCGGTCCGCTGACCGGTGCCTGCTACAACCCGGCGCGCTGGTTCGGCGCCGCGCTGGTCGGCAACGAGTGGGGCGGCGTCTGGCCCTACCTGGTCGGCCCGATCGTCGGCGCCCTGCTCGCCGTCGCTGTCTTCCGCTTCGTGCTCGAGGCCGGCGGCCCTTCGCCGTCCGAGCCGCCGCAGCGGGTCAAAGCGTCCGCGGAGCCGGCCTCGACGAAATAGCGGGTGGCGCCCTGGCGCCGGCCTCTATGGCTTCTCAAGACGTGATCGCCACGGGGCGGCTCTTCGGAGCCGCCCCGTTTGCGTTGGCGCCCCGTTTGCGGACGACGGTCGTTCGATAGCCTCGCCGAGTGCGACGGGTCACCTTTTCGAGGAACTTCACGCTCTCGCTTTCACGCACTTGTCAGTGCTACTGCAAGTACTGCGCCTTCGCGACCCATCAGGCCCATGTCCACGCCCCCGAGGACGTCGAACGGATCCTCGACGAGGCGCTGAAGCGGAACACCAAGGAGCTCCTGGTCCTGACCGGGGAGAAGCCCGAGGTCAACCCGGTCGTTGCCGACCGGCTTGCGACCTGGGGCCACGAGGACTTCACCTCCTACGTCGTCTGGGCCTGCGAACGGGCGATGGAGCGCGGCATGCTGCCGCACACGAACCTCGGCGTGCTCAGTCGCGAGGACCTGGCCCGGCTGCGCGAAGTAACCGCCTCCCAGGGCCTGATGCTGGAGTCCGTCGACCAGCGGTTGATGGAGACGGTCCACGCCGGTAGCCCGACCAAGCACCCCGCCGCGCGGCTGGAGACGATCGAAGCCGCCGGCGAGCTGAAGATCCCCTTCACCAGCGGCATCTTGGTCGGGATCGGCGAGAGCGAGGAGTCGAGGGTCGAATCGCTTGAAGCTCTGGCCGCCTCGCACGCCCGCCACGGGCACATCCAAGAGGTCATCCTCCAGAACTTCGTTCCCCATCCTCGGTACTACGGGGCCGAGGTCGCGGAGATTGCGGATCAGGCTTCGCGGGCGCGGTGGAGGGGGGATGGGGATGACCCCTCCGTCACGAATCTGGAGGTTCCTCCGGGGTCATCCCCCGCCGGCGGGGCCGGCGACTTGGCGATGCCGGAGTGGGCAAATCCGGTCGGGATTGGGGAGATCAAGCGGTTGATTGCGGAGTGCAAGCGGCTTATGCCGGATGTCGGGGTGCAGGTGCCGCCGAATTTGTCGGACTGGTGGCCCGAGTTGGTCGAGGCCGGCGCCACCGATCTGGGTGGGCTGTCGGCGAACGGGGATCACATCTCGCCCGAGGAGCCGTTCCCGAGTCCCCATCAGGTGCGTAAGGAGCTGGCGCCGCGAGGGTTCGCGCTGACCGAGCGGCTCTGCGTCTACCCGCAGTACATGGACCCGGAGTGGATGGAGCAGGGGGTCCTCGATGTGATCAAGCTGAAGTACTGGAGCTTCATTCCACGCAGAGGGTCCGGGCGGACGAGCGAAGAGAGCTTTGAGGCCGGGGTCGCCGAGCGGGCGATCGCCAAGGGGCGCGAGGGGGTGGAGCTGTCGGAGGACGAGCTCACCGCGCTGTTCTCCGAGACCCGGCCCGAGGTGATCGAGGAGATGCGGATCGCGGCGGACGAGCTGCGGGCCGAGCTGGCGGGGGACACGGTGACCTTCGTCGTCAACCGCAACATCAACTTCACCAACGTCTGCATCGTCGGCTGCGCCTTCTGCGGCTTCGGGCAGGGCAAGCGCTCGCCCGACGCCTACGAAGTCTCCGAGGCCGACTTCGCCGCCCGGATCGAGGACGCCGTCGAGTTCGGCGCGACCGAGCTCTGCATGCAGGGCGGCATCCATCCCGACCTGACCCTGGAGGAGTACGGCAAGTGGCTGGCGCTGGCGAAGGCGACCGCGCCGCAGCTGCACCTGCACGCCTACAGCCCGATGGAGATCAACCACGCCTGCGAGCGCTCGGGCAAGCAGCCGCAGGAAGTCTTCGAGTACCTGCTCGAGCACGGGCTGGGCTCGACCCCGGGGACCGCGGCCGAGGTGCTCGACGACGGCGTGCGGCAGCGGATCTCGCCCAACAAGCTGCCCGCCGACCGCTGGGTCGAGATCATCGAAGCCTCCCACCGGGCCGGGCTGCACTCGACCTCGACGGTGATGTTCGGCCACATCGAGGAGCCGCGCGAGCTGGCCCGTCACATGCGGGTGGTGCGGGGCGTGCAGGAACGGACCGGCGGCATCACCGAGTTCGTGCCGCTCTCCTTCATCCCCTTCAACACGATGCTCGGCCGCACCCACGGGATCGAGGAGATCTCGATCGCCGAGAACCTCAAGCACACCGCCGCCTTCCGCCTGGCGCTCGGCAGGTCGATCACCAACCTGCAGGCGAGCTGGGTGAAGATGGGCCTCGAGGGCGCCACCGAGGCGCTGCGCTGGGGGGTCAACGACCTCGGCGGCACCCTGATGGAGGAGAACATCTCCCGCATGGCCGGCTCCCAGCACGGGGTGCGGCTGGAGCCCGAGCAGCTGATCGCGGCGGCGCGGGCGGCGGGGCGTGAGGCGGCGCAGCGGACCACGCTCTACGAGGTAATCGAGCGGTATCCGCTGCAGGTGGCCCCCGCTTAGTCGCCGCCGATCCGGGTAGCCGAGTCTCGACCGAGACAAAGCGACCAGGAGGAACTATGAGCGCTGACGAGGTACGCAACAAGGACGACGCCAAGGGCCGTGTCAAGGAGGCCGCAGGCAGCCTCACGGGCGACGACGACCTCAAGCGTGAGGGCAAGGTCGACCAGGCCGGCGGCAAGGCCAAGGACGGGATCGAGAAGCTGACCGACAAGGTCAAGGACGTCCTGCACAAAGACTGAGCCCGGCTGGCGCTGTCTAGCGGAAGAGATCCTCTTCCGGCGGACGGCGCAGGGCGGCGGCCCCGGGCCCGTCCTCGGCGCTGAGGAAGCGATCGAGGCCGCGCACGACCGCCGCCGGTACGCCGCTCGCCTTGTCGCGGACCAGGTCCGCGGCCCCGGCGGCCTCGTCGGCAACGGCGATCAGGGTCGCCTCCAGCTCGCGGCCGCCGGCGTCTTGGCGCCCGCGCCAGTCGTCGAGCGGGGCCAGCCCGGCGCAGCCGATCGCCACCTCGGCCTGGCCCAGCCGCCAGGCTCGCCCGAAGCTGTCGCTGATGACGACGGCGACGGCGACGCCGGCCGCGGTGCGGATCTCGGCCCGGATCCGGCGCGCCGAGGCGTCGGGGTCGGTGGGGAGGAGGCAGACGCTGTCGGCCTGCGGCAGGTTGGAGGAGTCGATGCCGGCGTTGGCGCAGACGAAGCCGTGCTTGGTCTCGACGATCAGGACCCCGCGCTCGGCCCGCAACACCTCGGCCGACTCGGAGAGGATCAGCTCGACCAGGTTCGGCTCTTTGCCCAGCACCGCTGCCAGCCGCCGCGCCTCGGCACCCGGCAGGGCGCTGGAGAGCTTGCGGACCTGCCCCTCGGCCTTGGAGACGATCTTCTGCGAGATGACGACGACGTCGCCGTCCTCGAGGTCGGTGGCCTGCTCGGCGATCAGCCCCCCGACGCTCATCCCCTCCGTCACCTCGGGGATGCCGGTGACCGGGCGGACCCAGAGCTGGTCCGGCATCTCCTCACTCATCTGCGGTTCCTTTTCCACGCAATGGGTGCAAAAGGAACCGCGGGTGGGGTTTGAGGCTCATATCCCCAGCACCTTGGCGGTGCGCTTGGCGCGGCCCGGGCGGGAGGCGAGCTCGCGGGTCAGGGCGATTACGTCGGCCGGGGTGTCGAGGTCGAGGCCGAAGGAGGCCAGCTCCTCGACCCCGAAGGGGACCCCCGCCTCGCGGGCGAGGGCGACGTGGCGGGCGCAGCTGCCCTCGCCGAAGGAGGGGACGATCGCGCTCGGCGGGCTGAGGAGGAGGGCGTTGGTGCCGGGGCCGTGGCGGTCGGGGACGATCCCGACGTAGCGCTCGGGGACGCCGGTCAGCAGGCGGTCGATCTCACGCGGGTCGAGCAGCGGGCAGTCGCCGGCCAGCAGGGCGACGGCGTCGGCCCCGTCGGCTTCGGCCCGGGCGATCCCGGCGAGGACGGCCCGCACGTGGCTGGTATCGGTCGGGTCGGGGACGACCTCGGCGCCGACGTCGGCGGCCAGCCCCTGGGCGATCGGGTCGCCGGTGACGACGATCGTCCGCTCGATCGTCCGCGCCTGGCCGATCGCCTCCAGCACGTCGGCGACCATCGCCGCCGCCAGGTCGCGCCGGCGCTCGTCTTCGATGCCGCCGGCGAGGCGCTGCTTGGCGTCGTCGAAGTGCTTGACCGGGAGGACGGCGATCGTCTTCAAGGCGCGGCGAGGGTCTCGGCGTAGTCGAGCACGATCCGCGCCAGCCGGGCGCGGCCGCTGGGGCCCTCCATCAGGGTCGGCACCGCCAGGGTCGGGATCTCACTCGGCGGCGGGTCGGGATCGCCCGCGTCGACGACCATCGCGTCGATCAGCCCGGCATAGAGCGAGGCGACCCCGGCGGCGGTGCAGGGGCGGCCGAGGCCGGCCATGAAGCGGTCGGTCGGGCCCTTGACGACGGCGCCGGCGACGTAGGGGCTGACGGCGACGACCGGGGCGGGGGAGGCGGTGATCGCCTCCGTCATCCCCGGCACGGCGAGGATCGGGCCGATGCTGATCACCGGGTTGGAGGGGCCGATCACGATCACCTCGGCGAGGCGCAGCGCCTCCAGCACCTCGCGGCTCGGCTCGGCCTGCTCGATTCCCTCCAGTTCGACCCCGAGCACGTCCGGCTGGCCGCCGTCGACGATCAGGTATTCCTGCAGGTCGCGGCGCCCGCCGGCGGTCAGCACCTTGGTCCGCACCGGCACATCGGACATCGGCAGGACTTTGGCCTCGACCCCGAGGCCGCGGGCGATCTGCGCCTGGGCGTCGGTCTGGCGGCCGCCGTCAGCGAGGAACTCGCGCCGGTAGAGGCAGGCGGCGAGGTCGCGGTCGGAGAGCCCGAACCAGCTCGGGGCGCCGAACTGCTGCAGGCGCTCGAAGACGGTGAAGGCGTCGTCGCGGATCCCCCAGCCGCGCTCCTCGTCGATTTCGCCGCTGAGCCAGTAGGTGACGAGGTCGGGGTCGGGGGAGACGTGGACGCCGAGCGCCTCGACGTCGTCGCCGGTGTTGGCGATTACCGAGAGCTCGGAGCCGACCTCGTCCTGCATCCCGGCGCCCAGCTTGGCGCCGCCGGTGCCGCCGGCGAGGAGCGCGACCCTCATCCTCCGATTATGCCCAGTAGTCGGTGTCGGGCAGGCCGGTCAGCTTGATCCCGGCGTGGGCCTTGTAGCGGCTGTTGATCGAGATCAGCATCGGCGTCAGCTGCTCGACGATGCGGGCCATCTCCAGCGGCCCGGCATTGACCGCGCGCAGGCCCGGGATCAGCTCGATCAGGCGGGCGACGCGGGCCTTGTCGACCTTCTTGTCGCCGCAGAGGGGGACGTCCTCGCCCAACTCGTGGTCGAGGTCGGTCAGGGTCGGGGCGCCGACCGTGTGCAGGGCGGCGACGACGGTGACGCCCTCGGGGACCATCTCCTGCGCCTGCTGGGCGGCGGAGCCCTGCCAGACGCCGAGCGAGCGGGTCGCTTTGCCGCTCACCGCGGCGGCCAGGGGCACCGTGCAGTCGACCAGGATCTGGCCCGGCTTCAGCGTCCCGCGCAGGTTGTTGAGGTTCTCCGACTGGTTGCGGAAGGGGACGGTGAGGAAGATCACATCGGCGGCCGCGGCTGCCTCCTCGTTGGGCAGGCCGGTGACGTCGGCGCCGGGGACCGCGGCGCGGATCTTCTCGGCGGCTTCCTCGGCCCGCTCGGCCGAGCGGGAGCCGAGTACGACGGCCGCGCCGGCTTGAGCCCAGCGGGTCGCGAGACCGGCGCCGAGGGCTCCGGTGCCGCCCAGAATTGGAATCGGTTCAGCGTCAGGCACGGGCGCGCCAGTCTATGCTGATCGCGATGAGGTTGGAGGGGAAGAGGGCTCTGGTCACCGGCGGCGCCAGCGGCATCGGCGCCGCGATCGCCGCGCGGCTCGCCGCCGAGGGCGCCGAGGTCTGGGTCGGCGACGTCAACGTCGCCGGGGCTGAGAAGGTCGCAGGCGAGATCGCCGGCCATGCGCTCGAGCTCGACGTCACCGATCTCGACTCCGCCGGCGCCGCGGTCGAGGCCGTGGGCGGGCTGCAGATCCTGATCAACAACGC
>OUNO011323085.1_pt1 | contig 35807 bp, 40 predicted proteins | sample 1779811 | NCBI WGS metagenome assembly OUNO01 (sample SAMEA3914804, study PRJEB12502) | metagenome | biome: forest; material: soil | place: Canada | collected 2010-06-25 | depth 0.3 m
CGATCGGCAAGCAGCGTGATTCGGACGCTTTCAGGCAGCCAACTGCTGATGCGCTCCACGAGCTCGCATTCCAACGCGGTCTGCTGATCTTTCAGCTTGGATTTTTTGATGGTTTTCCACGCGAGAGGCATCGCGCGGCCGTGATTCGTTACGAGGTAGGCGCACAGCGTCGTGTGGTCGTCGGCTTCGAAATCGGTCCAATTCATGGCGATTACGACGCTCGGATGTGTACCAATGACGAACCGAACCCACGAGCGCAGCACCTTTTCCAGTGAGATACCGTCGTTGCCGAGCAGCCGATCCACTTGCTTCACGCCGCTCTTGGGCGTCGTGTGGGCCAGCTCCGCATACGCTCGGCCAATTGCATGGATGGAAAGCACTGTGGCGTTGAGAACGCCGGCAACCCCATTCGCAAGGGATACTACCCGGAGGGCATGCAGGTCGACACCGAACGCTCGGTCCACGAGGTCCCGAGTATGCGCCAGATCGAACGTACGGCGAGCTGTCTTCGGCTTGGGAAGGAACGAACGGGCGTGGACACCAGCTTTCATGCCGCCCCAACCAACAGCCCTCAGATAAATTCCCCGCTGGCCGACGATCCTGCATCACGATGCCGCTACGAGACGAGGGGATCCCTCAGGAATTACCCCAATGGTGGTGACGGGAAAATCTTCAGTTATCGTAGTGCAGCGTCAGCGTCAGACTTCACGCTGTAGCCAGTTGGCATTGCGTCGACGTGGCCGCTCGATGGCCGCGTTGACGAGCTACGGCGCCTCGGACATTCGCCACAGAAGCTTGCTGGTTTGCAGATAGAGTGCCCCGTCAGCAGTCGCTGCTAGCTTGCAGAATTCTAGGGTCTGCTTGTCCGTCGTCATGGCAGCAGCTCCATCCAGCGATGGAGATACCGAGATTTTGATTGCCCCATCCGCCTGCGTTGCGTCTTCTCGGAGGTAGTAGAGCTGAACGCTTCCCGTCTGCTTGATCACGACGTAGAAGCCGCCTGCTGGGGCTGCACTCATGCACAGAAATTGTGCCGGGGCGCTGCTGCCGCTGGGCGGGAAAGCGGTAGCGTACTTCGTCTCGAGGCCGGTGATTTGCGAGCCATCGAAGAAGCCGCGTTGCAGCGTCGCCATCGAACAGTCACTGCGAAACAGGAAAGTGCCTGAGTCAGCAAGGACGAAGTCTGGGTAAGGGCAAGTGTCTGCCGAAGTCTCGAGGGTTTTCAGGGGAACGGCTGCAGCTTGCCCGGTTACTCGCCAGATCCCATCCTTGCTAATTGCAAGAACATCGTCGGGGCCGAGGACTGCGATGCGGAGAGCAGGAGCATTTTCTGTTCCGGGGAGCGTGCGCCAAAGTTGGGGACTCTGCGTGACGTTCCAACGCAGAATGGACCCAGCATACGTAGCGTAAAGCGTGCCTCGCGCATCCTGCCCGAGATCCCCGAAGCCATACGTATTGTGCGTACCAAAGGCAGCCTGGGCCTCGATGTCCGTGAAATAGTCGCTGACTACGGAATCTTGAATCTGGTGAATTTTGTAAGAAGTCTGCAGCAAGACGCGGCGGTCGCTGATGAGGACGAGGCCATGCGTTGGATCTTTACCGTACCACTCACCGTCGGTGGCGGCCGTGGTCAGGATGCGGGCGGCGTCAGGCGATGAGGGGAGGCTACCCGCGTCGCCGCCTTCAGCATGACTACCCGCCGCACCGGCACCACTAACAATCGGATCTCCGGCCGCTGCGGCACCTGCATCGCCGACTTGCATCCGACCGGCGGTTCCGCCCGCGGCCTCTGGCGCGCCTGCTCCGCCGCCCACGTCCGAGCCGGCCTCAGGCGTTGTCCCCTGCGATAGCTCAGCTTTGCCGCTGCACGCGGCAATCATCCCCGAGAGAAGAACAACGGTCGGCACGTTTCGCACCATGGCTTAGTGTCCGTCGTTATCAGTTTCATGCGCACCCGCTCAAGGTTCTCCGCGGCATATGTGTCACGTTTCGGGGGGGCGTTGTCTGCGTCGACTTTCGTCAGCTTCCACGGGCGATCACGACGGGATCGCCCTTCGGCAGCGCCAGCAAGGGGATGCAGACGTTCGGTGCCTTCTTCGAGGATACGTTCGGAGACGTCTACTTTCCGCAATATCGCCCTGCCACGCAGCAACGCTACGAGGCGCTCGTGCGCCAAGGGTTGCTGGCATTCTTCGGGAAATGCCCGCTCGATCAGATCGACTTTCCGCTCGTTCGTCGTTACGAAGCAAAAGTGCTGAACCGCGGCGTCAAAACCCGCGGCCACATCAACTTGGTTCGCAGCGTCCTTCGCGCGGCAGTCGACATGCGCGTGCTCGCAAAGTTTCCGGACGTGCCGTCAGCAAAGGGGCCCGGCAAGAAGTTGCCGCGGTCGCCTGCTCGGGAGGATGTCGAGCAGATGGTCGAGCACAGCTGTGACTGGGTGCGCACCGCCCTCGTCTTGGCGTTCTACCAAGGGCTGCGCTCAGGGGAGCTGCGCGCGCTTCAAGCGCGCGACATCGACTTCGAGCGCGGTCTCGTCTTCGTTCGCCGAGCCTTCTCCGAAAATGTTCTTCAGGACCGCCCGAAGGACAACGACGAGCGGGTGATTCCAATCGCAGAGCTGGCCCGCGGCCAGCTGCTGAAAGCCGTCCGCGGCCTCAAACCGGAAGACTTCGTCGTTCTGAAACCGAAACGGGCGCACGCCCACGCGGCAAGCCGTGTGGCTGGCTTTTCGAGCGGTTCAGGACAAGGCGGGCCTCGACCGCCGCTTCGGCGTCCACGCGCTGCGACACGGCTTCTGCACCGAGCTCGTGCGCAGCAACGTGGGCGTCGAGACGGTGCGCGTGCTGGCAGGCCACGAGGACCTGCGCACGACTCAGCGCTACCTGCACTCCGAGGTATCCGTCCGGCGAAGTCCGGGCTTGAACTACGGCGCCAGAACTGCCCAGTTCTGCGGCAAAAGCGTGTCGACTTGGTCAGCGGGCGTCGAATCGAGGCGCGTCAGGACGTCAGTTAGGTACGCGAGCGGATCGACTTCGTTGGCAACGCACGTGGCGACGACGGTGTAGAGGGCAGCGAGATTCTCGCCCGCGTCCTTGTTGCCGGCAAATAGAAAATTCTTGCGCCCGAGCGCGACGACTCTCAGTGCTCGCTCGCTTCGGTTGTTGTCTGGTGGGATCTCGGTATTGGTGATGAAGCGCGTGAGGGCTTGCCAGTTTTTGAGGGTGTAGTTGATCGCGTTGCCCATGACGCTCTTGGGCGGGTGCTGCGTTTTTTGCTTCGCGAGCCAGACATAGAGCTTGTCCATGATCGGCAAGCACTGCTCCCAGCGTGCGCGAGCGTGATCTACTTCACCGGTCTCTCTAGCCATCTTCACGTCGCGCTCGATCACATAGATGTCGCGAATCAACTCGAGGGCGACCTGAGCTTCTGGCGCCGAATTCAGGGCCTTGAAGAACTTGCGGCGCGCGTGGGAAAGGCAGCCGGCGCGCTGTCGGCCCTCGACGCCGGTGATAGCGTTGTAGCCGGTGTACATGTCCACGACGAGGGTGCCTGTCGTGCCGCCAAGGATCGCTTTCGGTGTGTCGCCGCTGCGTGTCATGCTGAATCGATACGCGACGAGCGTCCCGGAAACGAACGTCCAGATGTAGGGCTTCTTTCGGTCGTCTTGCACCGGCATCGGCGTCTCGTCGGCGAGCACGATTTCGCTGGCTGCGATCAGAGTAACGATGCGGTGCGCGAGCGGCGTGACCAACTCACCAGCGCGGTGAAACAGATCAGTCATCGTGCTACGCGCCATCGGAATGCCAAGTCTCCCGAACTGCTGCTCCATTCGATAGAGCGGCAGCGAGTCGCAGCACTTGCTGACGACCAAGTGCGCGAGAAATCCTGGTCCGTACTGGGACTTGTCGAACACCTTGTCGGGCACTGGCGCGGTGACGACGTGCTCTCCGCAGCGACAAGCGAGTGTCTCGCGTTGAAAGATGCGCTTGCGAAAGTAACCTTGAACGTAGTCCGTTACCGAGCTCGGCTTGCCCTCGCCGAGCTTCGCGAAGTCATCGCCGCCGCATTGGGGACAATGCCGCTCCGCGGCCGGAACGGGAACGTCGACCACCTCGGTCTTGATCTTCGCGGAGCGTAGGTCTGCATTGGCCCGACGTTTCAGCAGGGACTTTGCGGGATCCGGCTGCTCGTCGCGACGCGCCTCGCGCTCCATCGGCGGCATCTTCTCGCTGCTCTTGCCGAATATCTTCTGCTTGAGCGCGTCGAGCTGCTCCTGCTGGAGGCGCTGTTTCTCGCCGACGTCATCGAGCTGCTTTTGGAGAGTAAGCGCGTACTCTTTCCACTCGCAGTCATGATCGCTGGTGGGAACCACCCTGATGTTTGATCAAATTCGGAGCGATCTGTCGATCCCCTTTATACAGTTTCTGGTGCCGGCGGCTGAGGCGGGGGCTGCCAGTGCTCGGCGCGGCGAACCCGACGCACATCGATGCCATCGAGCAGCATGGCCAGCTCGGTGGCGTCCATCTCGATCGCGCGCCCGTCGTGAGTGAGGCGCGGAGCACGAAAACGGCCTTTCTCGAGCCGTTTGTAATAGAGAACGAGTCCGCCGCGATCCCAAAACAAGATCTTGCAGCGGTCAGCTCGACGCCCCAAAAACACGAACAGATGTCCGGCGAACAGGTCCATGCCCCACTGCCCGCGGACAATACCGCTCAGGCCGTCGTGGCCCCGACGAAGATCGACCGGCTCGACCGCGAAATAGATCCGAACGCTCGGCGGCAGCGTGAGCAACGGTTACCGCAACCTGCAAACCACGGCAGCCACGTACGCGGGATCGCAGCCTTCCTCGAAACGAAGCCGAAGCCCGGCACCGAACTCGAGCTCGACCTGTTTCGCCGCGGCGCCGGTCAACCGCACCGGCAACAGAGCCAGCGCCTTGTTTTTCACCGCGGTCGAGCCGGTCGTCTTGTACAAGTGGTACTTCAACGCGGCGTCGGTCACGCCATGCTTAGCGGCAACTTCAACGCGGGGAATGGCGCCTTTTCTCGCCTCCGCCACGACCGTTGCCCAAAATTCAGCTCCACGCTTTGGTAGTCGAGACATCGCGCGCGAGCATCACGCCGCGCGCCGCCCGATGGAACGACACCTGGGACCGGACGGATACGGTGCGATTGCCTCTCCCGCGATGGGCGCGAGGTCCTGGAAAAGCGGCTCGACAACGCAGGCCTCGAGGAGCGAGGCGACGCGGGCGGAACATTTGCCTCCGCGCCATTGCTCCGGCGACGATAGCTGCTCGGTGAACAACACGTAGCGCATGTGGGTCGACGCGCTGCTATGCCCGGCGAGGCGCATCGCGATCTGAACATCTGAACGTTCACGTTCGCAAGCCGCGCGGCTCTGCCCGCTCGGCCGTGCTCTTCCTTCGCGCAAAGTGCGCATAGGCGACGCCAATTACCACGCGCGTTAGTTTGCGATGACGCTCAGTCGCAAGGAAGAGACGTGCCCATCTCGATCTTCAAAGCCTTTGAGCGCAAACCCGTGGCACGCAGTCGCGGGTCCCATGATGAAACTCGTTTGGAGGTCAGCAAGACGCTTGAGACCTCCTGAATTCGCCGTCGCCACGACCTTGATCGAGACGGACCGTAGTTCCTTTTCGGTGAACGAGCAGTCGAAGACGCCCAGTGCGCCCATTGCCTCCTTTACCCGCACAGTCTGTTCGCCGCACCGTTGACCGGCGGTGAAGCAAACACGAACCTCAGCCCACTTGGACGAGTCTCCCAGGTCGACTCCGTCGAGCCTTAAACGCCACGTATGCTTGCCGCCCTTGCACACCTCACACGACCAGCGCTCTTCGCAGGTCGCCTTGGCCTCGCACAAGACCCCGTGGCAGCATGGTTCCGGGCACGCCGCCAGAGCCTTCTGACGCTCCACTTCTGCAGCCATGTCAGCCCAGAGTCCCAAATGAGCTTCGCTTGCGCGCGTCTCCAGCTTCGCGTAGTCCAATTCGCCGGTAGCGGAGCTCTTTGCTCGCGCGAAGCCCGACTCCACAAGTTCCGCTCCCACGTTCTTATCCGATACCCAGAGTTCGACCGAGTTGTCGACTTGCGCCGGGAATTGCACCTGGGCGGATCTAGCGGAAAGCAAGCTCTCAAGCGCAGTCCGAAGTCGTGCGCCAGGATCGCGAACGGGAGGGCCGAAAGAGTCAACCCCATACAAACGGCGGGAAAATGGCGTAACTGAGGAACCGATTGAAATCTCAGTCGGGCCGAGAGGGGAGACCGATCGAATTGGGATTTGTAACTTGGCGACATCCGCAATCGGAACGTCTGGAGTGAGCCACGAGTATCGAGTCAGCCGCGCAGCGTGCGCGTCCTTGGGGCAGACGACGCGCGTGATCTCTCGCACGTTGAGCGAATGTGCTCGCCCATCCGTCAACCAGAAGACGAGTTCGCCTTTCGAATCGAGCCCGGCGCATCCTGCAGCGTTCGACAGTTCCACGGTCTGCATACGGATGAACAGCCTTACCACCGGAACTAGTGCGCAAGCGCCGATCATCAACGCTATAGCTGCCAGCGCCGTGGCGTTTCGATAACGCCCTGCGAATCGAACAATCGCCGCGTGAAAGCGAGGTTGAAGCTTTCGAAGAGCAGCGGTCACTGCAACAGGGCCTGCAACACCGATCGCAGCGAGGCTGCACACGACGAGACGCGCCCCGAGGCTATCGTGCGTAGCGGCCCAAACCCAATCGGTGATGATCAGTCCATCGGTCACAATCGCGACGAGCAAAATGCACCCAACGACGGCGCCGTAGCTCTGCGCCAGTGCACGCTCCAATTGTGCTCGAAAAGCAGCAACGTTCGAAAACCGATCTGTTCGCTCGGCCGCGAAAGCAACTGAGAAAAATCGAGCGAGAGACTTGATCGCTATGCCCTTGGGCCAATCTCCGGCCTTCTTCGATGCGAAAGACAGGTGCTGCTGGAGGACTTCCGGTTTTCTGTTGATCGGAACCTGAAGGCCGCAAAGCAGTTCGAAAAATGTCACGGCGAGTGCATAGAGATCATTGTCTGGCCAGCGAAGCACCTCCGCAACGCTTTCGCTAGGTGCGCTCAGAACGTCCGGCGGAAGGTAACGACTGACGCCGAGTAGAACTGCGGTGCTCTCGCGTGAACGCAGTTCGTCTTCGTAGTACGCGATGTCGAAATCGATCAGGATCGCACTAGCTTTGTTGTTGCTCGAATCGATCACGATGTTTTCCGGGCGCACATCGCGATGGATCACACCCTCGCCGTGGGCGCTCTCGAGCGCCGACAATACGTCCGAGACGAGATCTCGAACGACGGCGAACGATGTGGGATGTCGAGAACTCCAGCGAGCGAGATCTCGCTCGGGATACAGTTTCATCGAGAACCATAGGAACCCATCAGAGATTTGAGGTCCCTCGTAAATTTCGACGATCTGCGGCTTGCCACGAAGACGCAACATCGCAGCGGCGCCTTCGTGGAAGCGCTCGGCTGCTGCGCGCCTAACTTTGTCGGTGAAGCTCTCAGGCTGGAAGATCTTGACCGCAATCGTGCCGTCCGAACTCGAGTCCTGAGCCTCCCAAATGATGCCGAACTTCCCCGAACCCAAGATCTTGAGAAGCCGATGGCGCCCAACCAGGTCGCCAGCCTGCGGCCGCCGGTGACCCGTGTCTTCGAGAAATGCGTCGAGTTCCCTAACGATCGGTCTACTGGTTCGGTTCAAACTCGTTTGCCCTCGCAGAGTTTTCCGATTGGCAAGAGACCACGGGGAAGTGACATTGTCCACGTGAACGCCAGCCGACAAAATAGGTCGGTTGACCGCACCCCCTGCAAGTATCCACAAGGAGGCTCCAAGCGCGGCCTCATGTCCGATCGCACTTGGGGTTGGTGCCTTCACGGCCACAGGCAGGAGGACCTCGCCTATGCAAGAGCGGGTTAAGGTGTTGTTGAACCAGGGCCTCTCAATCCGGAAGGTAGCGCTGGCGCTGGCGAGACCGCGTCGGAGGCCAAGTCATTGTAACCGACAGATACGGACAGTTCGTCGTTGAATCGAAAGCTCACTGCGTGTCCGCCCGCCGGGCCTGACGCGTCGCCCACTTCTGGAGCCCGAGGAGGTCAACCTTAAAGTAGTTCGTCGGAGCGGCACTACCCATCGCTTGTTGGGCCAACCCGGCGGCGAGCAGCGCGCCGGCGGCCAGGCCCAAGAAGGGGGCTGCCATGGCGACCTGCGAATACGCGATGCGACTGCATTCATCCGGGGCGATGTCGGCGGGGGCATGCACCGGTGGTGGCTCGATTGTTCCGGGTGATGCACGGTAGTGCGCAGAAAGCGGCGGTTCGTTGAGTCCGTGCCGCGTCCAGAGGACGTGCCCCGCATCGTCTCGTGAGCCGCCTACCCCGGCATTGAAGACGACGCACGCGCCCACAGTGTCGAGGCAACGCCGAGTCTCCGAATTGTCAACCGCGCACACGAGGGCGTCTGCCTTAGCCATGATAAGAGGATGCCCTTCGGTGACCCTGGCTTCGTGCGACTCCACCGTCATAAGTGGAGAGCCGAGGATCTCAGCGAGTGTTGCGGCCTTCGGAGGTTGGCGGCGGGCCATTTGCGGCGAGATTAGTAGGGTTGTTTCGTGGTTCACCTCGTCATAACGATCATCGTCGATCCAGCCAAGATCACATCGCCATCCGGAACCGCGCAGGACGTGTGCTAGCCCTGCACCGATCGCGCCCCCTCCGACCACCACGACTCGACCGAGCTCCAAAGGTTCGTGACCCGCTGAGAGGACGCTCCCGTGAGGAAAATCGAGGAGCGATCCCGTCCACGCCTCCTGGAGAACGTCGGTGCTGCGCCCTATCAGGCGCGCGAACAACTTTGCGACTCCCGCCGCGGCAGCGAAGGCGGCCGCGGGAGCGGTCGCGGCAACGCCCGTGCTGCTCAACTCGTTTACGCTGACCGTCCACCCGTAGGCGTCGACGAAGACTCCGTCGCAGGCGCAGCCGAGGCCAAGTCGCAAGTCGCTTGCATGAGCATCGATACGCACCCGATCTCGCGCCCCGTATTCGGCACTTTCCTGCTCAGCATCGGCCACGTGCGCATCAGCAAGTGTCTTGCCGTCGCCGCGAAGGATCAGTGCACCTGTAAAGCAACGCAGCGCCAGCGCAACAACGGAGCGCAGCAGGACGCCGTTCACGGCGTCGGCCACAATGATGGTCAGGTCCCGTGAGCGGAGAGCTTGCGCGCTAGCAAAGCTACTCGACGCCGTCGTTTCCGCGAGCAGCTTCCCGATCCGCGATGTCATCGTGCGCGACCTGCGCCCGGAAGCAACCGCAGGCGCGAACTCTTTTCAGATCCGTGAAATGTTTGCCATTCGCCGTCCCCGGCGTACTCGTGCACGCCAACAGCTTCGAGAGTTGGAGGCCCGCCCGCAAAGCTGGGTAACACGATGGCCAAGAGGCCCAGTCGGTATTCGATCGGATGTGCGCGATCGACTTCTGAGAGGTCCACCCAATCGCTCGGGTGCGTATGGATGTCCCCGACGATGACCATACCTAACTCTCGCGCGCGCGAGAGCAATGCTGCGACCGCCTCGCGCGACGTCCGGTGCTGCAGTCTGCGGCCAACCGTGCCGGGGAGATCGTCTAGGAAAACGACATCCCGCGCGTGCTCAACCTTCCCGTCGCGGGCTCCGATCCAAACACACGCCGCCTCGCGCGCGCCGCCACCGCGTTGGCGCAAGCCCTCCCACGTCGTTAGCCAGAGTGATGCTGGGACGTTTAACTCTCGGGCGGTCATGCCCCACCTCGACCCAAATAGTGCCCGCCGTTGAGTAATCTCTGCGTGTAATTGAACAGGTCCATGAGCGTGTGTACCTCCGGGTCCCAAACCTTCGCGCCGCTCGTCGCCCACTCCGGGTGGTGTTGAAGCCCTTCACGGGTCAGCGGCACGCAAACAAACGAATTCGGCGGCGGCTTCACCTCGCCGAGAAAGTCGGCGTCCCCGTGTGGCCAAGCTCGAGCATCCAGTTTCGAGCCCTCGTCGTTGACGAACGCCATGCTCGGCGCCAAGAGCGGGTACCCATTGCACAGGAACGACGCGCGGTAGACCTGTCCATCCCGCGCCGCGACTGAAAGCACGACGCGAGCTGGATCCCGCTCGTCGCGGGAGACAATCCACCCAGTCCCCGCTTGAAGAGCCGCCCAGTCTCGCGTTGCGAAGAACTCGTCGAGCGATTGCGCCATTAGCCTTTGACCGGTTCCTCCTTGAGGGTAAGCAGCAAAGTGACCTTCTCGTGCCCCAGCGAGTCGAGGTGGTGACTCTCACGCAAGTCCGTACCGTCGTACTGCAGTGCGTACTTGTCTGCGGACGAGCGCTCGAGATCGAAGTGATGCATCGCGTTGAGCTTGATGTCGTGAAAGGTCGGATTGTCATCGACCGTCTCGTGCCAGGGCTTCTGCCCGGTGTAGTCGACGGTCACGTGAATGGGTTTCTTATGGCTCATTGATCGCTCCTAGGAAGCGAGCCGGCTCGGCTCAATACGGTATGCGGCAGCCCCGAGCATTCCTGATCACGACTAGGTAAATTCGCAGATCGCCACAATTTATGATCAACTTCGGGCTGTCAGGCGCATAGAGCGATGTCGATCTTGCCGTCCCCTAGCCCAGGCCTCGTGAGAGCGTTGAATGATGCGGATTGGCCGCAGGTGCTGCCGCGACTGGCAACTTACGCTGAACGTCGGCTTCGTCGTTCCGGATGGCCGCAGGGTCGAGATTTTGAGCCTGGACGTATGTCGGTTCAGCAGGTCATAGACACGGCGATTGAGCGTTGTCTTGAGGGACGCAGGCATTGGAACGAGGCGGAGCCGCCGGAGCTGGTCGCGTTTCTTTGCGGGGTTATAAAAAGTATCGTCTCCGACGAAAGGAAAATAGTGCGGCGCGAACGATCCGAACTCGACAACGAGGCGGTGGAGCGTGCCCGCGATCCGAGAATTTGTGACGACGGAATGCTCGAGGGTGCCACCGGCGAACCGAGTGCGGTGTGCGAGGCGATCGATGCGTGCGCCAAAGGCGACGAGTCGCTCGAGTTTTATTGCTTGGCCGTCAAAGACGGAAACACGAAGCGAGATAGCATCGCGGCGGCTTTGGGATGGACTCCTGAGGCTGTCAGCGGCGCCCGGAACAAGCTTCAGAGACGACTCTGTGCCCGGTTTCCCGCGGAGTTTGCGTCGGCAAAGAAAAGGAGGATGACGTGACCGAGTCAAAACGTCGCCTAGAAATCGAGTTCCTTGTCGAAGCGCTGGACGATGTCCCCGACGAGGCCGAGGGACGCGAGACCGTCGAAAGACTGGGTATTAACGTCACAAGCTGGACGAGTGATATCCGGGCTCGGCTGGCTCGCGCCCAGGCTGAGGCTCGGCGGCAGAGGTTTGCGCAAGCCACAGCAGACTACGAACGCGACCTGGCCGGTCTCTTAAAGCAAGCTGACGAGCCCGCCGCCACAAGAGAGGAATTGCAGAACATCCTTCGCGATCTCGTTGCGCGAGCCTCGGAGAAGCAGCAGGTTTCTGTGAACTATCACAAGTTCGAGCACGCGACTCTGGAGGAGCTCGCCGAAATGATCCGAACACTGAAGCACCTACTCGACAAAGATGCGTAGGCCAGCGCGAGAGCCGTTTCTGGGGCTGGGATTTCAGCGCGCTCGGTTGGTTCGAGACGCGATCGGCTATCGGCATCCAACAGAATTACCCATCGAAGTCCTTGCTCACATGCGCGGAGCGCTCGTCCGACCGAAGCCGGCAACGGGAACACGCGCGAATGTCATCCGGATTGGCGAACGGGCTATCGTCGGAATCGCAGGCGATCTAGGGGCTGAGCAGCGGCGTTGGGCGGTGGCGCACGAGTTAGGCCATTTCGAGCTGCATCCCGGCGTCAATTACGTCGGCCTCTGCACCGGTGAGGACATGCTGTTCGACTACCGCGTAAGTGGGCGCGAGCAGGAAGCGAACGCCTTCGCCGCGGAGCTACTGATGCCTGAGGAGCTTTACGAGCCTCGCTGCGACATTGCGAAAGTCTCGTGGACACCGATCAAGAAACTCGCGGAGGAATTTCAAGTTTCGTTAACCGCAGCGGCGTTACGGCTTCTCATGTTCACATATGAACGGATGGCGGTGATTTGCTGCAAACAGGGTGAAGTTGCATGGTCCCAGGCAACCCGCGACTTCGGCCCACGCCTGAAGAAGGGGACCAAGCTCGACTCCTACAGCCTCGCCTACGACTTTTTTAAGCACGGTTCCTGCGGAGCCGTACCGGAGACCGTGGCGGCAAATGCCTGGGTGCCGGGGGCGCCAGACGAGCTCGAAGTTATGGAGCACGTGTTCCCTATGCCGCGACTGGGGATGGTGATGTGCTTGGTGTGGTTCCCGGTCTCCTAGCGGCGACCGCGCCAACATGTTCTGATCGGGGGAAGCGGCCACGTAACGTTCTGGGGGTGAGCGCTCCTTAAAAGCAAAGCCTCCGGGCCTGCAGCCGGAACAAAAACAAGCGTGGTTTTCAGAACTTGGCTGCTTAGGGGCAAAACCAGCTAACAGCGACTGATCCAGGACCCGAACCGAGACTCGCGGAATTGGCGGCCGGATCGCCTCGAGCGAGCGACGGGTGCCATCGCACGCAATTCCTGCGGTTTTCTTCGGGAAATTCACGCGGCCCTGCCGGACGCGGTTCTAAACTCTTCTACTAGGGCGCGCTACGCTGCAAAGAGCCAACGTTGGTTGGCTTTTCGAGGGGCTTGTGGAATCGAGGCGGCAACCGGCGTCAAGAGCAATAGGGCGCGCTCCGCCGCAAAAGGCCAACGTTGGGTTGTCGACGGCAAATCGTTAGTGGCGTCGCCGGTTAGGCACAGGAGCGGGCCGAAAGCCTATGGTCTTCCGCATGAAGAACATTTCGGGCACCGATCCCGGCCAACGACAGCTCAACGGTCCGCAGACTTCGGGCCGGCATTACCGCAATCTCTCGCTGCCGACCTTCGAGTCAACTTGCGACGAAGACGTCGCGGTCCCGATGCGTGACGGCATCGAGTTACTCGCGGATGTGCACCGTCCCGGCGAACCCGGGCGCTATCCCGTGCTCATCGCTGCCTCCCCCTATCCTCGCCAAATTCAGAACCTGGGCGCGCCGCTCGGCTTCGTGGAGGCGGGCGCGAGCGATTTTTTCGTGCCTCGCGGCTATGTGCACGTCATCGCTAATTGCCGCGGCACTAGCGGCTCCGGTGGAACCTTCGGCTTCTTCGACGGGCAAGAGCGGCGCGACATGTATGACCTCGTCGAATGGGCCGCAGCGCAGCCCTGGTCCAACGGCGAGGTGGGTATGATCGGAATCAGTTACTTCGCGTGCACTCAGATGGAGGCGGCCGTCGAGCAACCGCCGCACCTGAAGGCCATCATGCCCATCGCGGGAACCTTCGACCTATACGATTCGGCGTACCACCACGGGCTATTCAGCAGCTCGTTCGTCACGCCCTTCCTATTCATGATCGGGATGACCTCCGGCCAAACGAACGAGCTTTGGCGAAGCAAACTGCTCGCTGCAGTACGAGCGTTGCTCCTCACTCCGGGGATTCACAAGCGGTTCGCGACGGCCAACGGCGAAGCCGCCATGACGGGGCTCAAAGCGCTGCTCAAGCTGCACCATGATCCGCATCCGTGGGACGACCTATGGCGCGCGGTCGCCGTCGAAAACCCATTCAGAAACGCTTGGTGGGAAGAACGCAATCTGCTGCCCTTGCTCGACCGCGTGAAAGTGCCGGTCTACTTGGGCTGCGATTGGCAAAACGTGCCGCTCCACCTGCCCTCCACGTTCAGCGCGCTCAAAGGGTTGGTGAATAGCAAGCACGTGCGCACCGTCATGCTCGGTGAGCACGGCTTGGCTTGGCCTTGGGAGAGCTTGCACGTCGAGGCGCTCGCTTGGTTCGATCATTGGCTCAAGGGCCACGACACCGGCGTTCTGGAAGGCCCGCGCTTTCGCTACGTGGTGCCGGAGGCCGAAGGCTTCCGAGCTGCAGAGAGTTGGCCTTTGCCGGGCACGCGCCATATGCATTTGGCGCTTCGCGCCGATGGCGGGTTGAATGAGGCCGAGGGTGACGCCGGATCCCGAGCGCTCCTGACACTCGGTCACGGCTTGAATCGTCCGCGCGGCAGCGAGACCGATCCGCCAGCGGTGCTGGTCTGGGAAACGGAGCCACTGCCGCAAGACGTCGATATCGTCGGCAACATCGAGCTCGAGCTCTACGCGACGAGCACCGCCGCCGATACCGCCTGGATCGTGACCCTACAAGACGCGTTGGGCGAGACTGTTACCAACGTGACAGCCGGCTACCTGCGAGCCGGGCTGCGCGCGGTCGACGATTCAGCGAGCGAGCCTGGAGCGCCAGTGCTGCGGTGTGAAACCTTCGAAGCGCTGCCGCTCGGCGAAGTCGTCCACTACCGCATCCCGCTGGTTCCGAACGCCCGTCGCTTCAAGGCCGGGCACCGCATCCGATTGGTGCTCGCGAGCGACGATCAAGATCCCGACCTGCCCGCCATGATGTCCTTTCGGCACGCAGGCGTGGGCACCAGTAGCCTCAACACCGTCCAGTCCTCGTCACGCCTCGTGCTGTCACTACCGGCCACGTAGCATCCCAGAAGAACAGCAGATTAACCAAGCAGTCTGTTCGGTGCGAATCTAAACTCTTCTACTAGGGCGCGCTACAGTAAAAAAGGCAATGCTGGTTGGCTTTTGGGCGGCAGGTGGAAGTGAAACCCGCACTAGGCGCGAAGTTTCGAATCGTCGACGTCGCGCGGAGTACGAGCGCCTCAATCCTTCGGGGTTCCATCAATCGAGAGGACGCAGCGATGATTGCGATGCGCTCGTCCGGAACCAGGCGGCGCCCACGCCGCGATTGCGGAGGAAGGTGCCTGTCTCCATGAAAAGCCGCCATACGAAGAACAGATTGAACAAGGGAATCGCCACACTCAGTACGGTTAGCGCGGCGCCCACGCGGCTTCGGGTGGCGCGTGAGCTAGTCCACGCGAGCGCGAATTGAAGCGGGACGAACCACGCCAGAGAAAACCTAAACGCCGCCGGTACGAAGAGCCACAGAACGTTGCTCACCAGCCATAGGCCCATGACGAGGACAAGGAGCTGCCGGACGCGAGCCACCCGCCACAGCGAACGATGGCTTGGATCCCGAAACAACACTGCCTCACGGTTTACGGCGCGGAACCAAGGCAACGTCGCGCAATCGAACAGATGTGCGAGCACGAACACGGGCGTGAAGTACCCGCCGAGGGCAGCAAGAAAGTACGCGAACTCGGCGAGGCCTCTGGCTTCGCGCGCAGACGTTTCTTTTACTATGCCGATTGAACCGATCGTGGTTGTGTTGCCTTTGCTGATGCTCGGGGACAGAGCGCCGGTGATGATCACCATCGGCAACTCGATCGCGATCTTCGCGGCCGCAAAAAGACCGATGAATTCCCGCTTTTCTATCGGAGCGACGCGGATGTAACCGTTGTCGTCGGGAGTCACGGCTAATGTGATCGACTTTCCAGCGCGAACAACCGTCACCTGTCTGACCGGGCGTGATTGTTGTCCATCACTCGCATGTGCCCGCCTCAAAGCAATCCTGATGTCTTCCCACGTCTCAGTAGACCGACCGTCCATCGCGACGATGCGATCCCCATCCAAGATTCCGTCTCGAAGAGCGGGCCCTTCCTTTACCGTGACTGCGTTCGTGGGCACTGGTTGGCCACCCACGCCGAGCGATAACCAGCAAAGGGCGATGGGGACCAGCGCGGGCACAACTGCAGCGCAAACGTGCGCAAGCACTTCACGCCCTGCGTTGCTCCGCGGCGAGGCATCCCAAACTCGCCACCCACCGCCGGCAAGATTCACATAGACGACACTCGACATGCTGACCATGGCAGCAATGAGAGCAGCCAAGCCGAGTACGGCCGGGATCAGAAACGAGGTCATGACCGGCGCGAGGCTAACAGTTCGTGGCCGGCTCGACGACGGCGGCTTTTTTCGCACTAAAGCTCGCGCTACGCCGCAACCGCGGTTCTAAACTCTTCTACTAGGGCGCGCTACGGTGAGAAGCCAGCGTTGGTTGGCTTTTGAGCGATGGGCGGAGGCAACGCCATCCGACTGCGGGGCTCCGCCGGCGTTCGGAGCGCGCTCCGCGGAGAAAGGCGCCGTGATTCGCCGATGCTAACGAGATCTGGCTGGGCCGCTCAATTTTTCGCTGAGGTAGTCCACGAATGCGTGGACCTTCGCGCTGGCTCGCTCGCCGCCAGCGAAGAGAGCGTACACGCCTGACGACGGCTCCAACCGATGACCGACGGTCCAGTCAGGCAGCACTCGTTCTATTGGCGTTCGAGTCAATGTTGGGTCGCTGAGGAACAGGGGCGCGTATGCCACCCCGAGACCGTAGCTCATGAGCGCGTACAAGCTATCGAGCTGATCCACGGACGATGCCGAGCCGATCGGGACTGTCACTCGACGCCGGCCCCGCGACAGCTCCCACTGTGGGGCAGCGGGGACCCGACCGCCGAACAGAAGCGCTGGGTAGCGTGCAAGATCCTCTGGCCGTTCGATCGCGCCGAGTCGCTGGACCAGGCTTTTTGCGCAGAAAAGCCCACGGTGAACGACGGCAATCTTGCGGGTGGTCAGTAGACTGTCTTCGCTGCGCCCCACGCGGACGACAACGTCGTAGCCTTCTCCGATGAGATCGACCAAGCGGTCATCATGATGAATCTCGAGCGTGATCTCCCGGATAGCGGCGCTTAAGTTCCGGAAGCAGCGGGACCACCATCATCTTGCCAAACGCGGTGGAGAGCCCCACGCGCAACACTCCTGTCGGCACGTCGCGGACCCGTCTGATACGGGCGCCGACGTCTTCCAAGTCAGCGAGGATGCGTCGACAGTCGGCGAGGAAGGTTGCGCCCGCTTCGGTGAGCCTCATGCGCCGCGTGGTGCGACTAAGGAGCTCGGCGTCGTACTCTGACTCGAGTGCGCTGATGGTTCGCGAAACACTGCTCTGCTGAATGCGCAACCGGCGAGCAGCCGCGGAGAAGCTGCCGCTCTCCACCACCGTTACGAACGCTCGCATCGCGTCGATCTGATTGATGCTCTTCATGCATAAGTATTATTACACCCATGCGCGTTGTGGGAGCCCGCCGCGACCACTATCTACAGGTCCACGAGCGGAAAAACTGCCGCCGAAGGAGCCAAGTCATGGGAAAATTGCATGGGAAAGTCGCCGTAATCACCGGCGGTTCTAGCGGTATTGGTCTCGCCACGGCGAAGCGATTCGTCGAGGGGGGCGCGTACGTGTTCATCACCGGCCGACGCGCGAGCGAGCTTTCGAAAGCGAAAGCACTAATTGGCAAGGACGTAACCGCGATTCAGGGAGACGTCTGAGAGTTGGCTGACCTCGATCGTCTGTGGGCCACCGTGAAAGCAGAGAGAGGCGGCGTCGACATCATCGTCACCAGCGCTGGCTTCGTCGAGACGGTGACGCTCGCGCAGGCCACACCCGAGCACTTCGACAAGACCTTCCGGAATCAATGCGCGCGGCACGTTCTTCACCGTGCAGAAGGCGCTGCCGCTGTTGCGGCGCGGCGGATCAATCGTGTTGGTCTCGTCTTGCGTCTCGAATATGGGCATCCCCATGTATACGACCTACGGCGCAACCAAGGCGGCCATGCGGTCGTTCGCGCGCAGCTGGGCGGCAGAGCTCAAGGAGCAGGGTGTGCGCGTGAACACGCTGAGCCCGGGCGCGACGGACACGCCAATCATCGACGGGCAATTCAAGACCGCAGAAGAAGCTGCGGGCGCCAAGAAAATGTTCGCCGAACGTACATTGGTCGGCCGCATCGGTCGCCCCGAGGAGCTTGCCGCCGCTGCGCTGTACCTCGCGTCCGACGAGAGCGGCTATACGAATGGCATTGACCTCGTCGTCGATGGCGGGACGACCCAGGTCTGATCATGCTGTGGTAAGCGCGGTTCTAAACGCTTCTATTGGGGCGCGCCATGGTGAGAAACGCCAACGTTGGTTGGCGTTTTGATTAGTGGGTGGAAGCGCGCAGCGGCAAACAGCGACGCTAGACTTGGAGCAGACGGACTGCTGGAAAGTACGAGCGGAGGCGGTCGAGGTCAGCGAAGTCCGCGGTCAAAACTCGATCGCCCCGCTGGGCCGCCGACGCCATCACGACCGCGTCGACCACAGTCGCTCCCTTCACGGCGGCGATTGCCTCTCCAGCAATGCGAGCCAGGTCAGGAAAAAGTGGCTCGATGACGCAAGCCTCGAGGAGCTCTGCGATCCGCGCTGAACGTTTGCCCCCGCGCCACGCCTCGACGATGACCGGGGTCGGAACCGTCAGCTCGTACCCGAACTGCTCAGCGAGCTTCAGCTGGACCATCGTTCGCCGGGCGGCACGCTCGAATCCGATCAATGCTCCGGTATCCAGAGTTATGCCAGCCATTCTGCCTGAATAGCGGCCAGCTCTTTTGCCGATATCGCTCCTTTCTCCTCCTCGTATTCGGCAACGAGCCCTTGCAGTCGGCGACGACGCAGCTCTCGGGCCAGAGCCGCCGTGACCTCAGCGCTCAGCGTGCGTTTGGAGCGTTTGGCTTCCTGTTCCATGGCGCGGAGCACGCCCTCATCGACGGTGAGCGATACTTTCTTCGTGCGGCCGCGCGGTGGCGGGCCCTCAGCCTTGGTTCGACGAACTGGCTTGCGTTCAGCTGACCTGAGCATTCGCCTATCCTACCTTAGGTAGGATACTCGTTCAAGCCGCGCTCGCTGCGGTTCTAAACTCTTCTACTAGGGCGCGCCATGCTGCAAAAAGCCAACGTTGGTTGGCTTTTTGAGAGGAGGGTGGGGAAGCCGGTGCGATGCCCTTTCGAGAGTCAGTCTTCTGGGTCTCCAAGTAGTTCCGCATCGAGGAGATCCTTCGGACGCGCCGCTGCGAGCTTGTTTCGACGCATCGCCGCGCGGCCGATGAAACGAACCGTGACGGGGCCGAGCTTGCCTTCAATCGCGTGCTCGGCCGCCTCGGCAAACGTAACGCCCGAGATCGAGGTCAGAACGTCGATCCGCCGTGGTGGGAGGCCGAGTTGATAAACGTTGCCGGGCTTCTCGAAATCGGCTTCTGACACGCCGTGTGCGGCAACGGGCGCACCGAACGCGAGCAACGCGCGAAAGACCCGTGCGGCATTGGCAACCGTTGGCTCAACGAGAAGATCGATATCGCCAGTTGTCCTCGGGAAACCGTGGGCAGCAAGCGCGTAAGCGCCAACCACGAGGAAGACGACGCCCTCTTCCGTGAAGCTCGAAACGATGTCGACGAAGTCCTCGTTGACGTCGGTCTCGGTCACGGCTCTCGCCGTATGATGCTACCGGGGGCTGCGGAACGGAGATACACAGGGACCTCTTTGCCAGCGATCGCCCAAGCCTCGCGAGTGAGCGGCCACACGGCAGCGACTCGTTCGTCGACCGTGGTGCGATCGAGCGGGTCACGCAACGGCTCATCAGCAAGCGCGTAGGCCCGCAACGGCCAACGAGCGGCGTTTGCGCGACGCACCGCCGCTCGTTCCTTGGCGCCGCTGTCCATGAGCTTGACTTTACCCGAGGAGTTTAACTCCGCAAAGTCCCGCGAACCGTTGGCCATTCTCCCGGGCAAGGCGACCACCCGAGACAATGCCTACCCCGAGATGCCGCCAGTCCCGAAAACGCGATCGCCGATCACGAAGCTGCGAACTGCCCAGCCGACGGCGACCACCACGCCGGCGACCTCCCTACTAGGGCGCGCCACGCTACAAAAGAGCCAACGTTGGTTGGCTTTTCCAGGGGTGAGTGGAAGCGCCTCAGCGGGCGCCGCCTTCGTCCTCGCGGCGATCATGGCCCGCTCAAATCGAGCGGCCGCGAGCCCCACGTCGCGCATCAGCCGCTAACCCGGATCGTCGCCGTTACCGATCCCGTCAGCGGAGACCAGACGCGCGCGGAGGCGCTGTTCGTTTCTCAAACGATGCCCCCCCGACACTTCCTCTTCGAACCACTCGCATATTTCAAAACCGTCCCGCTTCGCCCACGACTCCAGCGCGACGCGCTGCGCCGATACCCTGAGCTCTTGCTGTTCGCGCGTGGTGATCACTCGAAGGTATGCGACGGCCTTCTTGGGGTTCGCCGCCCACGCGCAACGCTTGGTCTTCAGGGACGTGTGGACGCCCTTCAAGCCACCTCGGCCAACGGGCATGAACCGAGATTCGTGTTCAAGCATGCGCCGGAAGTGGCCCAGCCTGGCGCATCACGCGCTGATTCAGCCGGCTTCTTGGCGGCCTGAATCTTGCTTTTCGACTGGCGTTATGGGTCTCACCAATCTTCGGCAAGCGCGCATGCTGCTAGTTGCCGCGCTGACCGTGCTGGGCTGCGGAGGGAAGGAAGAGAGCAGCGCCGGTAGTGCTAGTGCTGGAGCGGACGGCGGTTCAAAGGGCGGCATGCGGCGTGTGCCTGCTCAGCACCGGGCTTCGGGCTCGACTTGCGCCGGCGGGCGCGCGCCGATCAACCCCACGCCCGTGGATCCGATGTGCTCTTCGCAAGATAGCAGCGTCTGCGCGGCGCTCTTTAGCTGTGCTCAAGACAAGGATTGCACACAAGCCGTCAATGGTCGTTGCTCTGGTGGCACGATTGGCCCTCGTCGCCTGTCCTGCTCATACGACGCCTGTCAGAGTGACGGCGATTGCGCGAACAACGCGCCGTGCGAATGCCGAGCCAGTGCTTCGGACACAGCGGCGAACGAGTGCATTTCAGCGAGCAATTGTCGCGTCGACGCGGACTGCGGAGAGAACAAATATTGCTCGCCGAGTCAGCTGGGCGGGGGTTGTTTTTGCCCGAGCGCTGCACTTTGCGGCGCGGGTGCCGCGTGCTCACCAGGCCCGTGCGTGTGCGGAGACGCCTGCGGTCACGGCTACTTTTGTCATACGCCGACGGACGCCTGTGTGGACGACAGCGACTGCGGCACGAGCGGCAGCTGCAACTATGACACGGTCAATCAGCGCTGGGCTTGCTCCGAGTGTTGGCCGGTGCCGTGAATCGCCATGGGCTCAACACCGAGGAGGGGCTGCGGCCGGCATTTCGCCCGCCGCGGTCCTAAACTCTTCTACTAGGGCGCGCTACGCTGCAAAGGCCAAGGTTGGTTGGCTTTTCGAGTGGTGGGTGGAGGCGACGGAAGGCGCAGCCATCCCCTCCAGCGCGCAGTTAGCCCACGCGCTTCGCGATCAATGAGTTGACGCTAGTTTTCGCGGCAGCCGCCGCCGCTTCCAAGCGTTGCCAGATCTCGACGGGAAGCCGAATGCTCCGCACGGCAGTTGGCTTGCTGCGAGGACGGCCGGGCCCGCGGCGCACGAGCTTGCCGACGGAGGAAGACGGCATCTCCCATAGCGACCAAAGCGCTATGCCATCTTTAGGATCATAGTCCGCGAAAGGGTTGCCTGGCACTCGCTTCCATGACCTTCGATCGATTCGCTGTTCAGTCCAGTTCTTCATCATAGATTCTCCTTTGCGCGGGGCTCGCTTTACGGGCACTGACGATGCGAATCACGTCGCGCCCGACCTCGGCGTGGACGACGAAGAGCTGGCGCCGCTTCGATGAAAGCGCGATCAGTATCAGGCGATCGTCGTAGGACGGCGCTTCGTTGCGCAGGTAGCATGCACTCGGGTCTTCGAAGCACGTTGCGGCTTCTTCGAAGCTGACCCCGTGCTTTCGCGTGTTGGCGGCAGCCTTCTTGCGATCCCACTCGAACTTCAGCACCCAATACTTGTAACACAAGAATAGCTTAGGTCAATCAGCGCAACCGAGCGCCTCAAGCGTTCAACGCGGTTCTAAACTCTTCTTCTAGGGCGCGCCGCACTGAGAAGGGCCAACGTTGGTTGGCTTTTTGGGGGGGAGGTGGAAGCGCTAGGGACGAGAGCGCCTGAACTCTTTCGCTGAGTACCCGACTGCAATGCGCCCGCTTAGCTGGCCTCGCGATGCCAAAATCGAGCTGAACGAGGCGCTTCGAGGGCAGCTCGGCCCCGAGATGAAAATGGACGTCCACTGGATCGACGTGCGGCTCCGAGACGGGCGCATCTTCCGCAAACTCGTGGTTCGCGGGGATCGATACATCACGGGACGTGACGACGACCCGAACGGCGAAGGAGAGCTTCCGTTTGGCGCAGGATATTGCGGAAATCAAGAGGCAGTCCTTGTTCTTTCCGCCGCTGCGGTACCTCGCAGCGAGTTTCAGCGCGCGTAGCGCCACGCAACTAGCACTTTCCGAAAGTAGACGCGCGATCACCCGAGCGAGAAGAACGACCTGAGCGTCTCATTGCCGAGAATGTCGTCGACAATGCTTCCGCCGCCCACCTGCAGCGGGTGCGTGGCGAATACTCGATCGTGAAGGTCTTCGACCGTTTGTAGCGCGCTCGCCGCATCCCTCTTGGTCAGCGATTCGACGCGCAGCACATAGTCGGTGTTGAACACGAGGCGTTCCGGGTCGACAACCCCGAGGCGTACGTAGCCAGCCGTCTTCTTACTGCAACGGCATGGATTGGCCCTGTTCACGAGGCCGCAGCGTGCGTTCATCCAGTTGTAGAGATCCTGCCGAGCGCGGTGAAGCCGGACGCGGAAGTTTCCTTTTGATATGCCGAGCGCTTCGCCGCCGACCTGGTGGGAGACGCCGAAAATGCCGAGGATGAACGTGAGCCGCTGCTCCCGCTCGAGACACATGAGCATCCCGGACGTACACCGCAGGCGCAACTCTTCGATTGTGCCTTCCGTCCCGGCGAGCCCGGCAGGTTCCTCGTCCGGGATCGAGGCGATCGAATCGAAGTAGGTCTCGAAATCGTCGACCAAGAGCTCCTTCGCTCGACGCTTCGTCTTCAAGAAGTGGTTGACCGTCACGCGATACAGCCACGTGCGTAGCGTGCTGTCGTGGCGAAAGGTCTTGAGCGACGTGATGACCTTGACGAAGACTTCCTGAGTCAGCTCCTGCGCGTCTTCGTGCCGGCCGAACATCTTGAGCGCGACGTTGTAGACGAACGGTTGGTGCCGTTCGACGAGCAGGCGGAGCGCGTCTCGACTCCCGTCGACAGCGCGCTCCACCAGCGCCCGATCCGTCTCGTTGCCATCGTCGGACATCAGCGGGTTGCTCGTCGGGGTTCTCATGCCTGTCGCAGTCCGCCGTCGACCTGGAGCTCGGCGCCGTTCACGTACGACGAATCGTCGCACGCCAAGAAGAGCGCGGCTCGCGCGATCTCCTCGGGCTTGCCCCATCGTTTTACGGGGATCTGTGCGGTGATCCCCTCGCCCGCCGCCTTCAGCACGTCGGCCGGAAGGCCCAGCTTGCCCCAGAGCGGCGTCTCGATAGCGCCAGGGCAGAGCGCGTTCACGCGAATATTCCGAGGACCGAGCTCCGCTGCGGCGACGCGCACGAGCGCGCGCAAGGCCGCCTTTGTCATAGCGACGGCGCTCGAGCCCGCAAAGCCCATGCGGTTCAGCCACGATGTCGTGATGGCGATCGACGCGCCGTCCGCGAGCACAGGGATGGCGTGCCGAACGGTGTTGAACGCTCCTTTCATGTTAATCGCGACAATCTCGTCGAAGATCGCATCGGTCGTGTCCGCGATCGGCGCGAGCTTCACCACCGCCGCGTTGGCCGAGACGACGTGTATCTTTCCAAACCGTTCGTGTGTTTCGCAGAACAGACGCGCGAGATCGTCGCTGCGCGTAACGTCCCCGCGGACGCAATGCACCGCTGTCCCAAGCGCCTGACGCGCGCTCAGAAGCCCGCTCTCTCCGCGCGCGAACACGACGACGTGGGCACCTTCCTCCAGAAACAGGCGCGCAGAAGCGAGTCCGATACCGCTGGTGCCGCCCGTGACGACGGCCACTTTGTTTTCTAGCTTTTTCATGGGTCCTCCTTGTTGGACCGCAGTTGGACCCGGCCCTGCCCCGGGTGTTACAGACTTCCGGCGGCTCGTCTCACGAATGATGCGCCACGGCTTCGCAGAGCTGCAGCCCCACTTCAAGTTAGGCGTGCGTGCAGTGGACGCGCGTTTCGCTCAGTGCCTCACGGTGTAGCCGAGGTCTTCGACGATCTGGTCGCTCGAACCCTGATCAGGAAGACACGCGCTGTGCCAGTTCGTGCCGCGGCGTCGCTGTGCGAGGGATGAAGATGACTCGAGCGCGGGGATTCGCAGCATGATTGAGGCGGCACAGGGTTTGCAAACCGATGCCGGGAGGGGCGATTGGCAAGGCTCAGGAGGCTGTGTGAAATTTCTGCAGGGGTCGGCCAACGCTGACATCGACTCCATACCGGAGTCAGCTGGTGGTCATTGGCTCCGCGGTTCGACGCGGGATCCCCGGGCATTCACTTTACGATGGTGGGTGAAGCGCTCGACTGCGTGGCGGCGCACGCTCGCCGCTCGCGGCCATTGGCTTGCGCTGAGCTGGCTCATCGTCGCGATCACTGGGTTTGCGGTTTACGCTCAGCAGTCCTACCCTTTGGGTGATTGGGCGGTCCTATTTTGGGCTCGCGCTTGGCTTGGCGCGCTCGCTTTTGGCGTCTCTTCGTTGGCCATCGGGCTCCGCGTGCTCGCGCTCCTGAGGCTGCACGCGTGGAGCTTTGCGGAACGGTCCACGGTGGCCAGCGCGCTCGGCGTCCTCACGTTCGCGCTCGGGATTTACCTGGCGGGTTTGGTTGGATGCTTGGGCTCGGTGTTCTTCGTGTTGTGGCCGCTGCTGCTGCTACTGCTGGGAGCCCCGGCATTGGCTCTGCATTTGTCGCGCTTCTCGCGAGCTTGGCGTAAATTCGGACCAGCCTTTGCATTTCCCCAAAGCGTCACGCAAGCGCTGGCCGTGCTGCTGGTCGCGGCAGGCGCGTTTGCGCTGTACTTGCAGGTGATCACGCCGAACAACATCGGCTTCGACGCGCGCTGGTACCACCTCACCCTGGCCGATGATTACGCCGCCGCGGGAGCCATTCGTCCTTTTCCCGAAGGCTGGTTCCTCGGTGCCTATCCACAACTCGCAAGCTGGCTTTACACGTGGGCCTTTCTCGCGCCGGGGGCGCTGAAGCATCACCTTTGTCTCGCAGCTCACCTCGAGTTCCTACTCCTGCTTGCGACTGTCGGTGGCGTCTCGGTTCTGGCCGCTCGGTTCGTTCCGGGGCCTCGCCTACGCTTCGCGGGCGCGGCGATGTTCCTGTTTCCGGCCATCTTCGTGTACGACTCGAACCTGAACTGCGGCGCCGATCACGTGCTCGCGTTTTGGGCGGCTCCGCTGGGCGTGGTCTTGTTGCGCTACCTCACGCAGGCCGACTCGCGGCACGCCGTGTTGCTCGGACTGCTCCTCGCGGGCGCCACGCTGACGAAGTACCAAGCCGTGTACTTCCTCGTCCCGATCGCCTTGGTGTTGATCGTGGATTTGCTGCGACGCCGTCAACCTCGACCAGTATTGGTATTGCTGGGTGTAGCCCTCGCGGCCACCAGCCCACACTGGCTCAAAAACTGGATCGCATACGGCGATCCGCTCTACCCCAACCTGTACCGCTTTCTGCCTGATCACCCATTTTTTCACGGGGCCAGCTCCTACTTCGAGCAAACCTACTGGTTCTCCGGCAACCCTGCGCCGGCCTCTGCAGCCCAGAAGTTGAGGGGCACAGTGCGCACGTTGCTCGGCTTTTCGTTTTCCCCACTTGGCTGGGGCAGGCTCCCTGACCCAGGGATGGTGATAGGTTCGCTGTTTACGCTGCTGCTGCCGTTGGTCTTGTGGATACGCCCTCGCTGGCGAGTGCTGCTGATCGTGGGCTGTGCGCACGGGGCGCTCGCGGTCTGGTACCTCACCTACCCATACGATCGCTACCTGCAGGCATTTCTGCCTTGGATGGCCGCGTGCACGGCGGCTTCGCTCGCGACGGCCTGGCGCAAGGGACCGGTCGTGCTGCGTGTGGCGGTGGCCTTCCTCGTGGCACTTCAATTGGCCTGGGGCGGTGACGCCTACTTTCTTCGTTCTCACGCGATGCTCGCGGAGCTGCCTCTACACGCCCTGAGCGGTGACCCGAGCCAGAAGTTCACGCGCAATCCCTACCCCGGCGAGGACCTCACGGACATTGGCGCCAAGTTGCCGAAGGGCTCGCGCATCGTTGGTCACGATTTCTATCAATCTTTGGGTGCTGGCGTCCCGGCGATCTGCGACCAACCCGGTTGGCAGGGAGGGATCGACTACTTACAGCTCGATTCACCGGCGGACACGCTGCGCCTCTGGCGACAACTCGGCGCGACCCACCTCGTATCGCCCGAGAGCAAGGAGGCTCGTGCCCCAACCGACCTCGCGCGCGATGCCGTCTTTTGCCGAACGGAGGAGGCCTTCACCGACTCGCGCTTCACCGTGGCTGGCTACCGCGTGGCGCGGCTGGTCGATCGCGCGCCATCCGTTGTCATGAGCGGGCCAACGCGGATCGCGTGGCTCGCTTGTGGTGGCGACCGCACCCTCGGCATCTACACGCCGGCAGGCCTGGCGGACGGCACGCTCGAGACCGCGCTCTCGAACGAAGCCCTCGAGCGCGATCCCTCATCGGCTCTGGCACAGGTCAACGCGGCTTGGCTCAATGCGACATGCGCGGCCGCGAAAGACGCAGCAGCCACGCTGTCCGAGCAGTTCGTCGAAGTGATGCGCTCGGGCGAGCTCAGTCTGCGGATTCGGAATCGCGCGGCGGCTCCGTCGCCGTCTTGAGTAAGCGCTTTCGGAGCTTTGCAAACGCCGCTAATCACCAACAACTTGATACGGTTGCAGCGGTTCGGTAACAAAATGTAACATTTATCGGTCCAGCTCAGAATGTCGGCCGTTTGATCCCGAGCGCAGACAATCTTCCGCGCCCTTGCGGGAGGTGAGCAGTGCCGAGCATCGGAATTTGGACGAGCAGGGTTGAGATCTGGGCCCTATTCGTCCTTGCCCTGAGCCCGAGCACGATCGCGTGCTCGAGTGGCGAGCGCGCTCCTTGGACGGGGAACCCTGTGGGGGACTTGATGCCGGGGCCATCGAGTGCTGGGAGTGCCTGCTCGACCGAGGGCCAGGTCGAGGCCTGCGGCCGAGTGGAGCGGGCGTTCGGCAACTACGTTACTTGCTCGGAGGGCCACGCGACTTGTGCTGGGGGTAAGTGGGGCGTGTGCATTGGCGATCACTTCGTCACGAAGACGCTCGCCAACGTCCGGCTGACTCAGGCTGGCGTCACGGTGCTGGCCAACTCGCCCGTTGCTTGCACGAACATCTGCGATCCTTACTGCGCGTCGCAGCAAGCCACGGAGTCGGACGTCGACGCGGGAGGCACCACCCTCGCCGATGGAGGAGGTCTCACTCTCGCGGAGACCGACGGCGGCGTTACCATACTGCCTGCCGGCGCCTGCACCGGCTTGCAATGTAAGCTCGTTTTGTGTGGTGGCTCTGGGACCACCACCATCACTGGCACGGTCTTCGATCCGGCAGGGCAAAACCCGCTGTACGACGCGCAGGTTTACATCCCGCTCGACCCGACCGCAGCGCTGCCCGCCTTCAGCAACGGCGCGACCTGCGATACGTGCGGCGGCGCTGCAGCGCTCGATGCCATTCGTGCGACGCAAACCGACGCCAACGGCAATTTCGTGCTTGCAGATGTGCCGGCGGGCAGCCGCATCCCGATCGTCGTGCAAATGGGCAAGTGGCGGCGAGAAATCGTGCTCAGCAACGTCACCAGCTGCAGCAACAACGTCGTGTCCGGCAATTGCACGGCGCCCGCTGCGAGCGATTGCGTATTCCGGCTTCCGCGAAATCGCGTCGATGGCTACGATCCCGCCGCAGGCACCTACTCGAAAGCGGATATGCCGCAAACGGCGATCGTCACCGGCTCTGCCGATCCATTCGATTGCCTGCTGCTCAAAGCCGGCATCGACCCGAACGAGATCGGCGACAAGGACTCGTCGAAACGCATTCACTTTTACGAGAGTGACGACTCTCCGGGCGATACGCTCGATCCCGCGAGCGGCAACAACGTGAACGGCAGCGCGCTGTGGAACAACCTCGGCGGCGCGACTCCGAACCTGATGTCCTACGACGTCGTGCTTTTGCCGTGCGAGGGCGGCGCCTACGACAAGCAAAAAGGGTCGACCTCGGCGACGCCCTATCAAAACCTGATCAATTACGTCGATTCTGGAGGCCGGGTGTTCGTCACCCATTTCGGCTATTCTTGGCTCGATTTTCCGGCTGCGGGCGGCTACGCGACGCCCGCGGACAATTGGGCGAACGTTGCCAATTGGCGCCCCACCGCAACGCACAGCACCTGCAACAAGCTCGGCACCTGCACCACGACCGCTCAATGCGGAGGCGCTGCGACCTGTAGCACTGGCCATTGCAGCGGGACGTGTACGGCCGACGCAAACTGTGGCGCTGGCGGCGCCTGTTCGATCGTCACCGGCGGCTCGGTCAACACGCAAGATCCGCTCACCGGACTGGTCAATACCGGCTTTCCGAAGGGCGGGGTGTTTTCGCAGTGGCTACGCAACGTGGGCGCGACGTCGTCACCGCCGAGGCTCACTCTTCATGAAGGTCGCCAAGACCTCACGAGCATCGGGCCAAACACGCAAACCTGGATGACCGCGCGCGACACGAGGTACGCGCCCTACCCCACGTACGCCAACCTGTTCACCTTCAATGCGCCGTACGATGCGCCGGCGAGCAGTCAGTGCGGGCGCGTCGTCTACAGCGACTTCCATGTATCGGCAAAAGCACGCACGCAATGTTCGGCGAAAACCTGCGCGCAACAGGCCATCAGCTGCGGACCTGCCGGTGACGGCTGCGGAAATCTGCTGAGCTGCGGCACCTGCGCAACTGGCAAAACGTGCGGTGGCGGCGGCACGCCTGGCGTTTGTGGTTCGGGCACGCCGTGCGTCCCACGCGCCTGCGCGGCGCAAGACATCGACTGCGGGCCTGGAAGTGACGGCTGCGGCGCCAAGCTCGATTGCGGCGCATGTGCCACCGGGCAGGCCTGCGGCGCGGCGAGTCCGGGCAAGTGCGGCCAGCTACCGTGCTTGAGCGACACCGATTGCGGCTTCACGGCCAGCTGCACGGGCGCAACCATTGGCGCGCCAGGCCAATGCTCCGAGGCTTGTGACTCCGCGAACGATTGCCCGAACACGGGTTACAGCTGCTCGGGAGCGGCTGGCGGCTCATGTCAACAAGCCACGTGCGCGGCCGACAGCGATTGCGGCGTCGGTCGTACTTGTCAGGGTGGCACCTGCACCTGCTCGGGCGATAGCGATTGCAATGGCGGCGCCTGCACGAACCTGCTCTGCGATCCCGGCGCCAAGTGTCATTCAAACGCCGACTGCAGCAAGGGGAGCTGCGGTTCGGGCAGCGGCGCGACGGCGGGCAGTTGTGCGGCGGGGTTCGCGTGTCACAACGACTCGCAGTGCGGCCCCACCGGTCACTGCGGCAGTGGCACGAGCTCGACCAAGGGCACCTGCGCTTACACGGGCACGCATGCCTGCCACAAGAATGTCGACTGCGACAGCAACTCGTGCGGCACGGGCACGGGTTCGATTGCGGGCACTTGTCCGACGGGCGGAACCACGTGCCACAAGAATGTCGACTGCGACAGCAACTCGTGCGGCACGGGCACGGGCGCGACCGCCGGCTTATGCGCCAAAGGCGCGACCACGGTGTGTCACACCAATAGCGCCTGCGACAGCAATTCGTGCGGCGCGGGCACGGGCTCGACTGCCGGGACGTGTACGACGAGCACTCAGACGTGTCACAAGAATGCCGACTGCGATAGTGCTGCTTGCGGCTCAGGCACGGGCTCGACAACGGGTCTGTGCCTGAAAGGCGCAACCACGGTTTGCCATGCGAACACGGACTGCGATAGCGGCGCCTGCGGCTCCGGCACCGGCTCGACAGGAGGCACTTGCACGACGAGTGCCCTTGCCTGTCACGCCAATACCGACTGCGACAGTGGCGCGTGCGGCTCGGGTGTCGGTTCGGCAACTGGCCTGTGCCTCAAAGGTGCGACCACCGCGTGTCATGCCAACAGCGACTGCGACAGCAATTCGTGTGGCGCCGGCACGGGTTCGATCGCTGGAACCTGCACCACGAGTGCTCAGACCTGCCACAAGAACGCGGATTGCGACAGCTTGGCGTGTGGCTCAGGGACCGGCTCGGCGACGGGCCTGTGCGCCAAGGGCAGCACGACCGTGTGCCACAAGAACAGCGACTGCGACAGCAACTCCTGTGGTAGCGGCACTGGCGCCACTGCCGGCACCTGCAGTGGAACTGGCACCTGTCTGTCAGCCGCGAACTGCACGAACGGCGCCTCTTGCGTCGCCGGCAAGTGCACGGGTGGCTGTCGATTGGATGCGGACTGCGGCACAGGCGGCAGCTGCAACAACGCCAAGTGCAGCACACCTGCGGCTTGCGCGAGTGACGCCGCGTGCTTGTCGAGCCTTTCCTGCAGCGGAGCCAAGTGCAGCAGCAAAGCCTGCGCCCTCGACGCCAACTGCACCGTTTCTGGCAGTACTTGTAACAACGCCAAGTGCAGCACACCTGCCGCCTGCGCGAGTGACGCCGCGTGCTTGTCGAGCCTTTCCTGCAGCGGAGCCAAGTGCAGCAGCAAAGCCTGCGCCCTCGACGCCAACTGCACCGTTTCTGGCAGTACTTGTAACAACGCCAAGTGCAGCACACCTGCCGCCTGCGCGAGTGACGCCGCGTGCTTGTCGAGCCTTTCCTGCAGCGGAGCCAAGTGCAGCAGCAAAGCCTGCGCTATCGACACCAACTGCAGCGTTGCTGGCAGTACTTGTAACAACGCCAAGTGCAGCACACCTGCCGCCTGCGCGAGTGACGCCGCGTGCTTGTCGAGCCTTTCCTGCGGCGGAGCCAAATGCAGCACTAAAGCCTGTGCCACCGACGCCAACTGCACTGTTGCTGGCAGTGCTTGTAACAACGCCAAGTGCAGCACACCCGCAGCCTGCGCGGGCGACAGCGCGTGTTTGTCGAGCCTCTCGTGCACGGGCGCCAAGTGCAGCACGAAGACCTGCGGCGCGGACAGCGCCTGTAGCGTGGGTTTGGTGTGCAACAACGCCAAGTGCAGTACGCCAGCGACGTGCGCGGGCGACGCGGCGTGCCCGGCAAGTCTCTCGTGCACCGGTGCGAAGTGCAGCACGTCGACCTGTGGGGCCGATAGCCAGTGCCCGCTCGGGCTCTGCAGCAACGCGACCTGCAATGCCAGCAGTTGTGCTTCCGACGGTGACTGCGCGACGAACTATCTGTGCGGCGGCACATGCCAGCCTTTCACGTGCACGACCGGCACGGATTGCGCGAGCGGCGTGTGCACGGCCGGCATCTGTGCCTGTACTACGGGCGAAGACTGCGGCGGCGCACAGTCTTGCAACGGTGCACTGCAAGGTAGCTGCAAGAAAACTTGCAGCACAGACGCGGACTGCGCCCCGGACAAGTGCGTGGGCGGGCAGTGCGGTGGTTGCACCAGCTCTGCGGACTGTCACGATCACGCCTTCACCCCGACCTGTACGGGTGTGCCGACCGCAAACTACGGCAGCTGTACTCGCACGGATTGGGACGTATTCCCCGCGGTTTGTCGGCAGGGCGAGCTGTCTGGCCAGGAAAAGGCGCTCGAATTCATGTTCTTCGACCTCACCGCCTGCGTGTCTCCGGACAACTTGGCGCCGCCACCACCGGTCACCATTCCCAGCTACGGGCCTGCCACGTTCGTGCAAGATTTCAGCGCGTCCTGCACGGACGGCAACAAACCCATCTGGCGAGAGTTCGATTGGCAGGCTCGGTTGCCGGATCCAGCGGGTGGCTCCTCGATCGTGATCAGCGCGCAAACTGGGGTCGACTCGATGCACCTCGCACCAGCCACACCGGTCAACGTCGCGACCACGACTACCAGCACCGCACTCGGTCCCACTGGCGCGAATTTCGACGTTGGCTTGATCGACACGGATAAGAGCCAAACGCCGCCGGTCGGCGCGCTGAGCTCGGTGCCACTGGCGTCGAGTGACCTACTCAGGCTCACCATCACGATGAACCCGAGCGCCAATCAATTGAATGCCCCGACGCTGCTACAATGGAAAGTGCAATACGATTGCGCGCCCGCTGAGTAAGTACGCGGCTGAGTCCGATTTCGGACATAGTTCGTGCCTAGCGCGTGCCCCCTCGGTCCTCGTAGGACGCCTCGGCGAGCGCGCGACCAATGCCGTTAGTACCGCCGGTGATGAGGATGGTGTTCCCGGTCAGTTGCATGTCTTTTCTGGCGCGGAAATCCGAGCGATTGGTTGGATCAGGCGAGGACCGCGGGTTGCAGTACCTCTTCGCACCACTGTCGAAAACTGGTGGTAGTGGTGTTCGTCGGCGTTCGCGGTTCGGCGTTGTCGAGGCCCTCGTTCTTGGCCAGCATCATGTCGAGCGTGCCCTGCGCCATGGCTTCGGACATGCCTGCTCCGAGCAACCTGGCTTTGAAGGCATCACCAGGGATTTGCTGGAACGCCCCTGACTTACCGAGCACCTCCGACATGATTTGCGCCATGTCATTGAAGGACAAGTCTTCGGGGCCGAGCACCGCGACGTGATCTTGTCCGCGCCAGGACGAATCGAGCAGCAGCTGGGCGGCAGCGGTCGCGATGTCGCGGCTGGCGCACGTCGGAAGCTTGCGGTCCCCGGACAGCGGCGCGAAGAACATGCCCTGCGCCTTGATCGTCGCTACCTGGCGGAGGACATTGTCCATGAACGAGGGCATCGTCAGCGCTCTGTAGGCCACGCCCGAACTCGCGATCAGGTCGTCCATCGCGAGCGATGCAGTGACCAGTCCAGCGTTCTTGACCGGTGCCGTGCCACGACCGAGGGCCGAAACTCCGACTACTCTCCGGACGCCGTGGTTCTTCATCGCAGCGCAGGCAGGCCGGGTGAAGTCTAGATACGCGGCCTCCACGCTCTTGGCGTGCGGGTCTGGTGGAACGAGCCAGAACACGGCATCGGCGCCCGCGAATGCCCGGTTTACGACAGCGACGTCGCCGTGCGAGCCCTGCACGATTTCGACGCGCTCGCGTAGGTGCGAGGGGAGACGCTTCGGGTCGCGCAGCACGACTCGGACCGCGGCGCCGCCGTTGAGGACATTCTCGAGGACTTTGGTGGCCAATGGTGCCAGTGGGCGCAGTGACGACGATCATCTGAATTTCCTTTTTACCGGGAACGCTGATCACAATTCAGGCCGCCGCCGATCACCACACAATCGTAGGCGGCGCCGCCCTTCAACACACTTTCCAGCAGGGCACTTCCGGCCGCATCAGGCGTGATCAGGTTCGAAACACCACGTCAATCCCGCACGGGCTGCTACGCGTGACGACAGGCGTCGGGTTCGGAATCAACGTGCTCGCCCAAGAGCTACCGGAGTTTCTCGTTCGCTATCCGGGCGTCACCGTGTCGCTCGACCTCTCTAGCGAGACGAAGGGCCTAGTCGCTGATGCGGATGTGGCAATCCGGCTAGGTCCGATGCCTGATTCCGGCTTGGTTTCTGCGCGGCTGCGAACCATCACCCGTCATCTCTGCGTCTCGCCGTCCTACCTCGAGCGGCGGGGCAGGCCCGACTCGCTCGTGGAGCTCGGCCGTTGCTCGACCAGAAGGTCGATTGTGTGGGTCGCGAGATCGCTCGCGAGGTCCCTATGGTTTGCCGACGAATGTGGTGACACTCTGGGCAGGAAGGGAGGCGCTGAAACGCGCGTTGCTGACGTTGATGGGGCTCTTCTCTGCGAGATTATCGCTCGCGGAGGTCACCCAAGGCATGACCGTGCAGGGGGCCGCTCCAGAGACGAACAAGGATACCGGCGTCGCACTCGTGTTGTTGTTGATGGCCACCATGACAACGGTTCCATCTGCCGGGTTCTTGTACGCCGTGAGCAGCACGCCCGACGGAACGGTTCCCGAAGTCGAGACCCGCGTGTATCCAGGTCGAACGAAGCGGGAGAAATTGCCCATCACCCAGAGGCGCTTGGTCCAGGTATTCGTGGTCGTGTCGTAGAGGCAGCCGCCGTTGCCCGAGGCATTGTACACCCACCACAGGTGCCAGGCATTGAGGTTGGCCACCGTGAGGTCAGCGTGCATCTGCTTGGCCATCAGCAGTGCGCTGGCGATGCCGTCGCCGTTCGAGTCGCCGCTCGCAGTTCCCGTATCGACTTCGGTCTCCCAATATTCCTTGGAGCTGTCGGCCGCGATGGCCTTGTTGGCGGCAACCACAGCCGCGTTGCTGCTATCCGGCCCTAAACCGTAGCGGTGACCGGCAAAGATGCTGACGTATTTGTACGCCAGCGCGTCACTCTGGATCGCCGTGAAGTAGCTTGGAAACCCGTACCAATTCTGCGTTTCGGGGCCCATGACCTTCACGTCGATAGCGGCCATAGCAGGACCCAGAGTTTCGATCCAGGTGGCCAATTGTGCCGCCGAGTAAGAGGTCGTGCTGTTGATGCCGCAGCTGTCTGGCTCGTTCTCGGCAGACACCGCGTAGATCGGAACGCCCTGAGATTTCGCGTTCTGCACCCAGGTGACGAGGGCGCTGGCCAAACCGCTCGGGTTGCTGAGCACGGGCATGCTTCCGGTTTTGCAGCCGTTGGGGTTGGTTTGGGTGGTCGTGTAACTACCGCCTTGAGCACCGTTGGTGCCTGTTCCCCATGGAGTCATCCAGACTTTGACCCCGCTCGCTGCTGCCGATTTGGCAATCGCGAGCCCGTCGCCATATCGGATGCGAAGCAACGACATTCCGGCGCCCTTGGTGGTGGACCAAAGAAAGTCCGCGTCCGATGCGTTGCGGTAGCTCCCCGCCCAGGCAGAGGACACACCAAAACCCGAGATTTTTTGGTGCAAGCTCGAGAGGCTCACGGTCACGTCGCCCGCTTGCGCGCTCCCGCTGCTGCACGCGGTTTGGTTGATGGCACCGCCCATCCCGGTGCCGGATGCTCCGGCGGTCCCGCTACCCGCAACTCCTCCGCCGCCGGCACCCGCTTGCCCCACGCCCATGCCACCGCTTCCCGCGCTGCCATTCGCTCCCCCGCTGGCTCCCAGCGCACCACCTACGGCGCCGATTGCTCCACTTGCTCCTAGCGCACCACCTACTCCTCCGCTCGCTCCGCTTACCCCACCTCCCGCTCCCGAGTTGAATGCTCCACCGCTAGTCGAACCTCCGCCGGCAGTTGCCGTCGGCGTGGGATCCGATCCGCATGACGCGGCAAATATTGAAAGGGTCAGAGTGGATAGTTTGGCTATGGCACGACTGCGCGGCATGAAACCTCGGGGTTGAGGCAGCCGCGTTCCTGGTGGGGCGCCTGCTAGTGGGGTACGGCGGAGTGACGCAAAGGCGGGGTCGCGCATTACTCGGACTCGCATCTGCGAACAACTCTCACCCTCCCTAGCTGTCGACGCGAGCGGGGGTTTGTTTGGGAAAATTCAATCGCGTACCGATTTGCTGGTCGACGCGGCTGCGCATCCCGCAACCAGTCAACGCGGCTGGGCTCTTTACGAACCAGTTCGGATACCGGACTTCCAATCCGAAGGTCGTAGGGTCGAATCCTACCGGGCCGCACAGCTCGACCAAAGCTCGCAAAACGAGCACGCTCAGGCGCGCCGCCCGTTTGGCGAAGCGCACCGCAGCAGCGGCGGACAGCGTCGGCCGCGATCGTCCTGGCGC
>OUNO011323150.1_pt1 | contig 35727 bp, 34 predicted proteins | sample 1779811 | NCBI WGS metagenome assembly OUNO01 (sample SAMEA3914804, study PRJEB12502) | metagenome | biome: forest; material: soil | place: Canada | collected 2010-06-25 | depth 0.3 m
CGCACCGGCGGGTCGGGCTCATGCAGCTCCAGCGCCAGACTGCCGATCGGGCAGCCGTAGACGCAATCGGTGGAGACCAGCATGCCTCGGTAGGCGGCGAGCAGCGCGAATATGCGCTCGATCGGATCGTCGACACCTTTCCACGCGGGGGCCAGCAGCATCGGCCCGATGCCATCGCGATATCGGCGCAGCACCTCCAGCAGCAGATCCTGTTTGGTCGGAAACGCGTGGTACAGGCTGCCCGAATTGGCCCCCGCTTCGCGCAGGATGTCGGCCACGCTGGTCGAACCGTAGCCCTTTTCCGCGAACAGCCGCATGGCGGCCATGACCAGGCGGTCGGCTGTCGAACCTGACCCTTGAGCGTTCATTCAAGTGGTCAAGTGCCACGGCTTGGTTGATCAGTCAAGCCAATTCGCCAACAAAGAAAACCCCGCCGGAAAGGCCCGGCGGGGTGTGACCCGTCAGTTCGAGACGAGGCTATTCCGCCGCGATCGCCAGGGCCCGCTCGCGGAAGTTGATGGTCTTCAAGTAGGCGATGCCTTCTTCGGCGATGTCATCGCCGACCATGCGGTCGCCCTCGGCCTTCAGCTCATCCATGTCCACATACATGCCGTAGAAGGCGCGCGTGCGGTCGGTGATGATGCCGGCATTGAGCAGGGTCTTGATCAGTACCCGGAAGATGTTGGTCGCTTCCTTCATGTCCTCCCGGCGGGCCTCGTCGGTGGCCAGTTTCTGAATTTCCTCGAGCACCTTGTCGGGATCGAGTCCGAATTCGGCATAGAGGTCGCGCTGCTCGGAGGGGGAGACCAGATTGAACAGGACGCTCTGGAAGCAATGCGCCGCCCAGTCTTCGACGACGGCGTGTTCTTCGGGGCTGAGCTTGGGCACGGTGCGATCGGCCCAGATCTTGCCGAACTTGTGGTGGAAGGCCTCGTCGGTCATTACCAGCTGCATCAGCTTGCGCCCGAGAGGGTCGTTGAGCTTCTGGAAGAAGGTCGCGAACGCGCCCATGGCCAGGCCCTCGACCAGCATCTGCATGCCGACGATCTTCTTGTAGACCTCCGGAGCGGAGATGATCTCCACCAGCAGGTCCTTGAGGACGGCGCTGCATTCCACCGGCCGGCCCCAGCGCGCCTTGATGTATTTGGCGAAGGCGGTGACATGCCGCGCTTCCTCGCGCGTTTGGTTGGCGGCGTATTCCTGCGCGCCTTGGTCGTAGAGCACGTGGCACAGGCTGGCAGACAGGTTCAGGGCGCCTTGCTCGCCGTGAAGGATCGAGGAGAAGCTGCGCAGCAGCGACTTGTTGACGAACTGAGCCCGTAGCGACGGGTCTCGCAGATGGTTGGAGACGTATTCCGTCTGCAGGGCGATGTTCAGGTCTTCCGGGACAAGCGGCTGGTTCATCATGTCCCACGGCTCGTCGAAGTCGATGTACTTCTTGTCGAGCGGGTCCCAGAAGTGGTCGTGAGTGGCGCTGATGATCTTGTCGAAAGCGGTGGACCGCTTTTCGTAGCGATCCAGCGTCAGCATCGACTCAAAATCGTCCGGCGCCACCGCGTCGTACATGGAGTCTTTAGTGATGTTCCCGTCGGCCACGGCAGAGTCTCCCACGCAAGGTTATCGTCGGTTATTTAGCCACTGCGATGAGGACGTCAAGAAAAATGACGCAGGCGTCACGAATTTGTCGCCGAGCCCCGCCTAATCGGACTTGATGCCCACCATCACCGCGTTGGGCGTTCCGCACTTCACGCTGCGTCCATCGACACTGTTGCGACAGATCATGACCGCCTTCTTGGCCGGAGAAGGAGGCGGCGGCGCGGGCGCTGGGGCGACGGCGGCCGGCTGGGGCGCCGGCGCAGGCCTTGAACAGGCGCCCAGGGCCAGAACGGCGAGCAACGCCGTCGCGCCGCTGGCGAGCGCGCGGATCACTCCGCGGCCACCATGGCAGCGGCGCCTTGCCGGACCTTGTCCTTGAAATTGATTTCCTGGAGATAACGGATGCCGGCCTCGGCGATGGCTTCGCCCGGCATGGTGTCGCCCTCGGCGCTCAACTCCTCCATGTCGACGTAGGCAGCGTAGTATCCGCGGGTCCGCTCGGTGATGATGTGGCCCTGAAGCAGGGTCTTGATCATCACCCGAAAGGCGTTGGTTTCGCCTCTCATCTTTCGGTTCGGATCGCGATTGGCCTGCATCTCTTTCATGCCATCGATGACACGCTGTGGATCCAGACCGAACCGTTCATAGACCGGCGCATGCTGTTGCGGGCCAGCCTGGTTGAACAGCAGCGACTGAAAACAATGCGCCGCCCAGTCCTCGACCAGGTCGCGTTCCGCCTGGCTCATCATCGGCACGGTGCGGTCGGCCCAGATCTTGCCGAACTTGTGATGGAAGGCTTCGTCGGTCATCACCAACTGGAACAGCTTCCTGGCCACGGGGTCGGCGTTGTAGCGATACCCGTTGGCGAAGGCGCCCATGGCAAGGCCCTCGACCAGCATCTGCATGCCGACGATCTTCTTATAGACCTCCGGTGCCTCGATGATCTCGACGAGCAACGCCTTGAGCGCCGCGCCGCACTCCACGGGCCGTCCCCATCGGGAATGGATGTACCTGGCGAAGGCGGTGACGTGGCGCGCTTCCTCGCGCGTCTGGTTGGCGGCATATTCCTGGGCGCCCTGATCCCAAAGGACATGGCACAGGCTGGCGGAAAGATTCAGCGCACCCTGCTCGCCATGCAGGATCGAGGAGAACCCCCAAAGCTGCATGTGGTTGATGAAGGCGATGCGCGCCTTGGAGTCACTAAAGAAGTCCGAGACGTAAGGCACGCGCAGGGCGAACACGTGGTGGTCAGGGACCATGGCCACGCCCTCGAGATCGAATGGCTCGTCGAAATCGATGTAGCGTTTGTCCAGCGGGTCCCAGAAATGGTCATGAGTGGCGCTAATGATCTTGTCGAACGCTGTGGAGCGTTGGCCGTAGCGGTCAAGCTCCAGCATTGACTCAAAGTCCGTCGGGGCCACGGCCCGATAAACCATGTCTTTAGTGATGTTGCCGTCGGCCACGCTGGCCTCCCTTTCCAGGTCAGTGATCAGTGTCAACCTTGAAAAGCCGAAGATCAATGTCGCTTGACCCCGGCGCCCGTTTATGAGAACAGATAGAGAACAACGCGGAGCCAAACCTTATGCGTGCGGACGGCAAAATCAACTACGTGGAGTTCCCGGGGAGGGACCTGTTGGCGACGAAACAGTTTTACACGGCGGCGTTTGGCTGGACCTTCACCGACTACGGTCCCGACTATACGGCATTCGAGGACCAGGGGACCGACGGCGGGTTCAATGGCCAGGACCCCACGTCCGCGCCGCTTGTTGTCGTTTACGCCGACCATCTCGAGGCCATGCTGAACAAGGTGGTCACCGCCGGGGGTGAGATGACGCGCGAGATACAGTCCTTCCCCGGCGGGCGGCGATTCCACTTTCGGGATCCGTCAGGAAACGAACTGGCGGTGTGGTCGGAAGTCTGAATTCGCCCCGCTTGCGTTCGACTTCAGCTTGGCCATAGCCGGCGATCGTGCCGAGACGCGATTGGGCGACTCGCCAGTTTCCGCTATATCGCCCGTGACGGCGTAGCGGCATAGTTTGCCCGCAGCTGTTTGGCGCGCTTGCCAGTTCGAGTAGAGCAGGGCGACGCCGTAGCGTTTGTGGAGGGCGGTCATGTTCATTGGCGACATACTCGTCGCGCTCGATCTGGTGACGCCGGATGACCTGACCGCGGCGCGGGAACTTCAGCGAGCCAAGGGTGGCCTCCTCGGTGACCGCCTGCTGGAGCTCGGTCGGATCAGCGCCGAAGACCTTGAGGCGGTCATCAATATCGCGCCGGCGTCGCCGCGTGGCATCGAGGAGACCGGAACCCAACTTTCCACCCTGCTCGGGCTGCTGGTGAAGGCCATCTATTCGGCCAGTGTGGAGACGCCATCGGAGATAGCCGAGCTCCTGAAGCTGCCGACGGCGGTCGTCATGGAGCTGATCGAGGAGGCCGAGCAGCGCCAGCTTGTGGCCCTCGTGGGCGCGGTCAAGGCCGACGTGACTTCGGAACGAGTGTTCGCCCTTACCAGGGGCGGCGTAGAGGCGGCGCAGGCGGCCATGAACCGAAGCGAATACGTGGGTCCCGCTCCGGTGTCGCTGGATGGATTTCGTCTGCAGATCACGCGCCAGCCGATCACCGACGAACGTTTTGACCAGGTGGCCATTGACGACGCTTTCGGCGACCTCGTTGTCTCCGAGGACCTGTTTCGCAAGCTTGGCCCAGCGATCAATTCGGGCGCGTCGATCCTGCTCTACGGACCGCCTGGAAACGGCAAGACTTCGATCGCCGCGAATATCGGTTCGCTGTTCAAGGACATCGTCTATGTCCCGCATTGCTTCGAGGTCGATGGCCAGATCATCAAGGTGTTCGACCCCTTGGTTCATCGGCAAGTCAGGGACCAGGCCGACAGGCCCGGCGACCCCTTGGCTTCAGACCGCGAATATTTCGACCGCCGATGGGAGGCTTGCCGGCGGCCGGTCGTATTCGTCGGCGGCGAGCTGACCCTGGAAATGCTCGATCTCGGCTACAACGCCGAGTCGCGATTCTATGAGGCCCCGCTGCATATCAAGGCCTTGGGGGGCGTGTTGTTGATCGACGATTTCGGTCGCCAGTTGGTCACGCCGAAGGCGCTGCTCAATCGCTGGATCACACCGTTGGAAAGTCGACGCGACCATCTGAAACTGTCCACCGGCAAAAGCTTTTCGTTGCCGTTTGACGAACTGGTCTTGTTCGCCACCAACATGTCGCCGCGGGATCTCATGGACGCCGCCTTTCTCAGGCGCATTCCCTACAAGATCGAAATTCCAGCCCCCTCGGTCGAAACCTACCGCTCGATCTTCAACAAGGTCGCCACGGACCAGGGCGTTCAGATCCCCAAGGAGGCCATCTCCGCCGTCATCAGCCAGATTGGCGAATGGAAAAATTTCCCGCTGGCCGGCTATCAGCCGAAGTTCATCATTGAACAGATCCGCGCAGCCTGCCGGTTCGAAAACATCCCGTGGGACGTCCGACCGCAATACGTTGAAATGGCGCTGAGCAACCTGCACACCCGAGATTCGGACGAGAAGCCGCCTCCCGGTGCGCCGCACCGCGCTCCCCACGCGTCCGAAGCGTCTCGCCGCCCGGTTCAGTGACGCGCGCGCCTCGCCTATAGCTGCGGGATCGTCCATGGAGACCGGCATGCGTCGTCGCACATTTCTGGCCACCTTTCCGCTGGCCGCCGCCGCATCAACCGGAGCGGCGGCGGCGGCGGCGACTCCCACGGACGCCGGTCTTGATCGACCGGATATGCACGGGGGCGATCGCATCACGGGCGAGGCCTTCGCTTCGCGGTCGACGGCCTGGGGCGTTCACGGCGCGGCGGCCACGGCTCACCCCCTGGCCACGCTCACGGCGGTAGAAACGCTCAAGGCCGGCGGTTCCGCGGTGGACGCGGCGATCGCCGCCAACGCGGCCCTGGGCTTGTTGGAGCCGATCTCCTGCGGAATTGGCGGCGACTGTTTCGCTATGGTCTGGGATCCGAAGGCGCGCAAGCTGTCCGGTTTGAACGGCTCCGGACGCTCGCCGCACTCCCTCAGTCTGGCGACCCAAAGGGAGCGCGCGAAGAACGGCTATATCGCTTCTCACGGCGCGGTTTCCGTCTCCACCCCTGGCGCGGTCGACGCCTGGTGGTCACTTCATCAGCGATATGGTCAGTTGAAATGGGCCGAACTGTTCGCGCCGGCGATCGAGATGGCGACCGAGGGAACCCCGGTCCCACAGACAATCGCCTACTACCTGGCCGCTTCGAATCGCTTCTTCACCAAGCCCGGGACCGGCATCGAAGAGGTGGAAAACTTCAAACGCGTGTGGGCCCCAAACGGCGCGACGCCGGCCGAAGGGGAGGTGTTCGCCAACCCCGCGCTGGCCCATACCTATCGCCTGATCGCAGAGGGCGGCCGGGCAGGCTTCTATGGCGGCGAGGTCGCCGATGTCATCGACGCCTACTTCAGGCGGATCGGCGGCTGGTTGTCCAAAGCCGATCTCGCCGACCATCATTCCGAATGGGTGGAACCGCGCTCAACCCGCTATCACGGCGTCGACGTGTGGGCGTTGCCGCCGAACAGCCAGGGACTGTCCACCCTTCAGATCCTCAACATCCTGGAACGCTTCGACCTCAAGGGGCTGGGCTTTCAATCGCCGGCCAGCTTTCATCTCCAGATCGAGGCCAAACGGTTGGCGTTCGAGGACCGCGCCCGCTACTTCGCCGACCCCCAATTCGCCAAGATCCCCGTGGAATGGCTGATATCGAAGGAGTACGCCGCCGAGCGGGCGGCGCTCATCCATCCGGACCGGATCCTCACTCCGGTCTATCCCGGGAGCGCGCCCAGTCACGGCGACACGACCTACCTCTGCACCGCCGACTCCGACGGAATGATGGTCTCGATTATCCAGTCGAATTATCGCGGCATGGGCTCGGGACTCTCGCCTGACGGGCTGGGATTCATGTTCCAGGATCGTGGCGAGCTGTTCTCCCTGCGCGATGGGGCCCCGAACCTCTACGCTCCGGGCAAACGGCCCTTCCAGACCATCATTCCAGGCTTCGCCACCCGGGACGGTGAGCCGTGGCTCGCTTTCGGCGTCATGGGCGGCGACATGCAGCCTCAGGGTCAGGCCCAAGTCATCATCAACCAGCTCGACTACGGTCTGGGGTTGCAGGCCGCCGGCGACGCCCCGCGCTGGCATCACGAAGGCTCGAGCGAACCCACCGGGGCGCCTCAGGATGGCGTGGGGACGTTGCGGCTCGAGGGCGGAGTCCCTGCGGCGACCCGCTCCGCCCTTACCGCCCTCGGCTGGCGGCTCGGTGGTTCGGACGGCGGCTTCGGCGGTTATCAAGCTATCGAGCGCCTGGCCGGCCGCTATGGCGCCGCCACCGAGATGCGCAAGGACGGCGTCGCGCTCGCCTATTGAAGGAACATGGCCATGACGCGCGATGAGATGCGCGAGATCTGCCTGTCCTTCCCGGGAGTCACCGAGGGGACCTCCTATGGCCGGCCCTCGTTCCTGGTGAACAAGAAGTTCTTCACCCGCCTGCGGGCCGAAGACGACAGCGTCGTCCTGTTGGAGGTCGGTTTCGACGAGCGCGAGCTTCTGCTCGAAGCCGAGCCGCAGACCTTCCACCTCACCGCCCATTACAAGGACTACCCGGCGGTGCTGGCCCGGATCGCGACCCTGCATCCCGGTTCGTTCAGGAACCTCCTCGAACGCCGGTGGCGCAAAATCGCGCCCAAAGGGCTGATCAAGGCGCGCGACGCAGCTGCGGACGAGCTCTAGAACTCGTCGTGAATCATGGCGTTGAAGTGGTCCATGACCTCCTTCATGCTTTCTTCCGGCGGCAGATCGTCGCCCACTGCGGCGGCGGCTCTCTTCTCCGCCACCCGCAACCGCGCCACCACCACGCCGCCCTGCACAATGACCAGTTCGTCCTCGCCCTCGAGCTCCGCGAGGATAGTGGCGATACGCGGTGGAAGATCGTCGAGATCGATTTGCTTCATATCCCCCCCAGTCTAGTCGTCCCGGCTGCAGGGTGACAGCGTTGCGTTGGCGTCCTAGAGCAAGATGGTTTGAGACGGAATCGGCTCAAAGCTGAATCTTGCTCGTCGATTCAACGTGTAGAGCCCGATTCAGCCTTTGCATATGTTGCAAAGCCATCGGGCTCTGGGGAACCGCATGGCCTATCGCAGCCTGCGCGAATTTATCGCCGTCCTTGAAGCGGAAGGCGAGCTCGTGCGCGTCACGGCGCCGGTTTCCACCGTGCTGGAAATGACGGAGATCTGTACGCGCCTGTTGGCCGAGGGCGGTCCGGCAGTCCTGTTCGAAAACCCCGTGGACGCCGCCGGCAAACCGGCCGCGATGCCGTGCCTGGCCAATCTGTTCGGCACTGTGCAGCGTGTCGCCCGTGCGGTGACCCTGGAGGGTCGAGCTCGTACGTCAACCGCTGACCTTCGCGAGGTCGGCGAGATGCTGGCTTTTCTGCGCCAACCGAAACCGCCCAAGGACCTGAAGGGCGCCTGGGAAATGCTGCCGCTGGCCAAGACGGCGATGGACATGCGTCCAAAGGTCGTAAGCCGCGCGCCGGTCCAGCAGGTGGTCCTGAAAGGGGCCAACATCGATCTCGCCCGTTTGCCCATCCAGACCTGCTGGCCAGGAGAGCCGGCGCCGCTGATCACCTGGCCCCTGGTGGTGACTCGGGGGCCGTCGGATGGGGCGGAAGACGACTTCAATCTCGGCGTCTACCGCATGCAGGTGGTTGGGCGCGACCGTACGCTCATGCGCTGGCTGGCCCATCGCGGCGGGGCCCAGCATCACCGGCGGTGGAAGGAAGCGGGCCGGCCCAAGGCGCTGCCGGCGTGCGCGGTGATCGGGGCCGATCCGGGAACCATCCTGGCCGCGGTGACGCCGATGCCGGATACCTTGTCCGAATACCAGTTCGCCGGCCTGCTCCGCGGCGCCAGCGTCGAGCTCGTCGCCGCCAAGACCCAGCCCTTGCTGGTCCCGGCTCACGCCGAGATCGTGATCGAGGGCGAGGTTCTGCTCTCGGACTACATGGACGAGGGCCCGTACGGCGACCACACCGGCTACTACAACAGCGTCGAGCCCTTCCCGGTATTTCAGGTGACCGCCATCACCATGCGGCGGGACCCGATCTATCTCACCACCCACACCGGCCGACCGCCGGACGAACCCAGCGTTCTCGGCCAGGCGCTGAATGAGGTCTTCATCCCGCTCATCCAGGCCCAGTTCCCCGAGATCACCGATTTCTGGCTGCCACCTGAGGGATGCAGCTATCGCATCGCCGTGGTGTCGATCCGCAAGGCGTTTCCCGGCCACGCCAAGCGCGTGATGATGGGCGTGTGGTCCTATCTGCGTCAGTTCATGTACGCCAAATGGGTCATCGTCGTGGATGACGACATCGACCCCCGCGACTGGAAGGATGTGATGTGGGCGATCGCCACGCGCATGGACCCGGCGCGCGACATTACCGTGATCGAGAACACGCCCATCGACTACCTGGACTTCGCATCCCCCGAGAGCGGCTTGGGCGGCAAGATCGGCCTCGACGCCACCAACAAATGGCCGCCGGAGACAAAGCGGGACTGGGGACGTGAAATCCGCATGGACCAGGCGGTGGTCGAGGCGGTGACGGAGATGTGGCCGCAGCTGGGGCTGCCGGGATCGGGCGCGCCAATCTGGAAATAGCCGCGGGTCTTTCCGACAAGCTTTGCCGCCCTATGTAATCAGGCGCCCGCGTTCGCGCGATGGAAGGAAAGGAACCGCCGTGGCCACATCGCTTCGCTTCGCCGCCGTCATCCTGGCTGCAACTCTCTTGTCGGCCGGCCTCGCCCAGGCGGCTTGCCCGACCGGTTTGCCGCCGAGCGTTACCTGTGGCGCGCCGGACGCCAAACTGGCCCCGGCGGGGACGTACAAGATTGATCCCAACCACGCGGCGGTTGTCGCCCGCGTCAGTCACATCGGCTACTCGCTGAGTGTTTTCCGGTTCGGCAAAGTGAGCGGCGAGCTCACCTGGAATCCGGCGGCCCCCAACGCATCCAAGCTTTCGACCGCAGTGGACACCGCCTCGATCGAGACGCCCGTAGCCGGCTTTCCGGAAGAGCTGGCCGGAGACAAATACCTGAAATCCAAGGCATTTCCCCAAGCCACCTTTGTCTCGACGAGCTTTCGACAGCTCAATCCGACGCACGGCCGCGTAGGCGGCGACTTCACCTTGCTTGGCGTCACCCACCCGTTGACCTTCGACGTCGAGTTGATCGGCGCGGGTAAGGGCTTTGGAGCGCCACGCATGGGGGTGGAGGCTCGCGCCGTGATCGACCCCAAGGCCTACGGGATGTCGCCCTTCTTTGTCGATCCGATCCAGCTTGTGATCGACTCCGAATTCGTGCGCGCGCCCTGACGGCGGTTGGTAAGGGCTAGGCGGCTGGACAAGTCCGGCGTGCGGACCTAGAAGCCCGCCCTTCCGCTTGACCGGGGTCCGATTCCCCGGCGGCGCCGCACCGGACCTGCGCCCATGTCCCGCCCCAAGTCCACGGGCCGTCCCACAAGGACGGGCTCCTCACAGCGCCAGCTTCGCGCCGGCGAACTGATCCGTCACGCCCTGGTCGAGATCCTGCGACAGGAGAGCCTAGCCGATCCCGCGCTCGCGGACGTGTCGGTGACTATGACCGAGGTGAAGCTGAGCCCGGACCTCAAGCACGCCATCTGTTTCGTCGAGCCGCTTGGCGGCGAGAATGCGCGCGCGGTGGTCGCGGGCCTCAATCGTGCGACTCGGCGGCTGCGGGGCCGTCTGGGCCACGAGATCGACCTGCGGTTCACGCCGGATCTCAAGTTCGTCCACGACGACCGGTTCGAAGCGGCCACGCGCATGACAACCTTGCTCAATGACCCGCGCGTGCGCCGAGACCTGGAAGCCGTTTCCGACGACGTTTCCGAGCCGGAGTGATGGGCCGCCGCCGAAAGGGAGACGAGGTCTCGGGCTGGGTGAACCTGGATAAGCCGCGCGGCCCTGGCTCGACCTGGGCCGTCGGGCGCGTCCGCCGCGCGTTCAACGCCCAGAAGGCTGGCCACGCCGGCACCCTCGATCCTCTGGCCAGCGGCGTGCTGCCCATCGCCCTCGGCGAGGCCACCAAGACCGTTTCGTTTCTCATGCACGCCGACAAGGCTTATCGGTTCAAGGTCCGCTGGGGCGTGGAGACGGCCAGTTTCGACGAGGAGAGCGCGGTCACCGCGGTCTGCGCCCTGCGGCCGTCCCGGGGCGCGATCTGCCAGGCGCTTGGCCCCTTCATCGGAGAAATCGATCAGGTCCCGCCGGCGTTCTCGGCTGTGAAGGTCGGCGGCGAACGGGCCTACGATCTGGCGCGCGGGGGACTAACCGTCCACCTCGAGGCGCGCAAAGTCACCATCCATGACGCACGGCTGGTCGATGCGCCCGATGATGATCACGCCATATTCGAGATCGAATGCGGCAAGGGCACCTATGTGCGCGCCCTGGTTCGCGATCTGGCGCTGAGCCTGGGCGTGCGCGCCCATGTGGCCGACCTTCGCCGGACGCGCGTGGGTCCGTTCGACGAGACCTCGGCGATTGCGCTGGAAAGTCTGGAGAGTTTGTGTCATAGGGGCGCGCCCCTGGAGGCGCTTCTTCCGGTCGAGACCGCCCTGGACGACATCCCGGGACTGGCCGTGACTACCGAAGACGCCTTCAGGCTGACGCAGGGACGGTCGATCGTTCTGCTTCCCCGGCAGGTTGAAACCTTAACGGCGCGGCTCAACGCCTCCCGCACAGTTTCAGCCCGTCATGGGACGAGGATCGTGGCCCTGTGCGAAATGCGGGCGGGACGGCTCAATCCCACGCGTGTTTTTCATCTGGCCTGAGCTGAAGAGACCCCGATGTCGATAACAGCCGTACGCAAGACCGAACTGATCAATACGCACGCCCGTTCGCCGGGCGACACCGGTTCCGCCGAAGTCCAGGTGGCCATTCTCTCCGAGAGGATCGCCAATCTCACCGGACACTTCCGGACCCATAAGAAGGACAATCACTCCCGTCGCGGCCTCCTGAAGCTGGTCTCGCAGCGACGCTCGCTGCTCGATCACCTCAAAACCTCCGATGAAGCCCGCTATCAGGCCATCATCGCCACCTTGGGGCTGCGCCGCTAGGCTAATTTCAGACAACGACGCGCGCGAGAGTACATCCGCGCGCCGTCCGACCACCGCCGCCCGCCATCGACAGGCATGAGGGCGCCGGTTGCTCCCGACGCCATAGTGGCGAGGGGCGCATACGCCGAGGGTTCAATCAGCAATCCTCACCCGCCTGTCGAACGAGGAGAGGATTCCGGAATTTATCGGCGTTATCCGCCGTCCGCCCTGTCCGCCCCCGAAGGGAATAGGCCCTCGGGATTTGAGAGAAAGAAGAACAAAGATGTTTGATATCAGACGCAAGTCCGTCGATTGGGGCGGCCGAAAACTGACCCTTGAGACCGGTCGGATCGCCCGCCAAGCCGACGGCGCAGTGCTCGCGACCTACGGCGACACCACCGTTCTGGCCGCGGTGGTTTTCGAGAAATCCCCAAAGCCGGGCCTCGATTTCTTCCCCCTTACCGTCAACTACCAGGAGAAGACCTTCGCCGCGGGCAAGATCCCCGGCGGCTTCTTCAAGCGCGAGGGCCGGCCGTCCGAGAAGGAGACGCTGGTCTCCCGGCTCATCGACCGCCCCATCCGTCCGCTGTTCGTCAAGGGGTTCAAGCACGAGACCCAGGTGATCGTGACGGTGCTGTCGCACGACCTCGACAACGATCCGGATATCGTGGCCATGGTCGCCGCCTCGGCGGCGCTGACCCTTTCGGGGGTGCCGTTCATGGGTCCGATCGCGGCGGCCCGTGTCGCTTTCATCGGCGGCGCGTACGTCCTCAATCCGACTCTCGACCAGGTCAAGGACGAGGATAATCGCCTCGACCTGGTCGTTGCCGGCACCCACGACGCGGTCATGATGGTCGAGTCCGAGATCAAGGAACTCACCGAAGACGAAGTCCTGGGTGGGGTCATGTTCGCGCACCGATCCATGCAGCCGGTGATCGAGGCCATCATTGAGCTGGCCGAGCACACCGCCAAGGAACCGTTCGACTTCGTCGCCGACGATGACGAGGCGCTGGTCGCCAAGGTCACCGCCTTGGTGGGCGCCGACATCAACGCCGCCTACGCCATCCAAGCCAAGGGCGCGCGCCATGAAGCGGTGTCCGCGGCCAAGGCCAAGGTGATCGCCGCCCTCGCGAAGTCCGAACAAAATCCGGATGGCCCCGAGCCGGCCAAACTGGGCGCCGCATTCAAGCAATGCGAAGCCAATGTGGTTCGGCGCGCGATCCTGGATACCGGAAAACGCATCGATGGACGGGCCGTGGACGTTGTCCGCCCCATCGTCTCGGAAGTGTCGATCCTGCCCCGGGCCCATGGCTCAGCCCTGTTCACGCGGGGCGAGACCCAGGCTCTGGTGGTCGCCACTCTGGGCACCGGCGACGACGAACAGTTCATCGACGCCCTGGAAGGCACCTACAAGGAGGCCTTCCTGCTGCACTACAACTTCCCACCCTATTCCGTGGGCGAGACCGGGCGCATGAACGCGCCCGGCCGGCGTGAGATCGGCCACGGCAAGCTCGCTTGGCGCGCCATCCGGCCGATGCTGCCGTCCAAGGAAGACTTTCCCTACACCATCCGGCTGGTCTCGGAGATCACCGAGTCCAACGGGTCTTCGTCGATGGCGACCGTATGCGGCTCGTCTCTGGCGCTGATGGACGCCGGCGTGCCGTTGAAGAAACCGGTCAGCGGCATCGCCATGGGTCTCATTCTGGAAAAGGACGGATTCGCGGTCCTCTCCGATATCCTGGGCGACGAAGACCATCTCGGCGACATGGATTTCAAGGTCGCCGGCTCCGCCGACGGCATCACTTCGCTGCAGATGGACATCAAGATCCCCGGCATCACCGAGGCGATCATGAAACAGGCCCTTGCCCAGGCTAGGGACGGCCGCCTGCACATTCTGGGTGAGATGGCCAAGGCCATCGACGGCGCCCGCCCGGACGTCGGCGAATATGCTCCGAAGATCGAGACCATCACCATCCCGGTCGACAAGATCCGGGAAGTGATCGGCACGGGCGGCAAGGTGATCCGCGAGATCGTCGCCACCACCGGGGCCAAGGTCGACGTCAACGACGACGGCGTGGTCAAGGTCGCCGCCAGCGACGGGGCCAAGATCAAGGCCGCGGTGGACTGGATCCGGTCGATCACCTCGGAACCGGAAGTCGGCCAGATCTACGAAGGCAAGGTCGTTAAGATCGTCGACTTCGGGGCGTTCGTGAATTTCTTCGGCGCCAAGGACGGTCTGGTGCACGTGAGCCAGATCGCCAGCGAGCGCGTGAACAAGGTCTCCGACGTGCTCCAGGAAGGCCAGGCGGTGAAGGTCAAGCTCGTCGGCTTCGACGATCGCGGCAAGACGCGTCTGTCCATGAAGGCGGTCGACCAGGTCACCGGCGAAGATCTCACCAAGCGGGAGACGGTCGAGGCGGACGCCTAGCGTCCGCTACCCCACCCGGCCGCTTTGCGGGCCACCCTCCCCATAAGGCGGGGAGGGAGGTTCGCTAGGCTCGTTTCCAGAATACCCCCGACCTCGCCACATGGCGCGGCGGCAGGCGCTTTCGGCCGGCCGCGGCATAGCCCAGCGATGTCATGAGTTCGGCCGTCAGCGCCTCGGCCGTGGGCGCCGCGGCCGCGTTCAGGCGATAGGTCTCGCCCAGGGTCTCGTGCATCAGCGTATCGATGCCGGCCATGGCCGGCAGGCCGTCGAGCGTCGCTTCCACGGCCGCCGCGCGTGCGCCTGGCGTGGCCATGATTTCCCGCATCCGCACGGCCAGGGGATCGTCCGCCGCTAGCGGTTCAGGTTCGGCGTAGGGCAGTCCCAGCAGCTCGATGGCGCGCGCTAGATGATTGCCCTCGGCCGAGTGGAGGGCCTTGGCTCGCTTCCAGACGGCGTGGAGCTCGTTCTGGCTGCGCTCGCGAAGCTTGCCCCGGGTCCAGCCGCCGATGAACACCTCTTCCTTCATGACGCTGGATTAAGGCGCCGGGACAGCTTTGCTCAAGGGGTGGGCCAACGTAGGTTGCCCTCATGGCCTATTTCACTCGCGGCGACGTGCGCCTCGCCTATGACGACATCCGCCCACCCGCCGCCGAGGCCGGCGTCGTTCTCCTGGTCCACGGCTTCGCCACCAACCGCGATGAAAACTGGCGCCGGCTCGGCTGGATGACCGCGTTCGAGCGCAAGGGATGGCGGACGGTGGCCCTCGATCTCCGCGGACACGGCGAGAGCGACAAGCCCCACGAGGCCGCGCTCTATGACCGTGACGCCATGGCTGGCGACGTCATCGCCCTGATGGATCACCTGGGTCTGCGCCGTGTCGACCTGATGGGATACTCTATGGGCGCGCATCTGGCCCTCGCCGCGGCCCTCGCCCGGCCCGATCGGGTCGCCAATCTTGTCCTGGGCGGGATCGGCAAGCGCGCCTCGCAGCAGAGCAGTCCCGCGCCGCAGGCGAAAATGACCATGTCCGAGGCCATGCGCGCGGAGAGCGTCTCCGCCATCACCGACGCCACCTTGAGGGGCTTTCGTCAGTTCGCCGACAATCAGGGCGAGGATCGCCTGGCGCTCGCCGCCTGCAGCGAGGGCGCCGGCCGTCCCATCGGACTGGCTGATCTGGGCCGGCTGGCCATGCCTGCCTTGGTGGTCGCCGGCGCGTTGGACGAGATCGCCGGTGACCCCCACGCCGTCGCTGACGCCATCCCCGGCGCCAAGTGCGTTGTCATACCCGGCTGCGACCATTTCAGCGCTATTCCGCACGCCCTCTACAAGGCGGCGGTGTTCGACTTCCTGGAGGGATGGCTGGACGAGATGTGAGCGCCTCAGGCGAGATTGTAGGCCCCGCCCTTCTCGAGCGCCTTCCTGAATGCCGGCCTCTCGTGCAGGCGCTCCACCCAGGCGGCCATCTTGGGCAGGGCCGCCAGCCGCCCGAACGCGCGACCGACCTCGCCGACGAAACTCATTTGCACGTCGGCGCCGTTGAACTCCTCGCCCATCAGGAAGCTGTGGCCGTCAAGCGCCCCCTCGACATAACCCAGGTGATTGTCGATCTCGCTGTCGATGCGCGCCTTGAGTGGCGCGCCGGCCTCCCCCAGCCGCATGGTGTAGAGATTGAGCATCAGGGGCAGCATGGCCGAGCCCTCGGCATAGTGCAGCCACTCGAGATAGTGCTCGTGCTCGGCCGTCCCGGGCTTGGGCGTGAGCCGCCCGCCGCCGTATTTGCGGATCAGATAATCGACCGCCGCGCCGGACTCGGCGATGGTCAACTCGCCGTCGGTGACAACCGGCGATTTGCCCAGCGGGTGGACGTCCTTGAGTTCGGGCGGGGCCAGGTTGGTGGTCGCGTCCCGCCGATAGAATTTGATTTCGTAGGGCGTTCCCAGCTCCTCGAGCAGCCATAGAATGCGTTGCGAACGCGAGTTGTTGAGGTGATGGACGATGAGCATGGGCTTTCCTTCGGGGCGAGAATGGCCGCCTTAGAAGCCCGCTAGCGCGACCGGACGCAATGGCGATGTTACGGCGAACGCGCTACGTTCGGCGTCAACCATGCACGTCGTCTTCACCTGGCTGATCCCAATCGCCCTGGCGGCCGTCTCCCTTACCTTGGCCGCGGGTATCTACAGCCTGTTCCGCGGCGGGGATTTCGCCCGCACGTGGTCCAACAAGCTGATGCGCCTACGCGTGCTCCTGCAGTTCTGCGCCATCCTCATCCTGGTGGCGGCGATGCTGTGGGGCCGCGCGCACCCCTGATGGAGGCGCCTCCTTGGTCCTGTTGAACCGCATCTACACCCGCGCCGGAGACGGCGGGGCGACGCGCCTGGCGAGCGGCGAGAAGGTCAGCAAGGCCAGCGCACGGGTCGCGGCTTACGGCGAGGTGGATGAACTCAATTCCGTCGTCGGCCTGGCTCGGCTGGAGACCGCGGCCGATGACATTCTCGACCCCATACTTGGCCGCATCCAGAACGACCTGTTCGACCTCGGGGCCGACTTGGCCACCCCGCCGGGCAAGCCCGGCGCGCCGGAGGCCCTGCGCATCGTCGGCGCCCAGGTCGAGCGGCTTGAGCGCGAAATCGACGCTCTCAACGAGGGCTTGGCGCCGCTCACCTCCTTCATCTTGCCGGGCGGCTCGCCGGCCGCCGCCCAGCTGCACCTGGCGCGCACCGTGTGCCGCCGGGCTGAGCGCTCCGCCGTGGCGTTCGCGCAAGGGGCCGAGGCCGCCGTCCACAAGGAAGCCCTGCGCTATCTGAACCGCCTCTCCGACCTGCTGTTCGTCGCCGCTCGTCACGCCAACGCCCGCGGAGCCGGCGACGTGTTGTGGGTCCCAGCGGCGAACCGGCCGCCGGCCTAACGCGCCGGCGTCGGCGGACGGGGCAGCGCTGGCGCCGGCTTGTAGGCGGAGAAGTCCCGTCCCGTGAAGCGCGCGACCGGGATCGGGGTCAGGCACTCGTGGTCGCGCGCGTCCCACCACGCGCCCGCCTGCTCGCACCGCTGCGCCGGCCATACATAGATCATCTGATAGCCGACCAAGCCGGCGCTGACGGCCACGAATAGGGCGAGCACGGTAAGGTGGGCGGTGGTGAACCAGCGTCTCATGGCGGCGCCTACATAGAGCCCTCGGGCCGCGCCCGCCAGGGTCTGGCGCACGGGCGGCGGCTCATCTTTTGGCCGCGCCGCCAAGGTGCGCGACCTCGACCTTCTCCAGCGTCACCAGGCCCAACTCGCCCATGGTGTCCAGCACGCCAAGGAAGGCGCGGATCTTGTCCTCGCTATCGACGATCTCGATCACCAGCGGCCGCTTGGCCGAAAGATCGAGGACCTTGGCCGTGTGCACCACGGCGTGCAGCCCAAATCCCATCGGTCCGCGCAGCACCGTGGCGCCGGCGAGCCCCGCGCGCGCCTTGATCACTATGTCCTCGTAAAGCGGGCGGTGCGCGTTGGTCTTGCCCTCCTCGGTGTAGATCCGGAGGAGAGCGCCGGGCTGAGGCGGCTGTATCGATGAGCTCCCAGGCGCTAAGGCGTTATAGCACCGCCGGGCGCGGCCGCGTTGCCAGTCCCCACGCGTTTGGCTAGCATCGGCGGCACATCAAAGTCGGGGATGGAGTCCCCCGCAACCGCCGCAAGGCTAATGACTCCTACCTCCAGTGTGGCGGACGCGTGTCTCCGCCGCCGGGGTAGGAGCGCCTCGTTCCTCCTCCCGTGTGACACGGCCAACACCGCCCTCAACGTCATGGGCGGCAAGCAAGCGAGGCGGACATGACCCATGTGTGGGCTCTGGCGGCGCTTTGGCTGGGTCTGGCGCTGGTCGCCACCCTCGTCTCCATCTGGCTGCGGATCGCCACGGCGCTCTCGGAAATCGTCGTCGGAACCATTGCCCAGCTGATCATCGGCGTCGTCGTGGGCGCGGCGCTGCTCGGCACGGGCGAATCCTGGATCACCTTTCTGTCCGGGGCCGGCGCCATCGTCCTTACCTTCCTGGCCGGCGCGGAGCTCGATCCGGTGGTGTTCAGGGCCAAATGGAAGGAAGCGAGCGCCGTCGGCGTCGTCGGTTTTGTCGCTCCTTTCCTGGGCTGCGCTGCGGCGGCGCACTGGTTACTCCACTGGGACGTGCGGCCGAGCTGGCTGGCCGGCGTGGCGCTTTCCACCACCTCGGTGGCGGTGGTTTACGCGGTGATGCTCGAGTTCGGCCTCAATCGCACCGACTATGGCAAGACCGTCTTGGCCGCCTGTTTCATCAACGATCTCCTGACCGTCCTGGCGCTTGGCCTGATCTTCGCCCCGTTCACGGTGAAGACGCTGGTCTTCGGCGGCGGCTCGCTGGCCGCGTTCGCCATCCTCCCCTGGCTCACGCCGCGATTCTTCCGTTTGTACGGCGGGCGGCCCTCGGAGTTGGAGGCGAAATTCCTGATGCTCACCCTGTTTGGCCTAGGCGCCCTGGCGACCTGGGCCGGCAGCGAGGCCGTTCTGCCCGCCTACGTCATCGGCATGGTGCTCGCCGGCACGGTCGGCAAAGACCACGCCCTCATCCGCCGCCTCCGGACTTTGACTTTCGGCCTCCTGACCCCATTCTATTTCATTCGGGCCGGTTCATTCGTGTCCGTGCCCGCGCTTATCGTCGCTCCTGTGGCGTTCGTCATCCTGCTGGGTGCGAAGATGGTTGCCAAATTCGCCGGCGTCTTTCCCACCACCAGGCTGTTTAAGGGCCCGCGCCGGGAGTCGATGTACACCACGTTGCTGATGTCCACCGGCCTTACCTTCGGCACCATCTCCTCGCTGTTCGGCCTATCGCATCACGTCATCACCCAGGCCCAGTATTCGCTGCTGGTCGCGGCCGTGATCGGCAGCGCCGTCGTGCCCACCCTGATCGCCAACGCCTTCTATCTGCCCCATCACCAGCTGCCCCATGGCGCGGCAGAGCACGACGGCGCCCGGCGCCCGGCCGAAGCCTCCGGCCGTTCGGGGCCGACCCGGGAAGGGGTCTGATGTTCCGCAAGATCCTCAACGCCAATGACGGCTCGGAAAACGCCTTCAAGGCGCTGGAATGGGCCTGTGATCTCGCCGCCAAATATGGGGCCGAGCTGCACATGATCGTGGTCGAGGAGGCGCCCGCCTTTCCCGACACCGACATGATCGACGAGATCAAGGAGACGATGGCGCGCGAGGACAAGCTGGTTCGCTCCGAGATCAAGCGCGCCAAGGCCATCGCCGCGCGCCACGACGTGGCCATCGCCTTTCATGTCTTCACCGGTCATGTGGTGCGCAGCATCGTCGACTTCGCCGGTGACAACGGCTTCGACCTGCTGGTCATCGGCGCCACCGGGCATGCAGCGCTCGATGAGCGCATGCTGGGCGCCCGCGCCTCGCGTATCGCCCATCTGGCCCGCTGCCCGGTGTTGATCGTCAGGTGAGGTTTCGGCGGGCCAATTCCACGCCGCTCGCCTGTCCCCACCCCTCGGCCATCTTGCAAACGACGCTCAAGGCGTTATGCCCCTCGCGCGTCCTCCCCAGCGGAGGCGAGGTCCAAGGCGGAGCGGCGGATGAAGGTTCTGGTCCCGGTCAAGCGCGTGATCGATTACAACGTCAAGGCGCGGGTGAAATCCGACCAGACCGGTGTCGATCTGGCCAACGTCAAGATGTCGATGAACCCGTTCTGCGAGATCGCTGTGGAAGAGGCCGTGCGCCTGCAGGAAAAAGGCGTGGCCTCGGAAGTGGTGGCGGTCTCGATCGGGCCCATCCAGGCCCAGGAGACCATCCGCACCGCCCTGGCCATGGGCGCTGAGCGCGGCATCCTCATCCAGACCGACGCCGATCCGGAGCCGCTCGAGGTGGCCAAGCTGCTGGCGGCCGTGGCCAAGGCCGAGGAGCCGCGGCTGATCCTGATGGGCAAGCAGGCCATCGACGGCGACAACAATGCTGTGGGCCAGATGCTGTCGGCCTTGCTGGGCTGGCCACAGGCGACCTTCGCCTCCAAGGTCGAGGTGTCCGGCGAGACGGTGCGGGTCACCCGCGAGGTCGATGGGGGCTTGCAGACCCTCGAGCTCGACCTGCCGGCCGTGGTCACCGCCGACCTGCGCCTCAACGAGCCGCGCTACGCCTCCCTGCCCAACATCATGAAGGCCAAGCGCAAGACCATCGACATCAAGACGGTGGACGACTTCGGCGGCCTCGCCGAAGGCCATCTGAAGGTGGTTAAGGTGACCGAGCCACCCAAGCGCGTCGCCGGGGTCAAAGTCGAAAACGCCGCCGAACTGGTGGCCAAGCTCAAGACCGAAGCAGGGGTGATCTGAAATGGCCGTGCTCGTCGTCGCCGACCACGACAATGTCGAACTGAAGGACACCACCCACAAAACCGTCACTGCCGCCCTGGCCCTGTCGCCGGATGTGGACGTGCTGGTCGCCGGCAAGGGGATCGCCGAGGTGGCCGCCCACGCGGCCAAGATCAGCGGCGTGCGCAAGGTATTGACCGCCGAGAGCGACGCGCTGGGCGCTCACATCGCCGAAGCCCTGTCGGCCTGCGTCATGCCGTTGATGGCGGGTTACGACGCCGTGCTGACCCCGGCCACCTCGGTCGGCAAGAACTTCGCCCCGCGCGTGGCCGCGCTGCTGGACGAGGCCCCGATCTCGGAGATCCTCGAGGTGGTCGACGCCGACACTTTCGTGCGGCCGATCTACGCCGGCAACGCCCTGGAGACGGTGAAGTCGAGCGACGCCAAGAAGGTGATCACCGTGCGCGCCACCGCCTTCAAGGCGGCCGACGAAGGCGGTTCGGCGCCCATCGAGGCGGTCAATCCCGGCCCCGGCGCGCCACACACACGGTTCGTGTCCGACGAGCTGGTCAAGTCGGACCGGCCGGAGCTGGCCGGGGCCAAGATCGTGGTCTCCGGCGGCCGGGCCATGGGGTCGGCCGAGGAGTTCCACAAGGTGATCGAGCCCCTGGCCGACAAGCTCGGCGCCGCGGTCGGGGCTTCGCGCGCGGCCGTCGACGCCGGCTATGCGCCCAACGACTATCAGGTCGGCCAGACCGGCAAGGTGGTGGCCCCCCAGCTCTATATCGCCATCGGCATTTCAGGGGCCATCCAGCACCTGGCCGGGATGAAGGATTCCAAGGTCATAGTGGCCATCAACAAGGACGGCGACGCCCCGATCTTCCAAGTAGCCGACTACGGCCTGGTGGCCGACTACAAGACCGCCGTGCCCGATTTGATGGAGGCCCTCACCGCTGCCGGCAAATAGGGGGAGGGCCGCTCTTCGCTGCATTGCAGCAAAAACTTGGCGCCGGCCGCCGCCTTTGTGTTAGAGAACCGTCATCAAGACCCGTAGCGAGAGATCGACGCGCGAGAACCGGCGTCCGAGGCAGGTTAGATGGCGGAAATCAAGACGGTCGGTGTCATTGGCGCCGGCCAGATGGGCAGTGGCATAGCCCACGTATGCGCCCTGGCCGGTTACGAGGTCCTGTTGAACGACCTCTCGCCTGAGCGGATCAGCGAAAGCATAGGGCTGATCGATCACAACATGGCCCGGCAGGTATCGCGCGGTATGGTCGACGAGGCCGATATGCGCGCCGCTCTCAGCCGCATTCGCCCAACCCCCGAGCTCAAGGCTGTCGGCCAGGCGGATCTAGCCATAGAGGCGGCCACCGAGGACGAGGTCATCAAGAAGAAGATCTTCGTCGCCCTGACGCCCCACCTCGGCCCGACCACACTCCTGGCCTCCAACACCTCATCGATTTCGATCACGCGCCTGGCTTCGGCGACGGACCGCCCCGAGCGGTTCATCGGATTGCACTTCATGAATCCGGTGCCGGTGATGAAGCTGGTGGAGATCATTCGCGGCATCGCCACCGACGCCGGCACCTATGAGACGGCCGTCGATTTCGCCCGATCTCTCGGCAAGACCACCGCCAACGCCGAAGACTTTCCAGCCTTCATCGTCAATCGCGTGCTGGTGCCGATGATCAACGAGGCGATCTACACCCTCTACGAAGGGGTCGGCACCGTGGAGGCCATCGACACGGCCATGAAGCTCGGGGCGAACCATCCCATGGGTCCCCTGGAACTGGGCGACTTCATCGGCCTCGACACCGTGTTGTCGATCATGAACGTACTCTATGAGGGCCTCGCCGATTCCAAGTATCGGCCTTGTCCCTTGCTGGTGAAATACGTCGAGGCCGGATGGCTTGGCCGCAAGACGCAACGCGGCTTCTACGACTATCGCGGCGAGCATCCGTCGCCGACGCGCTAGGCGCGAGCGTGACCTCAAGGATCTCCGGCCTGTCGTTCCTGGCTGGGCGCTATGACGTCCTGCTCTGTGACGTCTGGGGCGTGGTCCACAATGGACGCGAGGCGTTCCCCACCGCCTGTGCGGCGCTGACCCGCTGGATCGCCCAGGCGGGACCGGTGATCCTCATCTCCAATGCGCCAAGGCCCGAGGGCGCTGTCGCCGTCCAGCTGGACTCTCTGGGCGTTCCCCGCGAGGCCTGGACGGCCGTCGTGACCTCGGGCGATGTGAGCCGGGATCTCCTGGCCGCGCGGACGCCGGGCCCGGCCTGGCGCATCGGCCCGGCAAAGGACGACCCTCTGTACGAGGGGCTCGGCCTCGAATTCAGCGGACCCGAAACGGCGGAGTTCATCGCCTGCAGCGGCCCCAACGACGAGGAGACCGAGACCCCGGAGGACTACCGCGAGGCGCTCGCCGCGGCCGCGGCCCGCGGCCTCACCATGATCTGCGCCAATCCGGATGTGGTGGTCCAACGGGGCGATCGCCTCATCTACTGCGCCGGGGCCCTGGCCCAGCTTTACACGACACTCGGCGGTCATGTGATCGAAGCCGGCAAGCCGTATCCGCCAATCTATGACCTGGCGCTTGAGCGCGCCGAACAGCGCCTCGGCGCCGACCTCGACCGCCGGCGCGTACTGGCTGTCGGCGACGGGGTCGCCACAGACCTGGCGGGCGCCCAGGCTCAGGGGTTGGATGTCCTGTTCGTAGCCGACGGTGTGCATGCCCCTGAAGTGCTCGACGCGTCTGGACGGATCGACCCTGAGGCTCTCGATCGCCTGATCGGCGACTGCGAACCGGCTTACGTCATCCGGTCCCTGGTCTGGTGACTCTCGCCAATGCCGGTGAACCGGCTAAAAGCAGGTTCGAAACGCGGGGGTCGTCTTCGCCCGTGAGGCGCGCATTGGACCGGGCGAACTGACATGGCCTTCAAGGTCGTCCACGGCTGGAAGAACCTTGTCGACGCCGACAGGGGCGCCGCTGTTGGTCTGGGCAATTTCGATGGTGTGCACTTGGGTCACCGGCAGGTGATCGCCGATGCGGCCGCCGCCGGCCGGGCTCTCAAGGCGCCTTGGGGGATCATCAGCTTCGAGCCGCACGCGCGGATGCACTTTCAGCCCGACTCGCCGTCGTTCAGGCTATCGACGCCGCATCAACTGGCGCGGCTCGTCGAGGGCCTGGGCGCGGATCGCCTGTATCTGCTGCCGTTCGGCGTCGAAATGGCCAATTTCTCCGATCACGACTTCGCCGCCGATGTGCTCCACGCCGGCCTCGGCGTGCGCCACGTGGCCGTCGGGTTCGACGTCACGTTCGGCAAGGACCGGACCGGCGATCCGGTCTCCTTGCGCCACTTCGGCAAGGAGTTTGGCTTTTCGGTCTCGGTCGCCGACGCGGTGACCGTGGATGGGGTGAAGATGTCGTCCACGGCCGTGCGCGAGGCTCTGCATGATGGCAAGCCAGCCGTCGCCGCCGCCATTCTCGGCCGGCCCTTCGCTATCGAAGGGGTGGTGCAGAAAGGCCGGCAGCTCGGTCGCAAACTCGGCTTTCCCACCGCCAACGTCCTGCTCGGCGACTACGTCGCCCCCAAGTTCGGAGTCTACGCCACCTGGACCCGCCTGACCGATGGCCGCAAGCTGGGCGGGGTCGCCAACATCGGGGTCAATCCCACCACCGGGGAAGTCGAACCGCGCCTGGAGGTATGGCTGTTCGACTTCGATGAGGACATCTACGGCGAGACCATCGAGACCGAGTTGATCGAGTTCCTGCGCCCGGAAGAGAAGTTCCCGTCGATTCCAGTCATGGTCGAGCAGGTCTGGCGCGACGCCAGCCAGGCGCGCCAGCTGGTCGCCCCCGACACCTGAAGCCGGCGCCTCCCCAGGAGGCAGCGCCGCCGCCCCTATCGGCCGCCCCGCGCCTCTGCTACATCGCGGCCATGACCCGGGTTCGGACGCCTTCGCGAATTAACCTCCCGGCGTGACGCCGCCGGACTAGACGAGGTTCCAGCGCGCGCCGGGTATTCCATTAACATCCTGTCCCGAACTCCAGTGGAATTGTCATGGCCGACGACGCCGAACCCCCCGGACGCGACTATCGCGAAACCGTCTTTCTTCCCCAGACCCCGTTTCCCATGCGCGCGGGCTTGCCGAAGCTGGAGCCCGACATCCTTGGCAAATGGGACGGCCTCTATGGCGACATCCGCCGCGCCCGCCAGGAGGCTGGCGCGCCACTCTTCGTGCTGCATGACGGGCCGCCCTACGCCAACGGCGCCATCCACATTGGCCACGCCTTGGACAAGCTCCTGAAGGACTTCGTGGTCCGTTCGCGGTTCGCGCTAGGCTACGACGTCGACTACGTGCCGGGATGGGATTGTCACGGCCTGCCCATCGAGTGGAGGATCGAGGAGGAATTCCGCGCCGAGGGCCGCCGCAAGGACGAGGTGTCCAAAGCGGAATTCCGCGCCCGCTGTCGCGTCTATGCCGAGGGCTGGATCGTGGAGCAGTCGCGTGAGTTTCAGCGACTGGGCGTTCTTGGCGACTGGAAGCGGCGCTACGCCACCATGGATTTCGCCTCAGAAGCGGCGATCGTGGCCGAGTTCCACAAATTCCTGGCGTCCGGTCAGGTCTATCGCGGCTCGGCGCCGGTCATGTGGAGTCCGGTGGAGCGCACGGCGCTCGCCGATGCCGAGATCGAGTACCACGATCATGTCTCGCCCACGGTCTGGGTCAAATTCCCGGTCGTCAGAGGGCCGGAAGCGTTGCAGGGGACGAGCGTGGTGATCTGGACCACGACGCCGTGGACCATCCCCGCCAACCGCGCCATCGCCTACAGCCCCAAGATCGCCTACGCCGTCTATGAAGTCGTCGAGCTGGAGCATGACCTGCCGTTCCAGCCGTGGGCGGCGCCGGGCGATCGCCTGATCATGGCCGAAGCCCTGGCCGAGCCGGTGTTCGCCGCCGCCAAGGTGGCGCGCTGGCGAAAATTGGGAGAAGCGCCACAACTCGCCGACGTCGCAACCGCTCACCCGTTGGCCGCCCTGGACCCCGGTTACGGATTTGAAGTCCCCCTGCTGGCGGGCGGTCATGTCACCGAGGACGCCGGCACGGGCTTCGTTCACACTGCGCCGGGCCATGGGGCCGATGACTATGCTCTGTGGATCGCCAGCGGGCGTCACGAAATACCGCAAACCGTGGACGAGGTGGGGGCCTATTACCCCGAGGTGCCCCTGTTCGGCGGCCTCAAGGTGCTGGAGACCGAGGGCAAGAAGGCCGGAAAGTTCGGACCGGCGAACAACGCGGTGATCGACAAGCTGATCGCGGCGGGAAACCTGCTCGCCCGCGGCCGCCTCGAGCACAGCTACCCGCATTCCTGGCGGTCCAAGGCTCCGGTCATTTTCCGCAATACGCCGCAGTGGTTCATCCGGCTGGACGCGCCCCTCGACGATGAAATCCATGACGGGGCCACCCTGCGCCAGACCGCGCTCACGGCCATCGAAGCCACCACCTTTCACCCGGAAAGCGGGCGCAACCGCATTCGCTCCATGGTCGAGAGCCGGCCGGACTGGCTGATCAGCCGCCAGCGCGCCTGGGGATCGCCGATCGCGATGTTCGTGGACAAGGCCACCGGCGAACCGCTCGTCGACCCCGACGTCAACGCGCGCATCATCGACCTGATCGCCCAAGAAGGCGCGGACGCCTGGTTCTCGCGACCCGCACGGGACTTCCTCGGCAATCGCGACCCTGACCAATATGAGAAGGTCGACGACATCCTCGATGTCTGGTTCGACTCCGGCTCGACCCACGCCTTCGCCATCGAAGGGCGGGACGACAGCCACTGGCCGGCCGATCTCTATTCCGAAGGCTCGGACCAGCATCGCGGCTGGTTCCAGCACTCGCTGCTGGAGGCCTGCGGCACGCGTGGCCGCGCGCCCTTCCGCGCGATTATGACCCACGGTTTCACCCTCGACGAAAAGGGGGAGAAGATGTCCAAATCGCTCGGAAACAGTATCGAGCCCCAGGACATCGCCGCCGCTAGCGGGGCCGAGATCCTGCGCCTGTGGGCGGCGCTCAGCGACTATACCGAAGACCAGCGCATCGGACGCACGATCCTTCAGACCACCACAGATGCCTACCGCAAACTGCGCAACACCCTGCGCTATCTCCTGGGGGCCCTGGCCGGTTTTGAAGCCAGCGAGGCGGTGGCGCTGAGCGAGATGCCGCCGCTCGAACGCTACATGCTGCACCGCCTGTGGGAGCTAGACGCAAAAGTGCGCGCGGCCTTCGAAGGCTACCAGTTCTCGGATGCCGTGCGGGACCTGGCGGAGTTCTGTTCAAACGACCTCTCGGCCCTGTTCTTCGACATCCGCCGCGATGTGCTCTATTGCGACCGGCCGGACTCGATGCGGCGGCGCGCGTGCCGCACCGTCATGTCGCTGGCCTTCGAGCGGCTGACAATCTGGCTCGCCCCCCTCATCCCGTTCACCATGGAAGAGGCGTGGGAGACGCGGGTCCCCGATGGCGGGCTCAACAGCGCCAGACTGTTTCCGGCGACGCCGATCGAGTGGCGCAACGAGGCCGAAGCGCGACGGTGGCGAACGGTTGAGCGCGTCACCAGCGTGGTTACGGGCGCCCTGGAGATCGAGCGGCGGGAGAAGCGAATCGGTGGGGCGCTCGAAGCCGCTCCGGTGGTCCATTTCGCCGCTCCGGACCTGATGGCCGCTTTCGAGGGCCTCGATGCCGCCGAGGTCTTCCGCACCAGCCAGGCCACGCTTGAAACCGGTGATGGTCCAGCAGAGGCGTTTCGGCTGGGCGAGGTCGCCGGCGTCGCTGTCCAGGTCTTTGGGGCCGTGGGACGCAAATGCGCCAGGTCGTGGCGCATCCTGCCGGAAGTGGGCGCCGATCCGCGTTACCCCGACCTTTCGCCACGCGATGCCGACGCGGTCGCCTGTTGGGACGCGCGCCACCGATGAGTCTCGTCTCGCGCGCAGGCGTCTTCGCTTACGGCCTGGCGGTGACCGTCGTCGCCCTGGACCAGGTTGTGAAGGCGTGGATCCTGGGCGGCCTGCGCCTGGAGACAGGCGTTCCGCGCCCCGTCTGGGGGCCTCTGCGCCTGACGTTGGTGGAAAATCCCGGCGTGAGCTTCGGTCTGTTTCAAAGCGATGCGTCGTGGACGCGCTGGGCGTTGGCCGCCTTTTCGCTCATCGTGGCCATCGCGCTCGCGTTTTGGGCGCGGCGCGCGGACAAGCCCTACACGGGCCTCGCGCTTGGACTCATCATCGGCGGCGCCGTAGGCAACTTCATCGATCGCGTACGCACCGGGGTGGTGGTCGATTTCGTGGACGTCACGGCCTTGTATTTCCCGTGGGTGTTCAACGTCGCCGACAGCGCCATCACCGTCGGCATACTGCTCCTTCTCGCGGAAGGATTGTTTCAGCGACGCCCAGGTGCGTCATAATCGCGCGTCATGATCGATTGTGGCGCCGGCGCCGTGGATGCAGTATCGAGGCGCTGGGACGGCCCTGAAGGAAACCTTGAGACCGATGCGCTTGAAACTTGTCCACGCAGTCATCCTGCTTTCGGGCGCTGCGGCGCTCGCCGGGTGCAATTCTGCATCGCGGGCCTTGGGTGTGGCCAAGGTGACACCCGACGAATTCCGGGTCGTCACCAAGGCGCCGTTGGTGGTCCCGCCAGATTATTCCCTGCGCCCGCCCACGCCCGGCGAGCCGCGGCCCCAGGAGCTCCAGCCCGAAAGCGCCGCTCGAGTCGCCCTGCTGGGTCAGCAACAGGCTGAGGACCGGAGCGAAGGCGAGAAGATGTTGGTCTCCAGGGCGGGGGGCGACAAGGCCGATCCCCTGGTCCGATATATCGTGGACGACGAATTCGGCGCGATCGCGCACAAGGACAAGAGCTTCGCCGATTGGGTCATGTTCTGGCGCAAGGGCAAGCCGGCCGCCGAGCCCACCGACGCCGCCATGGCCGCCAATACATCGACCCCTGTCGATCCGGCCACCGAAGCCACGCGGATCCAGGGTCTCACCGGCGATCAGCCGGTCATCATCGCGCGCCGTGGATCGTCCAAGATCAAGCTTCCGGGTCTGTAGCCGTCCACGAGCCTGATCGCACGGAACAGCAGGATTCAGCTTCGAGCCGTTTCCGTCTCAAATCACCCTGCTCATCCAGCTAAGCTTCACGCTTCGGGATGGCGGATCGGCGGCTTTCGCGTCTCATGCCGTATTCGGCGGACGCGGCGCGGTCCGCCGTGTCCTGGCGCCGCATCCACATGTTCCGGCTGTTCCGCCGCCATCTCGCGCAGAATCGCGGTGGTCGGTGATGGAAACAGCGGCAACGGCGGCTCTTTCGCCGCCATCAGGGCTTCGACGAAGGAATCGCGCCACACCTTGACGTCGTTGGCCCGGACGCCGGCGATGAGGCGCTCCCAACGGCGAACCCGCTCGCCCCGCCCCATGGTGAGCGCCGTCTTCAGGGCTTCTGACATTTCCTCGCGGCTGTACGGATTGACGATCACGGCGTCGGTCATCTGGCGGGCGGCGCCGGCGAAGCGCGACAGCACAAGCACGCCAGGATCGTCTGGATTTTGGGCGGCCACATACTCCTTGGCCACCAGATTCATGCCGTCGCGCATGGGGGTCACCAAGCATACCCGCGCCGCGCGATAGATTCCGGCCAGTTCGTCGCGCCGGAAATTTCGGTGCACATAGCGAATGGGTGTCCAGTCCACGTCCGCCCACAGGCCATTGATCCGCCCCGCCAACGCGTCAATCCGGGCCCGCAGGTCCTGATAGGCCTCGACCTCCTCGCGGGATGTCGGCGCCACCTGGAGATAGAGAACTTCGCGGCGAAGGTCGGGATTGTCTTCGAGAAACCGCTCGAAACCCAGAAGCCGCTCCTCCAAGCCCTTCGAATAGTCGAGCCTGTCCACACCCACGATCAGCTGGCGAAACACGCTGTTGGCGGCCATTCGATCATAGGCGCGGTTGGCCACGGGCGATCTCGCCAGGGCGTGAAAGGTATCGAAATCGAGGCCGATCGGGAAAATACGCGCCTTCAGCCGGGCGCCGAAGGCCTGCAATCTGCCATCGGCAGTCCAGGTCCCACCCGCTTCGCCCAGCACGTAGGATTCGAACGCCCACAGCCATTCGTCCGTCTGGAACCCGACGAGGTCGTAGGCGAACAGGGCTTCCACCAGCTGGCGATGCCTTGGCAGGGTGGTGAGGAGCTGGGAGGCCGGCCACGGGATATGCAGGAAAAATCCGATTGGATTTGTCACCCCCAGCCGGCGTAGCTCCCGCCCAAGCGGGATCAGGTGATAATCGTGCACCCAGATGAGGTCGTCTGGCTGGATGAGCGGGGCGAGCGTCTCGGCGAATCGGCGATTGACGCGCTCGTAGCCCTCGCCAAACGAGCGGTCATAGTGAGTGAGGTCAATGCGGTAGTGAAACAGCGGCCATAGGGCGCCGTTGGCGTAGCCGTTATAGTATTCCTGGACGTCGGACTCCTCAAGATCCACGGTAACAACCGGCACATCATCGACGACCCGGCGATCGAGTTCGCCGGTAAAGGACTCGACGGTCTTGCCGCTCCAGCCGAACCAGAAACCGGAATATTCCCTGAGTGCGGCGCACAGCGCCACCGCGAGCCCGCCGGCGGGCGCCTTGGTCTTGCTCTCGGGTGCGGTGACCCGGTTGGAGACCACGATCAGGCGGCTCATCGCACCGAACTCCAGGGGCGGCTCAACAGCACGGCGCAGTTGATCAATCCCACAAGCGAGTAGGTCTGTGGATAGTTCCCCCACATGGCGCCGTCAGTAAGGCTGGCGTCCTCGGACAGCAGCCCGGCGTTGTTCCGCTTGCCCAGCATCTCTTCGAACAGTCGTCGAGCCTCCTCGGTCTCGCCGATCAGATGCAGGCCTTCGATGAACCAGAACGTGCAGAAGTTGAATGCCGTCTCCGGAACCCCGAAGTCATCGGGCAGGTCGTAACGCAGGAAACTGGAACCCCGTCGCAGGCTCTTCTCGAGGGCTTTCAGAGTTTCGCGGTGGCGTGGATCGTCCGGTGTGAGGAAGCGCAAGTCGACCAACTGGGTAAGGCTGGCGTCGAGCTCCGTCCCGCCGAAAGTGGCCGCGAAACGCTGATCCTTCTCATCCCAGGCCTTGGCCTCGATGTTGGCGCGGATGATGGCCGCGCGCTCGTTCCAAAGTTTGGCCCGATCAGGCAGGCCAAGCTTCTCGGCCACGTTGCCGAGGCGATCGCATGCGCCCCAGCACATGGCGGCGGAATAGGTGTGAACCGCCGAGCGCGTGCGCAGCTCCCAGAGGCCCGCGTCCGGGGTGTCATGCAGCGCAAAAGCGCGCTCGCCCTGACGTTCGAGAGCTTCAAAATCGGATCGGTCGGCAGGCCGAAGGAGCCGCTCGTCGAAAAAGGCGTGGGCCGTTGACAGGACAATCTGGCCATAGACGTCGTGTTGGACGTGCTCATGCGCCTGATTTCCGACCCTGACCGGGCCCATGCCGCGATAGCCGGGCAGGCCGTCCTCGATGCGTTCAGTGAGGATCGGCTCGTAGCCGACGCCATACACCGGCTGGATGTGTCCTCCGGCCGCCGCGTCCATGATGTTGCGCAGATAGCCGAGGTAATTCTCCATGATATCCACGGCCCCCAGACGATTGAGCGCCTGGACTACGTAGTAGGCGTCGCGAATCCAGCAATAGCGGTAGTCCCAGTTGCGTCCGCTGTTGGGGGCCTCGGGTATCGAAGTCGTCAGCGCTGCGACAATGGCGCCGGTCTCCTCATAGGCGCATAGCTTCAGTGCGATCGCCGCACGGATCACCGCCTCCTGCCAGTCGAGCGGGATGGCCAGCGACCGCACCCATTCGCGCCAATAGTCGATGGTGTCGCTCATCATCCGGTTGGCCGTGGACAGGACCTCGCCCGAGAAAGGCTCGTCCGGACCCATAAACAGGGCGATCGGCGATTCGAGCCGGAACACCCGTTCGTCGACGATGTGCGAAACCGGCGCGTTTGTGGTGAGCCGCATGGTCACATCGCTGCCGATGTAGCGGATGTGGTTTGAGCCACTGGTCAAGGGCGCGCTCGCCTTGCCCCAATCCAAGGTCGGCCGCATTCGGATGCGGATCCGCGGCGCGCCGGATATCGGTCGAATAAGCCGGATGAACGCCGCCGGCCTGTAGCCCCGGTCGAAGAGGCGGAATCTCGGCGCGAAGTCCAGCACCTCGGCGGCCGCGCCGGCGCTGTCGGTCAGCTCGGTGCGCAGGACCGCAGTGTTGCGCAAGTAGGCTTGGGTTGCTGTCTGCATCCCCGACAATTCGACGGTCCAGACACCGCGCGCCGATTCATCGCCGGCGTCTCCGCTGCTCAGCAGTTGGGAGAAGAATGGATCACTGTCGACGCGGGGCGCGCAGCACCAGACGAACCGCCCCTGTCGATCGACCAGAGCGCTGATCGCGCAGTTGCCTATCGGGGCGAGATCGAGGTCGTTCAAGCGCTCGCCTCCAGGGCCGCAATCAGCCATGCACGGGCCGCCTCCACGCCCGCCAGTGCGTAAGTCGCGGCCGTGGGGCGTCGGGGGCCGACGACGACTCCGTAGCCGCCCAGGCGGGCGGCGGCGCGGAAACCGTCTTCGTCGGTGAGGTCGTCCCCCAGGAACACCGGAGCATGACCGGCGAACGGAGGTTCGGCCATGAACGCGGCGATGGCAGCCCCCTTGTCCGGTCCGGGGGCCCGAACCTCCACCACCATGTCGCCTTCCTGGACCGTGAGGCCGAGACGCGCACCGAGGCGCTGGGCGAGGTCGCGACACTTTGGGCCAGCTTCGGGGTGGCCCCTGTAATGCAGGGCGGCCGCGATCCCTTTGTCTTCGACCAGCAGCGCCGGATCGGCCGCCGCCGCTGCACGCATAGCCTTGAGCGCCTCCCTCACACGGCCATTTCCCGTCGGCTCGACCGTCCGCCCGTCCGGCAGACGCCGAACCAGGCCATGCACGGCGCCCAGAGCCGGAATGCGCCCCTCGAGCACTCGATCGAGATCGGTGAGGGTGCGACCGCTTATCACCGCCAGGCGTCCGTCCAGCCGGGCGAGCAGCGCGTCCAGAAGCCTCCGCCGGGCCTGGTCCGGTCCTACCGCCTGGGGCGTCGCCGCCAGGGGCGCGATGGTGCCGTCCAGGTCCACAAACAGGGAAATCCGGTCCAGAAGCGGGGTCGGAGGCGCCGGCAGGGCATCTCCGGGCGGCCGCGCATGAGCCAAGTGGGTATTCGGCATTGGACTCCCTGACAGACTTGCAGAACGGCCGGTTGCTAGGCCTACGTCCCGCCGCCCAAGTTCATTCTTCGACCAGGACCGAGACGACGTCATCGGGCGTGCTCGTCACGGCGGTAAGCTCGCCCAGGCGACGCACCTCGAGGTCAATTGACGAGCCGGCGACTTCAAGCCGCTCTACACGAAGGCGGTCAACGCCCAAAGGAAGCCGGGGGCGGACGAGTCTGATCTCGCGATGAACGGCGTCGATTTTGAGACCAAGGCAGGCGGAGATCATCATGAACGTCGCTCCCGCCGACCACGCCTGTGGCATGCAAGCGACGGGGTAGGCGATCGGCGGCGCGTCCTTCTCGCGTTCGAAGCCGCACAGCAGTTCGGGCATGCGGCTCCCGAACGTCTTGGAGGCCTCGAACAGATCGGTCATGACTTTGATGACGCCGGCGCGCTCGCCATACTTGGCCATGCCAGCCAGGGCGATGGCCGTATCGTGGGGCCACACCGAGCCGTTGTGGTAGGACATCGGATTGTAGCGCACGCCGCCGGCGGCGAGCGTGCGCAGGCCCCAGCCGCTGTCGAACGCCGCCGAAAGCAGGCGACGGGTCACCCGTCTCGCCCGGGCCGCGCTCGGCACACCGGTGAACAGCAAATGCCCAGGGTTGGACGTCTCCGCGCGGCACACCTTTCCCTCGCCGTCGATGGCCACGGCGTAGTAGCCGAGGTCGTCGAGCCAGAACCGTTCCTCGACCAGCGCCGCCAGCGTTCTGGCGCGCCCGGCCCATCGCGGCGCTTCCTCATCGCCCATTCGCACGCCCATGGCAGCCATGGCCCGCCAGGCGGCGCATGCGTACCCCTGGACCTCGACCAGCGCCACCGGCCCCGGCGCCAGGCGACCGTCGTCGTGAAAGATGGAATCCAGGCTGTCTTTCCAGCCTTGGTTGGCCAGGCCCGTCTGCTCCGCGCGGGCATAGTCGATCAGGCCATCGCCATTGGAATCGCCAAAGGTTTCCATCCACAGGGTCGCCGCGCGCAAGTGCGGCCACAGCTGGCTGATGAAATCCGTATCGCCGGTCCGCTCGAAATAGGCCCCCGCGAGCGCGACGAACAAAGGAGTCGTATCGACGCCACCGTAATAGAGCCCAAACGGCACCTCCCTCAGCGCCGCCATCTCACCGCGCCGGGTCTCGTGCATGATCTTGCCGGGCGTGGCGTCCTCGAAGCTCGAGACATCACTGGCCTGGCGCGCGGCCAAGTAGGAGAGCACGCCCTTGGCCAGTGACGGATCCAGCCAGAGCAATTGCCAGGCGCAGAAAATGCCGTCGCGACCGAACGGGGTCGAAAACCAGGGAATGCCGGCGTAGGGATAGGCGCCCGTCGCCAGCTCGGTGGTCAGGATCGCCACATCGGTGCGCGACTGCTGCAGCCAGGCGTCGAACGCGCCGTCAGAGGCGGTCAATCGCGCCCCGCGGGTCTTGACGGCGCGGACCCCAGCCCGAGCGGCGGTCAGCGCTCGCTCAAATCGCGGCTCGTCCGGCGGGTGCTCGTTACGGGGGCCTATCTCAATGAACAGGTCCACCCGCCGCCCGGGGATCACGGGCAGCATGAATTCAGCTCTGTTTGCCGCCAGTCTCCATGGCGGTTCCGAAAACGCAACCACCGCGGTTCGGCGCACGCCGTCGAGGCCGTCATAGCTCATGGCGACCCCACGGCCGGTGAGCTTGGGCGGGGCGGTCGCACCGCGGGCGTCCCTGACCAGTCCGCGCACCTCGAACACATCACGGAAATCCGCATCGAACTCGAACACGATCGGCGCCATCACCTCGTCCAGACCGAAATTTGCCAGCCGAAGTCTCTCGAACATCCGGCCGCCGTGCAGACATCGCTTGCGTTCCATGTGGATGACGCCGCGCGGCGTGGCCGGTCCACCGACCGGCGGCAACGCCCGGTTGGCCCCGTTCACGGTGAAGGTGGCGTTGTCGTCCGAAAGGCTGAAACTCAGCCGCGACGGCCGTTTGCCGCCGATGAGGAGACGGAAGCGTGAGAGGATCCGCGTGTCGTTGCTGAACAAGCCGTCAGCGGCGCCGCGCAAATCTCCCCAGGTGTCGGAAACCAGAAACGTGTCCCCGTCCTTGAGCGAAATGTAATGGATTTCATCTTCGCCGCGCGCAGCTTCGTCGGCATCCACGGCCTGGGGGGCGGCGAGATCGTCCATGGGCGAATGGCTTCACGCGATATTGGCGAAGGTGTCCTTTTCGGGCTCGATTCGGGTCGATGCAAGGTCGGGCGATTTGGACCACCGAGCCAGACGACCAGCGTAGAGATCGAGATAGCCTCGGGCCATGGTCACGGCCGAAAAGCGCCGGTCGAAACGTCGTTTTATCTCACGGCGATCGAGCGTGCGCGCCCGCGCCACCGCCAGCGCCGCCTGTTCTTCGTTCTCGACTAGAAAGCCGGTGACGCCATCGTCCACCACTTCGATCGCCGCGCCCTGGCGGTAAGCCACCACAGGCGTACCGCAAGCCATGGCTTCGATCATGACCAGTCCGAACGGCTCGGGCCATTGGATCGGGAACAGCAGGGCCTCCGCGCCTCCCAGGAAGTCCGCCTTCTGGTCATCGCTGATCTCGCCGATGAACTCGATCAACGGGTGGTCGAGCAGCGGGCGGATAACGCTCTCGAAATAAACAAGGTCGGCCTGGTCAACCTTGGCGGCGATCTTCAGCGGCATCCCGACGCGTTTGGCGATCGCAATCGCCCGATCGGGACCCTTTTCCGGTGAAATCCGGCCAAGGAACGCAAGGTAGCCGCGCGAGGCGCCGCTGAAGGCGAACCGCGTCTCCGGGATGCCGTGGTAGACCGTGCCCACCCAATTGGCGAACGGCAGGGCGGCGCGCTGGCAATCGGAAATCGAGACCAG
>OUNO011323162.1_pt1 | contig 35555 bp, 77 predicted proteins | sample 1779811 | NCBI WGS metagenome assembly OUNO01 (sample SAMEA3914804, study PRJEB12502) | metagenome | biome: forest; material: soil | place: Canada | collected 2010-06-25 | depth 0.3 m
CGCGATCAGGCTGGCGCCCTGTCCCTTTTCGTAGCGCTCCAGGTCGTCCCCGTCGGGACCGTAGTTACGGAAGTTTTCAATCATATAGTTTGCTGGCTTGGGAGACCACGGCGGCCACCTCTTCTTCCGTAGGGCGGTCTTCGCCGCGAGACTCCGAGGTTTTGACGATGAACGCGTCCAGTATCGCGCGGGCCACCAGTGTGGACGAACCAGCAGGGGCCAGGATTACTGGTCCGTCGAAATAGCCGGGGTGTCCGACAGAGCGCAGGATGGAGGCCAGGGCGGCGAGCGCGGGCTTGTTATCGAGGTTCGATTCCTCGGGCTGCTCTCGCGTGGCTGCGGAGAGCTGTATATGGGCTTGGTGTATCGCCCGGATCGCGGCCACGCGGTCCAGCTCCCGAAGCTTGGGACAATACAATTCAGTGTGCATCATAATTCAGACAGGTGGGGTCTACCGGCGGCGCCGGCTGTTCTTGCCGCCAGTGAATTGGCGGTAGAACGGGACATGCGACTGCACGACGAGTTTGTCGGCGTTCGCTTTGCGGAATTCCAGCTCCGCTCGCTTCTTCTTCAACTCCACGGCTACGCGGGCTCCCAGCGGGAGGCGGGGCGCCGATACGTCGGCGGCGCGGACAACGATGATTTCGGGAACCGGTTTGCCCTCCTTCTCGAATACAGCGGTGACCTTCTTCTGGGTCTCCTCGGGCAAGTCAGCAAAGCGGTATTGGCGTTCAGGCATCGCGCTATGAAGTCCGACGGCCCGCCATTGTCCAGCGTTTTTACCGCACGCGGATTACGCCGTCCGCGCACTGGCTCTCACGCTCGGCATCAGTCAGCGCCTGGGGCTGATGGGCGATCAGGTAATCGAACGCCGCCTCCTCGCAGTCCCCAGCGTTGCAGCCGTGGTCAAAATACACGGCAACCCAGTTCTGCTCGAAGCCGCGCTGGAACACGACGACGAAGCAGTGCTCGTAGCTATGCCGGTCTTCCGACGGGACTTCGCGCACCGGCACACACCCGGTGATGTGCCACAGCGCTTCAGAAGGATTTGGTATTGGCTGGTCGCTCATGGAGAGGTTTCTGGCGGCCGCGGGTCCTGTAGATCCGCGCCGTGATTTTTTCGTTGAGGTCGTATTCGGCGTTCCCGGGCTCGTCGGCGCCATAGCCCCGGAGGTCGACGTAGTTTTCTGCCAGGATGTCCTGGACGTCGTCCAGACACTTCTCGGCTTGCCGCAGCCGGCGACGGAGTCGAGTCAGCGCGGTCACCGGAAGCCCTCCTGGGTAAGACGGCCGGCGTCGATGGCGTGGGCCAGCCGTCGCTTGTCTGCCTCTTCGTGCGGAAACAAAGCCGCGTATTTGTCGATCATCGACGGCGTCACGCGCGGCAGTTCGTCCAGGGTGAAGAATTTCTGCGTCGCGATCTCCGGGCCGCCGGGGACGTGGTAGCGCACCGGCTCCGCGTCTTTGAAAACGGTGATGCCGTTGTATTCAAGATACTTGGTCATGGTTGTAAGTAAGCTTTGCCGATCAGGCAGGAGTCACAGCGGCCGCAGCCGCAGTTCGGCGCCCGTATCCCAGGGATGCCGCGGTAGTTGAGGATCCCAGCTCCGATCCTCCAGGCCTTCACTGGCTCGCCGTTCAGAAACACTAGGTGCTCTCGGATTTCGATCACGGGCAACACCCGCGGGCGATACCAGCGCCCGACCAGTGGAGGCCGCCAGCTCACGGGCGGTAGCTGGGCGGTGGGTTAAACCCCTCTTCGCGCAGCCGGGCGGCGAGGACGTTGTAACGCTGCCGCCGCGTCAGACCTGGGTCTGGCACTTCCGCCGATGTCGACGTCCTGGCGCCGTTCGGGGCGAAGACGTAGATGATCACCGAACGGTAGGCCCGCGCCAGGTGGTAGCCTTTGACGAATGGTTTTGTGCTCATGCTCCTGAAGTAATGGTGAGGCGGTATTCCCCGCGGCCGGTCCGGACCACGTTGAACATCACCGAGTTGGATTGCAATTCGGCACACAGCTTGGCCAGGAGGCGCAAGTCTGGGCCTTCGTCTTTGAAGATCAGTCCTTCGTTCATGCGGCGATGGGGATCTGGTAGAGCAGGACCGTGTTGATCCCGCACTGTTCCGGCGTCATGCCTCGCGGATGCGACCGGGTAAGTTGCACCGGACGCAAGCCGATGTCCGTAAGACGGCGCGGCCAGTCACCGGCGCCGAGTAACACGTGGGGATGCCGCTCCTGCAGGATCTTCTCATTCATCGGCTGGGGCACCGGCACAAACTTCTCCCGGAGATCACAGACCTGGGCAAACTGCCAGATGTGGAAGTAAGTGAGATAGAAGTTGCCACTGGCCTCGGCGCCTGACGACGGCGACCACGCCGCGGTCTGGGTCATCATGTCGAAGTGGTGCCAGGCATACAGCCGCCACCAGTGCTTCTCGAAGTACGATCGTGAGGTCGCGTGCATGCGGTCGATCTTCTTCCACAGCGACGCCAGCAGCGCCGCGGAGGGATCAGGAGATCCGATACTGGCGACCGCCAGATCGAACCACTCGCTGCGCACAATGTCCGGGACCCAGAGGCGCTCACCTTCGATCCGCTCGATGTCGCGATACAACCGGGCGACACGCTGGAAGGTGGAGAAGAGGAACGGGTGCGTCAGCAGACGCCCGGCCCCTCGGCGATCCCGGAGGGTACCGGCGCGATCACCGATATACTGCGCATCGAAGTCGAAGGGCTGGTATTCGTACCACAGCTCGTCACGGCGCCAGACGCGGAAGCCGTTGGGGCCGGTCCAAAGATGCGACGGCAGGCCTTCGCTGTGGAAGCTGTCCTCAGTCTCGCCGGATTGCTCGAGCGCGTCGGCCAGCGGCCAGCAGACATCGGGCATCCAGTTGCCAGGGCTTGGATGCTTGTTCCTGGCGTCGCAGATCCTGGCGTCGTCATCGGGCCGCAGCCAGCGGGCGGGGAAAGCGTAGAGGAGGCCCTGGTTGGTGCGCATCCAATCGCCGCCACGTCCTCGCATGGAAACGCAGACCAGATCACCGTCGCGGATATCTTGCGGGCGCGGGTTGTAGTTCTCAGTCATAATGGGAATTCGCGAGCGGCCCCCGTCGACAGGAGCAGCTCAAGATTACGGACGTCGGGATGAACGCCGGGCGCGAAGAAGACGCGCCGTTTTTGAGACCGCATCGCCGTCCAGCCCTCCGGCGGCTCGGGTTGGTAGTGGTTATGCGGTGATTCGCAGAGGAAGAACTCGATATCGTTTTCCTGTAAGAACTTCTTTATCCCCAACTGGATACGCGCCACGGTCTTCGCCGCCAGCTGGGACTGCCGGCGCGGCGGGGGAATGATCGTCACGTGGTCAAACAGATAGAACGGAAAATCAGGGATCTCGGGCATTGAATTGTTAATTTTTGGTTATGTTGCGAAAGAAGATTGCCGCCGGTAGGCAAAGCTGCTTACGGTCGACCTTTTCTCGCGCGTTGTCAGCATTCAGAGTCTCTCACCTCACCTCACCTCTATGTACGACAAGCCGCACACCTACGACGGCCGTAGTCTCCACGAACACCAGCACCCCACCGTCCACATTCGCGGACGCCAATGGAGCGAAGAGCAAACGCTCCACGTTGCCACCCCCTATACCAACCCTTTCCGCTGGAACACTCGGCGCCGGTTGCTGGAAGATTTCCGGCGCCACATGGCTGGCTCGGCGAACGTCAAACTGCACGTCGGTGAGCTGGCCTACGGGGACCGCCCGTGGGAGGTCACTGAGCCCCACCACCCGCACGACATTCAGCTGCGGACTCGTCACGAACTCTGGCACAAGGAGAACCTCGGGAATCGCATCATCCAGCACTTCGATCCCGACTGGAAGTATGGTGCGTTGATCGACGGTGATTTTCACTTCACCCGGCACGATTGGGCCCTCGAGACTGTGCAGATGCTGCAGCACTTCGATTTCGTCCAGTTGTTCTCGACCTACAGCGACTTGGGGCCCGATCACCGGCCGCGCCACGTTCGCCCGAGCTTTGCCGCCCGCTGGGTCCGGGGTGAGCTCACGGCGGAGACCCAGTTCCACCAGGGCTACGACGACCTGTCCCGTACGCTGAATCACGTCAAGGTGAACGGCGTCGGCACCACCGGCGGCGCCTGGGCGTTCCGCCGCGAGGCCTTCGAGAAGGTTGGCGGCCTCCTCGATGTCTGCATCCTGGGCTCCGGCGACTGGCACATGGCTTTCGGCCTGATCGGCGAACCCGATACCCACCCCAACGTCCGGTTGATGACCGAGACGACCAACTCGTATGCCGAGGCGATCAAGGCCTGGCAGAACCGGGCGGCGCGCGCGATCCGGAAGAACATCGGCGTCGTGCAGTGCCACGCCGTCCACCACTTCCATGGGGACAAGGCGAACCGGAAATACGGGGAGCGCTGGAAGGTTTTGCGGGACACCAAGTATAATCCGCACGTCGACATCTTCCGCGACAGCCAGGGTATCTGGCAGCTGTCGCCGGAGCGCCCGGAGATCCGTGACGCCATTCGCGGCTACTTCATGGGTCGCAATGAAGACGACGTTTCTGTTACCCAACCACCTATTGCCTGACCATGGACGCCTTTACTTCAGCCATCGCTTTTGTCCTTCCGCACGAGGAAGAGTTCGCCCGCGGACACTGGGGCGACGAAGCCTTTGTCGTGCCCGAGAACGTCGCCGGGGATAACGGCGGCGTCACCAAATACGGGATCGACCAGGCCAGCCACCCGCACGTCGACGTCGCGAACCTCACCAAGGAGCAAGCCGTCGAGATCTACCACCAGGAGTGGCTGCTCCACCGCTGTGACCTCCTGCCGCCGAAGCTGGCCGTCGCCGACTTTGACGTCTGGGTGAACGGCGGCCAGGCCTCGGTCTGGCTGCAGGAGGCTTACAACACCACGCACCCCAACGCCACCCCGTTGAAGGTCGACGGCGTGCTTGGGCCGACGTCCTTGGCGGCGCTGGCGTCCGCTTACCAAAGCGTCATCCTCGACGCCTTCCTCGCCGAGCGAGACGCTCGCTTCCGCACCCTAGCCGCGAAGTATCCGAACGACCGCCAGTTCCTATCCGGCTGGCTGCAGCGGGACCTCGACCTCCGGAAGTTCCTCGCCAGCTAGGCCCCACAGCCCGCGCCGGATCGGCGTGAAGTGTCGCTGCAAGGCTTGCCTGACCTTGGCCTGCCACCATTGGTTCGCCGTCGGGCGCGCCCCGGCCAACAGCCGGTAGATCTGCGTCGGAGTACCGGTACCGCCGAGCCTGCGCAAGGCCTCCGCCACTACCTGGCGCCAGCTCAGAGGCTCGTGAAGCAAGGCCTGCCTGACCCATGCCGCCATCTCGGCGACGTCCTGGGTCTCCCGGTAGAGGAAGAAACCGACCAGACGGCGACCGCCATCCTTGCGGAAGGTGACAAAAACCAGCGGCGACTTGCCGCCGGGGAACAGTGTGCGCGGGAGCGCCCATTGCTGCATCGACCAGGCGACATTCCACCGGAGCACCCGTGACGGCGTCTGGAGGGCGTAGGCGGGCAGCAGGAAGCCGCAGCAGCCGTCTGGGACCAGAAGCTGGTGCGCGCGTTCCAGGAAGCCGTCAACGATCTGCAGGTCGAACGGCGGGTTGCCGATCACCGCGGCCGCCGGCGGGAGGTCGATGGCGCGGAAATCGCCGATCCTGACCTCCCGCCCTGTCTTCTGCCTGGCCTCAGCGGCGATCGCCGGATCGATGTCCACCCCGATGGCGTGCACGTGCTCGGGAAAGGCCCCCAGCAGGGCGCCGTCGCCGCAGCTGGGTTCAATCACCACGGCACCACCCGGAAGGTCAGGGAGGAAGTGGCCAACCAGCTGCTCCCCCGCCCAGTGTGGAGTCAGGAACTGGCTCAGCCCCGGGTTCCTGGTCCGGTTCAAGCTCGCGAATAGTGCCGTAGTGGTCGGTGTCGTCATAGGGAAGGGGCCAGGTGAACGTGCCGTAGAGTTCCTCGCTCATGCGTCGTGGATCCCCAAAGACGCACGGATCTCCCTGGCCCGCGTTTGTGAGCCGTAGAGCGTCCCACGTCTGTAACCAGCGTCGTGACCCACGATGGCGATGCGGACCTCGTTGTCGGTGGGCATGCGCTTCCAGCTGGTCCTCACGATCTCGGTCTCGCAGTCGTTGATCCGCAGAATACCCTTGAACCACTCCCAGGTATAGGCGTGCCCGGCGACCGCGATGTCATGGGATTCAGGCTGTTGAATGGGCATGCCGGCTCCTTTCATATTCTTCGGTTTTCCAGCGCAGCGCGCGGGCTTCGTACAGCCACTTCCGGGTGTCGAAGATCTTGGAGCACAACGCCAGGGCGTAGTTCACGAACCGCTGCCGGTAGTAGTCTTTGAACTCCTCGTCCTCCATGACCAGGCGGCGCAGCGGCAGTAGTTCCGGGCGGTTGCTGGTGTCCGCCTTCCAGAGCAACTGCCAGAAGTCTTGCTGCTCATAGGGGCGCAAGAGCCGGCGCGCCATGTTGCAGATTCGGATCTGGGCGGCGACCCAGGTGATGTTCCGCTGGTGCTGCGCCCAGCGCGTTTCCCAGCTCACGGGACGGCCGGCGCGTTCCGCGGCTCGGTGCTCTGCTGGCTGCCAGCAGGGTGGGTGTAGTGGCCGATGACGCCGTAAAAGACGCCGGCGAGGATCGCGATAATCGAGATCACGACCAAGAGTTCAATCAGGGTGAATGCAGATTTTTTCATCGAGGATAGCGTGCGTTGAATGTGCGAACCCGAGCCGCGACCCCGGCGAAGGGGCTGGACTCGAATTCATTGTTGAAGGCCCAGAACCAGTAGAGGCCCTGGGTGATGATGAGGGCGACAGGAAACCACCACATTGCCCAAGTCGGTGGCGGGATCGAGATGTAGTCGAACTTGTGCCAGTTCTTGATCACGTAGTTCGTCGCAATCTCCTTCTCGATCGCCGGGAGACTGGCGGTGTTGACCCCGGATTCCATGGCCAGGGCCTCGAGGTTGCGCTTCACGTCCTCGCGCTCGGTCCACCCGAAGCAGTAGGCCCACTGCGGGGTGTCGCCGTCGGCGTCGAAGCACAGCACCAGGTCGTTCTTACGGCCGCCGAACCAGGCAGCCTGCTGGTATTGACCGATGGACGAGTCCTGGCCCTTGAAGCCGACCAGGATGACGTTGACACGCTTGGCAGGCCCGAGCCTGGCGTTCATCAGCTCAAACTCCCGACTGTCGACCTTGGAACGGATCGGGCCGACCAGGCGATCACTGAGCAGCCAATCCTTGTTCGCGGGGTAATCGTAGACCCGGACCGTCGCCGGCGGCTTCGCGAACTGGAACAGGTTCGGCTGCGCCCGGAGCCGGTTCTGGAAACTCTTCCAGCCATTGATCGGATAGACGAAGCCCGAGCGGTTGTAAGCGACGTAGATATGCCGATCGCCGCTGTAGAAGCCGGTTTTGTAGGGCGTCTCCGTAGTCAAATCCTTAAACCGCTCGGTGATCTGTGCGAAGAAGGCGGAGGCGATCTCGTGCTTGTCGCCGATCGACGTCTCGGCTTCCCAGTGCTCGCTGTGTGTGGTGTAGGTGTGCTCGGTATGCGAACCTTTCGCTTTGCCCTTGCTGTCGTAGTCGGTCACCTGGTGCGTCTCCTCTTCCACCCACCGGGGGTAGTGGACACCACGGGTGATGACACCGGACCAGGTCTCGTAGTCGCCGGTCTGGGAGCGGATGGCACCCCAGTGGAAGGCGCCGGCCACGGCAAACACCAGGGCCGTAGAGACCACAACCTCCCACCAAACGACGGCGCGCTTCTGGGAGAAGACCAGCGCCACGACAATCGGAATCAAACTGAGGAAGTAAAAATAGTGCATTAGGCGACCTCGTCGCGAAAGATGAAGGCAAGCACGAACCCTCCCAGACCGAGGACACCACTACCGAGTCCTGCGGTCCAGAAGCAGCCGTGCATCCACAGCGCCGCGCCGACCGCCGCTCCTGCACCCAGCAGGAAAGCGGCAGTGCCGACGATGCGCAGGAAGCACCCGAAGCTCATTGCAGCTTCGGGGTATTGAAGACGTCGATGTCATTATCCCGGCCGGTGCGGAAATTGTCCTCGGCGCGGTCCGACGTCACGACGATGACCTTGATCCGGGGACGGTTGCCGCAGATCCAACTGGACGGCGCGACATCGAGGCAGTTGTTGTGCTCGCGGTTCAGATCGAGGATCTCCTTCTGGCGTTGGGTGAAGGAGTCGCGACTGGAGGCCACGAGATTGACGAACTGCCGGCTGTCGATCTGCGCCGTCGAAGGCACGGCCTCGTGGACCAACGTGGCCAGGCTACCAGAGCCCTTGGTGCGAGCATCGGAGTTACCGACGACGATGTCCTGGATCGCCTTCCACTGCGCTTTGTTGATCTGCGCGACCTGGGAGATCTTCTTCTGCAGGTTGTCCAGCTCGCTCTGGTTGTCGACCTGCTTGGCCTCGATCGTATTCCGGAGCCGGATTTCCGCGTTGGAGGCCGTGAAGCCGTAAACGACGCCGATCAGGAACAAGGCGGCGATCGCAATCAGGGCGATGACTATGGCGTTTGCGGCGGTGCCGCGATGGGTGTGGTTCATAAGGATTTGTGGAGTTGACGGAGTTGGTTGATGGTCGACCGCATGGCGGTGACGATGTTGGTGTGGGTGACATGGACTTCCCGGAGGAAGGACAGAGCGCGCCCCATCCCGGTGTGTTGCTTGGCGTTTCCGCCGAAGAGCGAGACGATGGCGGCCAGTTCGGCGTCGGCGCCACGCAGGAGCGCTTCCGTGCTCTCCAGCTGGTGTTTAGTGGTAGTCAGCACCCGCTGGGTAGTGGCCAGCGCGCTTTGCGCGCTGTCGCGCTGCTCCATGAGGAAGCGGATCGCGTCCTGCGGGAGGCGGTGCGTGACCGCCTGGAACAATCCTTGGAGGCTGCGGACCGGAGTCCGGACTTCCAGGGCGCCGGCGGCCTGCAGCGCGTCGAACACCGGCTGCAAGTTGGCAAGTTCGACCAGGACGCCGAACTGCTTGCGCTCCTCAACGAGCGTGGTCTCGGCGGCTTCCACCCGGGCCCGCAGTTGCTTCTGTATTTCCTGCTCGGCGCGGAGCTGCTGGCCCAACCTGGCGCAGTCCGATGTGCGGGTCGCCAGATCGGCTTTCAGAGCATCGATCATCGCGGCCTGGCTGCCGGGAGGGTGGTTGATTTTCACCGGCTTGTCGCGGGTGAGCATCGCCCAGATGTCGATGGGGTCGCCGCTCCGTTGGCCAAACTGGATGCCGACGGAACCGGCACCATAGGTCATGCGCATCACCGTCGGCTCGACGGCAAACACGTTGCCATGCATCAGGTCGTGCAGGCTGAGCACGATGGTGCCCAGCCCATTCGGGATGAGCAGCACGTCGGTGCCGTCGTCAACGTCGAGCAGGTCGGCAGGCAGCCCGAGGGCAACTGGCCCCTTCACAGGCGCGCGGCGGGCGCCGTTGAAGAGGACGTGGGCGGTGCGGTCCAGGAGTTCCGCGACTTCTTTTCGATTCAGGTTCATAGATTCAGATTTTCAAGCGCTCCAAAGCGCGTTTGGCGATCATGCCGCAGGAGATCCAGAGACCGCGGTCGTCGCGGCCGTATTCCAGCATCGTCCAGTGGTTCTGGCTTTCAGCAAAGCCGGTGTTGTCGTTGATCTCGCGGACCACGGTCCGGTAGTACCCGGTCAGCCCGTATGCCAGGATCTCCATGCCTGGCTTCAGATCCTCGAGATGGGGATACTTAACCTGTCCACTTAGGTCCATCACCGGCGACCCGATGTAGGATTGGAAAGTGAACTGGATTTTTGCCGGCTCGCCGTCGGCGTCGAGCAGAGCCGGAGGCAGTCGCAGCTCGTAGGCTTTCCCGAGGAACTCGGATGATTGTGGTTCAGACATAGAATACGGACAGTTGAGGCAACCGTTATGGCAGCAAGTCCCGCGAGCAAGCAAGAACTCTCGGGACAGTGGCTTCAGACGTAGTTACAATCCCCGTCAAGCCGCTCTTCATGGCCATCGGGGTGTTTGATGCGGGCAAACCAGATCACATAGCCCATGCCAGAAAACCAGCGTTTGTGCGCTTTCCAACTATCAACGCACGCCTGCCGTGTGGGATGTTCTTCTGGCTGACCGCTATCCCGAGAGGTCAGCGTGCCGCGGTGGATGCCGTAGCTGAAAACGTAGACTGCTTTCTCGTCGCTCATGCCTCCTCCTCGTACCTCGTCCGGCGTCTTCACCGGCACCAGCTGCTGGCCATTCCAGCGAAAGCGCGGTAACTTGACCTTCTTGCTGTTCCAGATCTGAAGGTCCATGCCCTCGACGTATGCGCGATTGTCCTCGCCGCCGTAAAGCGAGCTGCCGAAGTTGCGTGCCACCTTGTTGAGCGCCGGCCGCATCACCGACATCGCCAGGTCGGGTGGGAACCAGCAGCGGGCCAGCCCGTTGTCGGCCGTCTTCAGGCCGTAAAGCAGCACGAGGAACGGTGGCTTGACGTAGTCGGAGTTCCGCACCCGGCGCTCGCGATACCATCCTCCATTCTCGTAGCCGAAACGCTTCCGGTTCCGGGTCATGAAGATGTTGGACGGACTGCCCGCCTCCTTGCGGTCCCGCTCCAAGCGTTCCCGCCAGGCTTTCGAGACTGGCGTCAGGTAGAAGTGAAACTCAGGCCACTGCGACTGGTCGGGTTGTCGCTCCCAGGATTTTGGGATCTTCACGGTTCCTGGACAGTGACCACGACTTCGTCAGCAGACATGCCGGTCTCGCCGCGCATGACGCCGATCTCCTGACTGGCGATCGCCCGCATCTCCGTCGGGTTGGCTTTGCCCTTACTGAGCTGCATGGCGATGATCACGAACTCCTCGACCAGCATATTGCGGTCACCGGGTTCGTCACGCAGGGCTACCATCCGCTTGACGACCGCCATGTGCTTGCCGACCAGCTTGAGCTTCACCTGGGCCAGGAACGCGATGTAGCCAGTGCCCAGCGACGCCTTGAGGTGTTCGCCGTCGCGCGTCATGCCCGTCCGGGCCTCCACCCAGTCCAGAAAGGCGTAGTGGTCCGCGCGCAGCTTGTAGCGGTAGTGGAGCGTAAAGGAGGTGGGATCATCCTCCGGAAATTGCAACCACCAATCGTTGCCGCCGTCAACGGACCAGTGCGTGTCGTCGCCTTCATTCGGCATGTAAGGCTCGAAGTCCCGGCGGTTGCCTTTGAGCGAGGTGATCAGCTGGGCCATCTCGCGGCGCTGGTAGTCCTTGGAGAAGTCCTGCTTCGGGTTTGAGAATTTGATGAATCGGCTCATAGAATGGGGTTAAATGTCGGACCTCCGGTAGAACGCGTCCACCTCCTCCAAGGCGGCGCGAAACACGGAGACCAGATCGTATTTGTCGTCGTAGCCGTTGACCAGCAACTGGGCCAGAGCGTCGAGGTCGTGGGTGCCGTAGTTGCGCAGGCTCAGGTGGCCCTGCTTGTGGATCAGGCCGTCGCCGAGGCCGTAGGGGCTCTGCCGCGCGCGCTGGATGATCCGCTCCACGGTTTCCTGCGTTACCAGCGGCCAGCACAGCTTGGTGACCATCACCCGCTCTTCGGGCTCGTCGGCATACCACGACGGGTGCTGGTTGCGGGTGTAGTCATGTGACTCGAACGGCTTGTCCAGCAACGGGCGGATCGTGTTCAGCAGCGCAGCGCGGGCAGCTGCCTCGGCCTCGCTGCGGCCGCCGTAGCTACGCTGGGCGATGCCCTGGAACAGCGTCTGATGGTCGACGACGAACCACGACGGCCCGGCCGCCAGATTGGTGTCGAGATAGTGAGTGAACCGGACCGCAGGGCGGACCGGCGACTGGTCTTCAGAAATTTCGTCGTTCATAGAAAAGGGCACACCGGGGATCGGACCCGGTGTGCGAAATAACTGCGGGTTTCTTTTTGCCGAGGATCAGGCGTCCAGCGCGGCCAGGCGAGCCGTGATCTCGTCTTCCGTGAGCGCCTCGAGGTTGGCCGTCTGCTTCCGGGCCAGCAGGTCCTTGAGGAACTGGCGCTCGTTCTCCTTGTGCGCAGCAGCGCGGGCCTCAGCGGCCTCGGCGACCTTGGTGTCGATGACGAACTTCACGACGTCAAACGCGAGCTGAAGGCCCTCGGTCTCCTTGTCCTTCTTCTTGCTGGAGATGAAGGACTTCTGGGCCGGTCCTTGCAGGGCTTCGTTGTAGGCGACGGCGAGCCGGTCGAGGGATTCGAGACTCAGCTTCCAGAGGTCGTCGACGACGGCAGAGCCGCGGCTGGTGTTGAAGCGGAGTTCGGCGCGGCTGGCGCGCAGGAACAGGTCATTGGTATCTTTCATGTGGTTTTCGATGTGGTTTGGGTTGTTGGTTAGAACTTGATCTTCAGGGTTCGGGTGTGACTGCCGTCGACCTGGACGATCAAGTGGTTTCGCATGTCTTCGGAGAAGCCGAGGCCCGAGAGCTCGCCTTCGGCCTTCTCCACTTGGATCCGGCTGCCCAGGAGCTCGAGCACCTTGCGATCGGCGTTGAGCTCAGACTTCAGGTGCTCGTTGTAGAACCCGCGCACCGGTTCATCAGACTTGCAGCCTTCGAGCAGGAAGAACACGTGCTTGTTGCCGGTCGGCTTATCCCAGTGATTGGGCGACAACGTGATGGCACGGATCGGCGTGAAGATGCCGGTCTTGACGCCCCAGACCTCCTTGCTGAGGTAGCCGCCGGGCTTGGCGTCGCCGTGGATCTGGAAGCCCTGGGCTCCGAAGCTGAAATCCACGACATCGTGCCGGCGATTCGTCGGACCGTTACTGGCCACGGCGAACGTGAACACCTCTCCCTGGTATTCGATCTCGACAGTGAAACCGTCCCGGTTAGCAGGATGACGGTTGCTGTAGTTGTGCACGAACACGTGGTAGCGCCCGTCCTTCGTCGGAGGTAGAGCCCAGGTGATGTTCTCCACGGGGTGCTCCATGGTGCGCCCGCCGACGTTGGCGTCGACGTCTTGCAGGCCGCCGGTCGGCGACTTGCGGCCGCGGTTCTGGAAGGCGATCTCATAGCCGCCGGGCTCGACGATGTGCAGGTCGAGGTCGCAGTCCGACTCCCAGGCCAGGGAGACGCGCAGCAGGCCGGTGACGTTGCCGCCAGCGGCTTTGACACGCTGCTTGATGCTGTCGGCGACACCGCCGGTGTAAGACCAGCTGAAGCCGTTGTCCCACGGGAACAGCGAAGGAGCGTCGGGATCCGCCGGGCCGACCAGCGTCATGAGGTTCGAGGTGTGGCTGTTCTCGACCAGCGCCCGGACCGCCGTGGCCGTCGGGAGCACCTTCTCCAGGAACTCATCGATCCCGATCTCGGTGACGCCGGACAACGTCCGGGGATTCACCGGGGTCTGTGCTTTGAGCTGATCGAAGATATCGTCTTTCTGCCGTGGTCGATAGACGTGCAGGGCGTGGGTGATCGTCAGGTCGCGGTCGGTGAGGACCCGCCGGTTCAGCGAGCCGGTCAGTCCCAGCTCGGCGATCCGCTGCCTGGCGGTCTCGATCATGCGCGGGGTCACCGGCGCCGTCGGCCGCTTGTAGTTGGCCGGCGCCATCACGGCCTCGAAGGCCCGAACAGCGTGGTCGAGCTCCTTGCCTTCGCTGAGATCCACCAGCAGGGTGCCAATGGAAGTGTTTCGGATCCGGGTGACCGCCGGGTAGGCTTTGACCTGGTCCCAGACGAAGTTGCTGCGCAGACCCGGCGGGACCAGAAGCCCCGCGGTCTGCACGCTCTGAAACAGCTTGACGGCCTCCTTATGCTGGCTGCCCCGGTAGAGGGTCTCCTGCGCGATCAGGTCGAGCACGGTCTCAACGGCGTCGGGCTTGATCTCGTTGATCGAGCGCAGGAGCACGTCGTGGTCCGCCAAGGCCGCGGCGAATCGGGGACCGATGGCGTCCCTGGCCACGACGTTGGCGGGCGGCAGCGTGATGGCGAAGTGCTCCCAAAACACGTGGAGCTTTGGATCGGGAGTCTTGTCGGTCCCGCACTTGGCCTGGGGGTGCATGAACGGACCGGCGATCTTGCCGCTGGCAACGAAGCGGCGCATGGCGGTCGACACGGCGCCATATTCCGGATCCTCGAGCTCGAAATCCCAGAGCGTCGTGATATGGTTGTTGCTGATGCCAACGATCGCTCCGAACTGCCGGATGAACGAACGGCAGCACGAGCACCGGTTGGCCTGCTTGTGCTCTTCGGGGATGGCGGCGAGATACGCCTCCCAGATCGCGTCGCGGTCCGTCTCGATATAGAAGAGGGGACCGGCCGCAACCATGGCGGCGAACTGGGTTTGGACTTTGGTTTTGATGTGCTTGAACATAGTGAATCAGGATTCGAACACGATCAGCTCGACGCGCCCGCGATTGGCGGGGCCGTAGAAGCTGTAGACCGTGCGGTTTGGGTTTGGGATGAAGAACGGCGTGGGCTCTCTGTAGCGAAGGAACGCCAGCGGATCCGGTACCGAGACATCGCGAAACGCTTGCAGCAGCCACTTGACGTCCGAAGGCAGCTGCACCGCCCGCGGCACTGCCAGGACGTCGAGGTCATTCATCGACCAGCCGTTGTTGAGGACACCGCCGCCGAGAGCCAGGTTCCAGCCCTTGGCGTGAACCCGGACCTGGAGGTCTCGGATGTAAGTCGCGGCGGACACCAGGTCCCAGCCGCCGGCGACGATGTTGAGGGGTGTGTCTTTGGAGTCTTTGCTGCTCATCGTAGGAACTTTCTAGTAGCCCGCTCCCAGTGCGGAGACGTGTGGTGCCCAGTATTGAGCACTGTGGTGTTGTAGACGCGCCGGGTATCGTTGGAGAGGCAGTGGGACACCCGCTGCGCCGCAGCCTCGGCGGCAGTGGGGAAGATGCTCCCTTGGAATTGCCAGAAGCGCACACAGCTCCCCCAGTAGACACCGTAGAACTGGCCGTATCCCAGAAACCGCCGTTTGAGCTTGCGGCGGCGCACGGCACGCTGGGCCTTCCGCAGATCGGCCCAGGAGCCGCGCGACATTGGAGTTATCCTCATACCGGAATCTGCAGCTCAGTTGGTTTGAACGGTAATGCCATGGTAGTAGTCTTTGGCCCACTGGCGGGCTTCCTTCGAGGACTGGAAGTCGGTGGTGCGAAGATCCAGCTCGCAGCCGCCGGGTCGGTAGAGTTCCTGGCCTTCCCGATTCAGAATCGCCACCAGCTTGTAGGTGCGCTCGGCTTTGTCGGCTACCCGAACCGAGATGAAGTCGATGCAGCCCAGCGCCACAAAGGAATGGGCCTCGGCCAGCTGATCCGCGTTCGGCAACGCGCGCGTGTATTCCCGCACCGCTTGCGGAACTGCTTTGTTCAGGAACCGAATGACTTGCTCACCTTTCCGGTAAGCCGTGGCGGCGCCGCGCACTCCATCGCCTTTGTCCGACTCGCGGTTGCGCTGGCCTTCTTCCACCATCTCCAGCAATTCGAGCAGCAGCTCGCGTGGGAACTCAATCGTGACGTTCATGACCGGGTGGGTAGTCTTTCGGAACGTCGAACGACGGTTGCACCTCGTCGTTGAAACAGCACTCGGCCTCCACGGCGGCGCGCGCGGCCTTCAGCTGGTTGATCGCATAATCGAGATCGTCCCGGAGCTTTACGATCCGCGCTTTGCCCTTCTCCAGGGAGGCGTGGAAGATCATGTCCGCCAGCGTCTGATCCAGGTTGCCGGTCACGCCAATCGGCTCGTGGTCGTCATCCTCGAACGTGAGCCGAAGGCCCCGCGGCGAATTGTCTTGCGACTTGGTGAGGAGTTCCACCAGGAACTCGGTTAAATCTGCAGTTTTCATGGTCGGTAAACGATGGTGAAGGATTTGTGAACGGCGGTGAACTGCGGTCCCTGCCGCTCGGGGTCAATGAACAGCCAGTTGCCGCCGTCCTTTACGGATTGCATCATATCGCCATCCAGCCCCTGGCACTTGACGTAGAGCTGCTTCCCAGCCCTGACGAGCGTACCATACTTCATGTTCTGGAGTTGCGACTGCATCCTGGGGCCGCAAAACGTGCGCTGAGCGATCTCCCGGATGTAGCACGTGACACCGTGGGCCTCCAGCTCATTGCGGAGGTAGTCATAGAGGTTGAGCGTTTTCCGATCGTTGTCCTCGTCCTTGTTCAGCCCTTGATCCTCAATGATCACCAGGCGTGGTGTGTATTCGGCCATGGTTACTCCTCGTCGGGGTCGTAGCAGCTGCACGACGGCAGGTGATGCTTGTTCATGAGGCCGCCGCCCTCGACCACCGGGATGACGGCGCCACACTCCTCGCACCGGTCGGTTTCGTGCTCCGCGGGTGGGGGCGACATTTCGACACCCTCCTGCAGATCGCGGACTTCGAGGTCGGGATGCACGAGGCGCTCGTTGCGTAGCACCGTCTCGTGCTCCTCGCGACTGGCCACCTTGAGCGTGGCCCGCTTGAAGCCGTTAGACCAGACCTCGAACGAGATCGGGTAACGCAGCGGCGCCTTCGCGGTCTTCACCAAGACGCACTGGTCTTCGGTGTGGTAGCCGCCACAGGCCGGGCAGATCGGGAGTTCGAGGTGTGGGGTCGAGTGCTTGGTCTCCTCGTCCTCTTCCAGGTTGGAAATCCAGATCAGGCACTCCGTGATCGGAGGCGCGAAACAATGCGCGTAATTGCGATCCGTGATAGCTTTGTGGATCTGCTCCCAGATATCCGCGGGCATGACGTTGAACTCGGTGTCCGGCGGCATCAGCATCGGGGAATCCGACCCGTCGCCTTCGTCGTAGGTGACGAAAACATCGTGGCTCTCGTCCACCTCACCGGAACGATACCAGGTTGCCGGCGGCAGACCCTCGCCCCGGCCGGCAAGCCAGCGAACGAAGTCGGCGCGGCGATACCACTCAGGGGCATTGATCCGGACGACCCGCATGTGATTGAAGGAGATGATTTTCATAGCAGATCGAGGTGGATGATTTTGCCATGCGCCTCTTTGTCTTCATAGAAGGAGAGGTCGATGGCGAACGGAACGGCGTCTGGGTAGACGGTGAGCACGTGTCCGCGCTCGTCGTCGATGTCCCCAGCCAGCAGCTCTTCGATGGACAGGCTCCAGTCGGGTTCGATCCCGTCGCCAGCCTTGCAGTCCATGAAGAGCTCCAGCACGACGGTGGTGTCCTCAATCCCCTCCAGGTTATCAGGGAGGCCGAGGTGCTCCGGTGTCCGGTAGTCGACAGCGTCGAGGAGATCGACGCTGAATGCCTTGGCGTCCTGCAGGAGCTTGGCAAGTTGTTCGATTTTCATAATTCAAAGAATCTTCTGGCTCGGTGGTGGATCGCCGAGCACGACGTGGGCGTCGCAGAACGACATCCCACGGCCCGCCTTGGCATCCTCCAAGGTCTGGGCAATGTAACGAAAGGTCCCATACCCCGGGAACGGATACGTCTTGCCAGCGAAGCCGGTGATCACGCCGCCTCGGGCGTGATGCGCCCAGCAGCGCTGTCCGAACTTCGGGTCGACGTTGTGGCTGTGGTGCTCGATGAATTCGAACGGTGACGAGAACACCGCTTCCCGATCCGCGGAAAGGATGAGCTGATCGCCTGGTGGCCGCTTGGCGACGTTGCGCCGGTAGATCGCGGCGCCGGCGCACTGCGCCCCGAGGTGGGCATGACACATCATCCTGGTGTCACCGTGCAGCATCTGAACCCAGGCCTTGGGATCGTCGTCCTCTCCCAACCAGCCAGGGATCGCGTTACGCCGCAACGGGCAGTCCTCGCACGGGCCCTGGTGCTGTCCATCAGCCGGCGTGGCTTGCTCGAAGGTGATCATACCTTCGCATCCTCCGCCATTGATTTGTGAACCAGACACAGAGCTTCCACGAGGAAAATGTCTCCGGTATCCAGCACCCGCGTCAGGAACTTCACGATGTAATCGGCGTTCGCATACCAAGCCACGCCCTCCCCGCGGCCGCCCCACATGTCTGTGATGCCCATCAGCTTACCCAGAGCCGCCACCGAGGCCCCGGGAATGCTGTTCTCCGCTTTGAGGCGTGGCCAGTTCTCGACGATCCACGGGATCTGACTCTGCTGTTCCATCAGAGCCGCCTTCGCCGCTTTGATCTCCAGGATCTCCGCTTCGGTGCCATCCCGCACCTTAGTCAGCTGGTGCTCGTGATACCACGAGGTCTCACTACCGTCGATCAGCAGCGTGTAGTCGTGCGGTCCGTCGGCCCGGCCGCCGTATTGATCAGAATAGCTGCTCATCACGATGGCTTCTTGACCGGCACCGCTGAAGTGCGACATCGAAGGGCCGAGGTCGGCGGCGATGTGCACCACGTCGGTGCGTTTGAATAATTGTGTGCTTTTCATGTACCAGGTGGTCTTTTGCTGTTGCTAGTTTTGTAGGTCACCACGGCCCCGATCCCATACCAGGCGGGCCAGGTGAAGCTGGGGTAGCGGGTGTCGAAACCGCCGGCGTGGCGCCGCGTGACGATCTCCCAGTGTGGGCGCGCCGGCCGCCGTTTATTTCTGCGACTCATACCGGATGCCGAGGAGGAAGGCGGCGACGGCAACCACCACCAGGGCGGCGAAGCGAATCAAGACTTTCATACGGAAGTGTAGTTGCAATCGGCGATCAAGCCGATGACGAAATCATCGGCCTCCGACTCTTTATTGAAGCCGAAGGAATCGCCGTCCGCTCCTCCGGCTTGATACTGGCAATGTAGCATCACCGACACCTCGTCGGGCCAGCCCTGGCTCAGCTCGTCCAGCGCGCGATGGAGCAGCAGGAAGGTGGTGAACCGCAGCTCGGAATCTCGGTAAGCCGGATAAACGAGCACATTGCCTGCGTAGTTCCATTGCCGGAAGGCGGTGGCCAGCCACTGACGCTGCGGCTCCGGGAACCGCGGCAGCGCCTCGACGAGGGGAATGGCTTTAAGTGACATGCCAGCGCTCCATTCGGTCACCGACCCGGGTGTAACCCTCGAACCAGGACTCCGGCACCGGCCGCTTGCCGCGCCGGGTGTAGAGCAGGTAGGCCTTGTGAGACACCGGAAGCCCGGCCTGGGTGGCGTAGCTCAGCGCCAGGTGCTGCGACCCGCAGTGATTGACCAGCTCTTCCAGGGGCATGGCCATCAGCCGGTGGGCCTCGGACTCCCGCTTCTCGCCCAACGAGCGGTCACCGCCGTAAAGCAGGCCGGTGGACGTGCCGTCCCGCTGGCGTCGGGCCTCGGCATATTCACTCTCCAGCCAACGCATGCCGTAACGGTCCCGGCGCCAATCCTCGGGATCCATCAGCGCCTCCTCGGCATACCAGGCGTCGCAGTAGAACTTCGTGCCGGGTTCGTGGCGATACTGCCAGATGGTGTGGGCGCCGCCTGGCCACGGGCGCTTCTCGACGTCCGCGGTCTTGAGGTGCTGGATGACAGTCCGTAGCACCCCGACCAAACTGTCAAGAGCCTTGCCGTAGTCAGCAGCAGTTTTCAGCTCCTGCGGCTTCAGCGCATCATGGGTCAGGCCCAGGAGCAGCAGCCGCATGTCGTCGGCGCCCTTGGGCGCCAGTTTCAGAAACGCCCCACCGGCCTTGTTCAGGCGGTCGGCGAGATCAGCATCGTAGGTCATAGGGTAGCAGCTAGGTGTTGCGCGCGGATCTCGGCTTCTCGAAAGGTCAGCGCAGTGATGGGATGTTCGATGACATCGTAGGCCCCGAGGTCGAGATGCACCCGCACCGCGGAGGACGCGTGGTAACGCTCGCCGCGCCAAGTCTGCAGGCTGACGCACGGAATCCACTTGCCGGGAACCAGTGCTGGATTGATCAGGCCGCCAAACAGTGGGTAGGTCCTCATTCGCGCTGGAGCAGTTCCTCGACGGGAACCACGGTTTCGTTCTCCACGCAGCGCTCGGCATCCGCGGCGCCGTGGGTCGGGAAGACCCTGGCGTTCTGCAGACCCTTGCAGTAGGAGTGCTCCGATCCCCGCGGCGTGACGAACATGCCATCGGACGTCCGCTTCAGAACGTAGCCGCTCACGTGCCCTCCACGGTTTGCTCCCGGGCGCCGAAGATCCCGAGCTCGAGACCGGCCCGGTTCATCGCGTCCAGGTCCTCGATGGACATGGTGTGCTGCAGCACGGCCCGGACGACGTGCTTGGAGAAGAGCAGGACCAAAAGCTCGTGCATCAGCTTGCCGCGAGCCTCGGCAGCCTGCAGGCGGGCCTTGAGGAGTTCCTGCTCGCTGAACACCGGTAACTTGGACTGTGTCTGCACGGTCTGCACCACGACCTCCAGGCCGCGGTCCCGCAGATACTTCATCACGTGCTCCCGGCGGTCGTGCACGTTCACCAGCGTGTCTTCGTAACCCCACCAGGTAATGTTGCCACGCTTCTGCGTATCGATCGGGTTGAGGTCTGGGCTGGCCTGGGAGTTGTCATCAATGACTCCGATGCGAAGGCCGTGGGTGGCCAAGGCCTCGGCGATGATGAGGGCTAGTACCGATTTGCCGGTGCCCGCAGGTCCTGCGATGCGAACTTTGACGGTGTCTGACATGTTTTTGGTGGGTTGGCGTCGAAGAGCAGGCGGACCTGCCCCTCGAACACATAGTTTTTGAAGGTGCCGGTCCATTCGTAGACACAGCCCTCGGTGTTGAAGCGTTGCGCAGCCGGGCGCCGTTGCTTGGATGGGGAGTCATCCTGCCACGCCACGCGGCCCAGGAAGTCGTGCAGGGCTTGGTAGAACCAGGGCGAGCTCTGCAGGCCCTTGTCCCAGTCCGAGACGATGACCGTTGGGTTCAGCTCGCCGCTGTCGAAGACGCCGATGGCGTAGACAACCCGCCCGCGGTATTTGATGTTCTTCGTCGGCGCCAGGTGTCCCCACGTGTCCTCCATGACGATGCGCCGGTTGTCGGCTTCGATGAGCGGGGCGATGTGATGCAATCCCATATCAGCCGTGCCTCCTTTTGTGCCAGGGTCGCAACGCGTCGACCTTGGGATACTCGGTGACCGGCAGCGCGTTGGGGCGGGTACACGGGGACCGGGTGCCAGCGGCGAGATGCGTCGGGAGCCGGCCGGCACGCAGCGGGAACCGCTGATTACAGGCGGGACAGTTGCCGAATTCTTGTTTAGCCATTGACTTTGCTCCAGTTGATTTTCTTGTCCTCGCGTTGGATATGCCGGCGGCCGCTCCAGTAGATCGCCGACATCTTGACGCCCTTCTCCATCCACTGCACACAGTGCAGGGCATGGTCGTCGAGGAAGGCCAGCGCTGCCTTCCTCGACGAAAAGTCCCGAGTGATCGGGGGCTCGAATGGATCGCTACTTGCCGAACTTGGCATGGATCTCCCGCAGCGGTTTGCCGGCGCCGATGTCCTCGTTCAGGATCAGCGCGCCCGGATAATTCTTCTCGATGTACTCCTTGACCGTGGGGAGATAGAAGCGGGGCATGACCATGAACTCGCCGGGTTTGTAGGTCTTACCAGGGACGCGGAACAGCGTCTTATTTTTGCACAGCTTCTGCAGGTCCTTGTATTCGAGGTAATCGCCGAGCAGCTCGCCGATGAACGTGTCGGGGCACTGATCCATGGTGTGCTGCGTGTCGTCCTTGTACATGTAGCTGACGTCGACCGGAGGCAGGGTGTCGGTGATCGCTTTCAGCCGGGCGTAGAGATCGCGAGGCTCGTAGCTGTTGGAGCCACCGTGGCCATCGTTGCTGACGGAGCCGGCTTTCTTTCCGCCGATGTAGATCGTGGCTTGGAAGCAATCCGTTTCCTCGCTGGCGAAGGCTGCGCGCTTGACGTTCTTGAGTTCGACCGCAGGGGTCGGGGTAATGGTAGGAGGCATAGTAATTGGGTTCGGAGTCAGAGGACTCCCATTTCTTTGACCAGCAGCTTGTAACCTTCCGGGGTCACCGGGATGGTTGGGCGCTTGTGACGCCGGCCGCTGACCTCGGTGTCGCACTCCGCGCAAATGGCATCATCGCCCGGCGCCCACGAGTCGCGGAACCACACCAGCTTCTTGCAGAAGGTGCAGTTGATGACGTGATCCCTGACACCGTCGGCCGCGATCTGCTGCTCGAAGGTGGTGGTGTGCTCCTTGGCAGCGATGGCGATCCGGAACCGCCGCTGCTTGGGCTTGCTGGGCTCCTGGTTCAGCCGGACCTGGAGCGCCGCCGGCTCGTCGTGCACGAACATCGCTAGGGCTTCGACGATCTCTCTGTCGTCGGTGGTGAACTCACCGAGCGCTTCGGCGATGCCGCTATACATGCGCTCGGTGATCGTGATCGCCGGATGGTCGTTAAGCGCCGGCATGGGTAGAGACGGGGTGATCGATGTGGATCCGCTGGTAGGTCCGGCCCAGTGGTTTCAGGACATTGGTTTCCAGCCACTCGAAGTGCTTGGTGTCCATGAGCAGCGTGCAGCTCGGGATAGCGTCCAGCATCTCCTGATGCCAGGACGCCGGACCATCGGCATCAAACCCGCCACCAACGATCAGGCGCCCCTGCTGGAGCACATTGAACGGGTAGCTGGTGCGATCACGACTGCCGCCCTCTTTCCAGAGGTGACCCCAAGGCAGCCGGGTGAGGTCGTGCTTGTCGCGGAGCTCGCGTGGCAGCTCGCCGAGGTAAGTGAACGACAGCGTCTCCTTGCGGATGATATCGTCGGAGGTCACGCAGAACAGCGTGTTGGGTTCAGTTGCTTCCATCTTCTTCGCGTTTCAAAATGCTTTTGAGGGTTGCGACATCCGCCCTGGCAGCTTCCAGACTCGGGTATCGATACGGGCGGTCGTTCTCGCCTTCCAGCGCCCGGAGGTCGGGCCCAATGACCGCCCAGTCCGTTGAGGCCTTGACCTGGCTGGACTCCAGCAGCTGGGGCAAGAAGATGCCGTTCAGCGTCACGGCTTCGAAGGGCACGGCGTGGTAGCCATCCCCGAGGTCGGTGAACTCCGGAGTCATTGCGCTTCCTCCTGAATGCGCCTGGTGATCGTTTCCACGATATCCGGTCCGTCGATGTAGTGACGCAAGACGTAGCCGTCCGATGGGCAGGCCCACAGCGTGATCCACTTACCTTTGACGCGCACCGACAACGTCCGCACCTTGTAGATGCGGATGGAGCAGGCGAGCTTGCCGTGCGTCGGGAAGTTGTAAGTGAACTCGATCACCCGGAAGTCTTCCCGCTGGTCGTAGGAGACCACCACGTCATCAGCCCCCGGCAGCCGGGCGAGTTGCTTGGCCTCCTCGACGGTGTCCTCGAACCAGCGCCGTGAGCAGTTGGCGTGCTCGGTGAACCGGCGCACTCCGATCACCCGCAAGGTGTGACTGCCGCCGGAGCAAACCTTGGTGTGTGGGGTCCAGGAGGACGCGCCGCAAGACACACAGGGCTCGGCGTGATCGTTGAGGTCCAGGACCTCGGTGTGCTTTGGGATCGTCATAGGTCCGCGTCGATCTCCACCGCAACAACACTGCCGCCCACCGAGAGCGCGTGACTGTCCCAGTAGTAGGGCTCGTCAGGATGCGCGCCGGCCGAGTCACGCAGAATGAAGCCACGGGCCTGGGCTGCCTTCTCTCCCGCGGCTACCGCTTCGTCGCGCGTGGAGTAGGTGTCAACGATGACCACGCCGTGGGCATCCGTGATCACCACAGCGAAGTTGGCGTAATCGTCATCGTCCTCTTCGCCGTGCCATAGGTCGCAGATCTTGGCGACCGCATAGAGGAAGACGCCGCCCACGATGAAGGAGGCGGCGCAGATACATAGCCACGTGAATGGCGGGATGGTTTCAAGATTTTGCATGGGATTCATGTTTGAGTTCTTTGTCTGCAGTTCGCCAGCCCTCGGCCAGCTCGGGGTCACGGCCCCGTGTTTTAGGTAGCGCGAAACCTGCGATCCGACCCCAGTAGCCCAGGTCGTAGATGTCGGTCTCGATGGTGTATTCGCGCAGCCGGTTCGAGATCAACCGGTGCACGGTCTCCAACGGGCCGGATGGCCACGGGAGCAGCTCGTGCGTCGAGACCCGGGGCTTGATCGGCCCCTGTGGGTGACCACGATAAGTCTCTCGCTTCTGCAGCGCCTTCCAGGCCTTGTTCTGCGTTTTGCCGGGGACGCGGACGTTGGTGCCGAGGGGCACCATCGCGCGGCCGCACACCGGACACTTCCCAGCTTCGCGCCTGGTGACGCGATCGTAAAAGCAGGCCCAGGTCATACGCACCCGTGTCCAGGTCTTCCGGCGGGTGTAGTCGACGGGCTTGACCCTGGGCTTGCATACTGTGCTCACCGGTGGCGCCTGGCTTCGGCGATCTGGCGCAGCGTGAATTCGACGGACGTCGAGCCTGCGCAGGCCCCGCCTTGCCCCTGCCGCCAGAGCATGGGGTAAGCGGTTGCGATCACCATCAGCACGGCGTCAGCTGCTGGCAGACCGGCCAGCGCGGTGATCATTTGATCATGGAGTTCAGATTGGCTCATGGGGCTTTAGCGTATTTTTCGAACACCTTCTCGTCCCGCATCCGGAGGCCGTTGTCGAACAGCTCTTGGATCTCGGGCTCGGGCAGGTAAGTATGGGCGCGCACGGACTCCGGGATCAGATCCAGGGCAACGCGCAGCGCAGTCTCGAGGTCGCCTTTCCAGTGCTCCTCGCCGGCGTCTTCACTGTGGGCGATGGCGGAGTCGACCAGCTTCTTGGCGATCTCCGCCGCGGTGGGGAATTGTTTAGAGGCCATGGCGCATGAATTCGTCTTCGAGGATTTGTTGCAGCAGGTTGCGGAACCCAGACTTCCAATTCCCCGCCATGTCGATCCCGGCCTCGGGAGTCGCCACATCGCTTGGGCACCACAGCAGCATGCACCGATCCAATTTGGAGTTCGGGAACTGGTGCGCCTCCCAGCGGATGCAGAACGTCCCCAGCCGCCGGTGGGGGAAATTGGGAGCGCAAGGCTTGTCCGCGCGCCGATACTTGCGGGACAGCGTCGCAACGCGGCCGAACGGACCTCCGGCTCCGAGGTCCTCGAGGAAGAACCGGCGCCGCCCGTCAACCTGGTCGCGCAGCTCGTCCCGGATCCACGAGAAGGCGTCGGCAAACGATGGCGTCTCGTCCTTGGCGTGGCGCCGCTGCATGGCGCTGTCGGCGGTGACGGCCAGGCCGTTCAGCGCCCGTGAGATGATCAGCCGCTTCATGGTATCTCGTACTTCGACGGGATACGGACCTGGCACAAAGCCTCAACCCAGGCGTTGCCGCGATCGGTGGTCCGGAAGAGCCCGGGTTGGTCGTCTCGCGCCCCTGGGAGCACCTGACTGTTGACGATGTGCACAGGCTCGATGACGTCGAGCTGCAGGAACGAGTTCCTGGCGTCAGCCACCGCCGGCGCGTCGTGCCTGGGGTGGGGGACGCCGCTGCCGTGATAGTGGAGCAGGACTTCGAGGGCGTTGGGGGTCACGCGGTCGTCCAGGATTTGCGGAGGAATACAGACGTTGGCCATAGATCAGTGGACGTTGAGGGTATGAGGCAGGGTGATCCGGAACAGCGATCGCCGGATGTCCTCGCCGGAAGGCAGCGAGGCGTGGATGCAAGTGGAATTGGCCAGATAGAGCACGAACGGCTCCAGCAGGAAGCTGTCCATGCGGTCGAGCACTCCGGCATCAGCCAGATGCTGGCAATCCCCTCCTTGGCCGGGCTCGCCTTCGTATTCGCCGACCCAGGCCCGGCACAGTGCGTGGCTGCTGGCAATCAGCATGCCGCCACCCGGCGCGCAGTAAGAGGCCCGATGCAGCTCGGGCGGCAGCTCACGCCCGGCACCGCCGGTTTTCCAGTCGCCCTGACGCCAACTGTGCAGGTAGTTGCCATCGACGTGCGGACCCGGCCGGCGGTGGGTGAGCCCGCGGTGGACGACCTTCTGGTCCACGGTTAGGAAGGCGGTGCCGACACCGCCGACAATATGGGCGACGGCGGCGCGCGTCAGGTCCTCCCAGAGCTTGAGAGCAAGCGGCAGCACCGGCATGCCCAGCTCGAAAGGCTCCATGTAGACCTGGGTGTCGGTGAAGACAGGCATCGGCATGTAACCCAGCGGGGTGATGAGGCTTTTCAGTTTCATAGTCAGAAGTAGTCGACCCGGACGCCATTGGAGTCCAGGTAGAGCCGAACGGGCTCGTTGTTGAGTGACGTCACCAGCAGCGACCAGCTGCCGTCCTGGACGTCGGGGACCAGGTTGCAGCACTTCTTGGCCTTCTTGCCTGACCGGCAGTCGCAGGGCGCGTTGCGCTCCTGATCGACCCGCGGCATGACCCACTTCTCCGGCAGGCCATGTTTCCCGAACAGCTCATACCGGTGCTGCAGATATCCGGCTTCCTCGGGATAGCTCTCCTCGAACCGCGGAGGATCACCGGGATCGGGTGGTGGAAGCAGCTTGCCCAGCGCGGCCTTGAAGCTGCCGGGCTGGTCGGTGTAGAGCGCGGCCGCGCGCGCTGCCAGGGCCTCGTAGTCGACCTCGATGAAGAGGCTGCGGAGGGCATCGCGCTGATAGGGCCGCAGAAGCGGCAGTGGGTCAAGGGGATCGCTCATAGTTTTGTCAGGGTAGTTTGCCGCAGGGGATGAAGGGCATCACTTCGGTCCATCCCCTGAGATCGCTGCCATCACGGGCGTAGCGGTTGTTGACTGCGGGATCAAGCACCGTGATCCCACCTTCTTCGTCACGGTGCACCAGCACCTGGTGTAAGACGCCGCGGTGGTTGAGCGAGGGCACGACGGCGAAATACCAACCGGTGAACACCATGGTGGCGAATGTCATCAGGTTCCACCGAAACCCGCACTCATCCAGCGCGCGGAACAAGTCGGTCTGGTTCATTCCGTTCTCACCGTAGCGCGCCACCACCTGATGTACCGGTACTCCCAGCGCCATGGCCAGGCAGGTCTGGACGCAGGTCTTCTCGCTGGGCTGGGTTTGGTGAATGACTTCGTTCATATGAAGGCCTCCGCGCCTGCCCGAACCACCTCTATCGGCGGGACCCGCTTGGCGGCCGAGGCCAGCCGTGCAGCCCGGTAGCCGGCGTGGAACGCCTTCATGGCCTCGTAGGACACCGAGACACCGGCCGCACGTTGCGGCCGGTGCCAGTCGGTGTAGGCGGCCTCGGTCTCAAGCCGAAGTTCCTCCTCATTCATACCGTAATCGACGGCACGAACGTCTCCTCGTTAGTCCGCGAGCAGGCCAGCGTCTGGCGGATCGACGCCACGTCGGCCTCCTGCGGGTCCCAGGCGCCGAAGAACCAGATGCGGTCGGCGGTGTGCCCGCGGGCCTCGTCCTCACGCCTGACGGTCAGGAAGCTGCCGTCGTGAAGCTGGAGCACGGCGAACCGGTCGTGGGGCTCCAGGGCCTCAGCAGTGCCGGGGTAGAGGCTGAACTTCGTGATGGTCTCATCCGAGTCGCAGCTGGCGTAGTGGGCGCAGATCCTCTGGCCGGTCAGCGGCTCGAGCACGCCGTTGAGCATACCGAGAAAGCCGACCTGGAGGCCAGACGGGCAGTCCTCGGCAGGGGTCTCCCGGACCTGGACCGTGGGATGGTCCCCGAGGTTGCCGTTGCACGTGACGTAGAGTTTGAACAGCGCGTTGACGGCGACCGGATCGTCGAGCAGCGCGCGGTTGAGGGCCTCGAGGGCAGCTTGGATATTCATGGGTTTCAGAGCTTGGCTTTCCGCGAGCTGGCACAGCGAGCACAGGCCCTCGGAGTACCAGCCTATTTTGTGGCCACCACACCGCGGACAGTGGATGGCGTCGCAGGAATCATCGACACAGGTGCGGGCTGTGATCATCGCAGAGCCTGGTGGAGGGCGAAGAGATCAGGCGGCAGGCCAGCCGCCTTGGCGTTGGCCAGGAACGCGGTGTGCCGGGCCTCCTGAGTGACATCAGCGTTGGCGCGCTTCCGAGCTGCCTTGGCTGCTTTCTTTTTACGTTCCTCGCGTTGGCGTCGGGATGTGCTCATGGGTTTTATTCAGATGTTGCTGGTAGGCGGCGAAGATGCGCCCGCCCTCTTCAATCGTCAGCTCGACGCCGGTGCGCTGGCTGACGTAGGCGCAGAGATCGACGGCATCCTGGACGCCGGCTTCATCGAACTCCCCGTAGGCGGTGGGGTCAAAGTCCAGCCCTTTGATAACCAGTGAGACGAGGGAGAGGTCCTGGCTCATGCCACCTCCACGGTTTGCCACTGGTCGGCGCCGTGATGCCACTTCATGGCTTGGAACGGGATGCCATCCCGCTTGAGCGTGGCGATCGCTGTCCGCCAGCTGTCCTCGTCGCCGAACCGGACGACCTGCAGCGCAAGGTTGAGTTTCACTATCGCGTAGATCTGCATCATAGATCGAATTCTTTATGGATGGTCCTGCCCTCGACCACCAGGTTTACGGAGTAGCCAGTGTCACCGCACACCGACTGCTCGGGCATTTTATACGCCGGGTTGGCGGCGCGTTCGAAGAAGGTTTTACGGTTGCAATCGCAGCCGTAGTTACCCTCGGTCCACATGAAGATCAAGCCACCTTCGCCATGCTGGAGCTCCCATGTGTCGTGATAGGACCGGACCTCGCCGGTCGGGTTGTGCCGGATCATCGCGGTGTAGCGAAACTCCGGAGGACCAGTCTCCAGGCTGATCATCGCCGACCTTTCTTGGGCTTCTCCGGTGGGTAGTAGCGGAACTCCTCGCGCTCACCGTCGGGCCACTCCAGGTAGGTGAGCATCTGGCGGCGCTGGGCTTCATCCCGGCACCAGCCGCGCAGGCCCAGCACGCGGGACTCATACTCCACCGGCACGTGGAACACATGGGCAGGGTTCTCGGGCAGCGCACCCATGAATCCCTTGACGTCCTTGCCTTCCAGGAACACCGCGGAGGGCATGAAGCCGAGGACGATCGACATGTCCGACGCCAGGCCCCGGGGGCTGATCGGCCGGTCGGGCACCGTCTTGTAGCTGTTGCCAGGGCCGTAGGGCATGAGAGTGATCTGCCCGCACTGGCTGGAGTCCATCATCTGGCATTCCAACACCATCCAGCCGGTGTTCCGGAACCGGGAATACTGGTCGGCGAGGGTTTTCTCCAGGGACGCGGGGGTGTTGTCCTGCAGGCTGCAGTAGAACAGCGCCAGGTCGTGGAAGTTCAAGGGTTCAGTTTGTCGTTTCATGGTGTTTGTCGCAGTGGCGGTTCATCTCGATGCGGTGGGTTTCCATCAGACCCCGGAACCAGGCGCCGTGGTCGCCGTGCCCATGCCAGCGGGCGCGGAAGATCACGTCCCCGTGCTTGTGGCACCGGAAGGTGATCCCGTATTGCCGGCGGTGCAGCTGAACGTGGCCCAGGCACCGGATGAACCTGGGCTCGGGTTGGAAGACGTATTTCATGCCGCCTCCTTTTGGCTGCGTGTGACCGCAGCTTCCCAGTCGCAGGTCTCGAGGAATTGAGTTTCCGTCTGCAGTGCCGACAAGTAGGCCCGTGCGATGTGCCAGGCCTCGTCACGCTGCACGAAGCGACCCCGCGAGGTCACGAAGCCCTCCTGGATCTCACCGGGGCCGTTGCCGAAAGCCGGCCACTCGACGTCCTCGCCGATGGCCTTGACGATGGCGTCCGCGTGGATCCCCCACTCGGTGACAGTGACCACGCCGTCGATGCGGATGGCGACCAGCTCTATGGTCTCCGCGCTCATGCCCGGTCCTCGTCAGCGCGGTCCTGGCGCAAGCGGGCCACAGAGATGCCCAGAGATCTCGCGGTCTGGACATCCTCACCAGTAGCGTAAGGGCCGTCGGCGCTCAGGTCGGCAGCACGATTCACCAAATCCCGCTTCAGCGCCTGGCGCGCCCGTTTGGTCTGCGCGCGGTTGGCCGTCCTGACCTTATCTTTGGCGCCGGGACGACTATGCTCACCCTCGGTCTTGTCGCGGCTGGGCGCCCGGTTGGCTTTGTAAGGATTGCGGCAGTCCTCGGTCTTGAGCTTTGGCTTGGTGCCCAGGCCGGCGGCCTCAGGCATGGACGGCATCTTCTTCTGCCGGTTGCCGGTGTTGGTGCGGATCGAGCGGCTCATTCACTTTTGATCTTGTCCACCGGCACCAGCTCGGCGGAGACCTTGAACCGGAACCGCTTTTCGGGAGCGGAGATCGGATCCTGCCACTTCCGGCCCGCCGCGTAGTCGTCGTACTGGGCCTTGGTGAGCACGCCGTAGACCGGTGGGACGCTGGCCTTGAAGCCCTGGTCCTTGAACATGTCGGTGTCGGTCTCCCGGGTCTTGACGGCCCAGAAGACGACCCGGCCGATGATGACTTCGAAGTAGCGCCATGGGCGCCGTGCGGAATGTTTCATAACGGTGGCAGTTTCAGTTTGTCGCGGAGCCAGGGCTCCAAGTCAGTGATGGCCTTGAGCACCAGGACAAACAGCTCTGGCGTCTCGACCTTCCCGAACGAATACGGGTTGTGGTAGATGTCCCGGTGATCGTAGGGCGGCTGGATCCGGGTGTAGAAGCTCCACAGCCGGTCGTCGGGATTAGGCCTGCCATCGGTCCACCAGTTGCCGATGTAGCCGAAGCTCAGATCCGCGGCCGGGTAGAGCGGTCCCAATTCCTTGATCAGCTGCTCCCCGAGCTTCTGGGCCAGCATCGCCTGGCCCTTCTTCGAGTAGTAGGTTGAGAACGGCGGCGCGCTGTGGTTGCACACCCAGCCGTCGTCCACAGCCTGGTTCCAGGTCGCTGTCTCCCGAGACAAGGTGTCGAACACCGAGATGTCGCCGGCCGAGCCGTATTCCCGCCGCAGCGGTCGGAGGTCAGGCTTTTGCACGGGCTTCGTTTACTTTGACTGCCAGATCAGCCGCCATCTGCTGGGCGTGCTCGTCGTCGTTAGCCAGCAGGCAAACACACAGCCCTGGCGTATCCACAACGACCCTGGCGCGAATGACGCCGAGGTGTGCGCACCGCTCAGTCGGCAGCCAGCGGATAGCGGTGACGATGCGCGGGTCGGCGAAGTTGCCTTGACCGATATCCATCAGCGGTGGGATTTTAGGTGTTTCCATGGGTAAGTTCAGTGATGACTGCGGTGAGGAGTTCCACCAGCTTCCCGGCCTCCGCGGTGGGAACGCATTGCGTGGTGCCGCAGACCGGTCCACGCGGCTTGTGGACGTTCTTGGTGTGCACGGTGGACAGCACCCAGACCGCGGTGTGCAGGGCCGTGATATCAGAGTTCCTCAGGCCGGAGGACAGCGAGGAGATCAACAGGTCGCCGGTCTTCGTGTTGACCGATGGCTCAAACCATCGGCCGTAGCCGCCCCAGTATCCGTTGGGCCAGCAGTATTCGATAACCCGCCGGAGTACCGGCACCTCAGGATCTTCCATCCACATGGCGCCGATGACTGAAGGGTCGACGAAGGTCGTCCGGATCTCGCCGTTGTAACGAACAGGCATGGTGCCGCCGGGCGTCCCGAAGCCTTCGACCTCGGCGTAGAACTTATCGATGCGGCCGCCGGGGACCTGGTCGCGGATTGCTACCGGCAAACCGGTGGAGATGTAGACGAGGGTCATAGGCCGTATTCCAAGGCGCGCTCGTCCAAGTAGGTCTGGCACGCCGCAGGGTCGTCAAGGTAGGCCTGCAGCCGGTCGGCGACCTGGGTGCCGGTGGCGCGCTCCGTGCACCAGTGACCGGGGATCGCCGGGCCGAAGGGCACGTGCTCTTCCTCGTCACCGACCGTGCTATCGTCGGACTCAAAGAGCTGGCTGCCGTGATCCTCGCTAATCCCGAACAGCTCGTCGGTGATCTGGTAGAGGTTGGCGTGGCGCGGGTCCGGATCGCTGATGAGCGCGAGGAAGCTGTCCAGACCCCGGTTCACCCACTCCACCTTGTTGGGGAACAAGTGGGGCAGCGAGGCCTGCTTCAGAACGTCGGCCATGGTGGTCGAGCCCTCGTAAGGCCAGATCCCGAAGCCGTCCCGGGCCTGCAGCACCTGCCCCAGGAGCTCGTGCAGCGTCTCGACGGCACGGTTCAGCACCGCCCTGGCGATAGCCAGCCCCTGGGCACGACTCAGCGGCACCCCGGAGAGCGCGGTCTGCCAGAAGCTGTCAGGAATGACGTTCAGGGCGAACTCCGACACGTCGTCAGGCACCTCGGCGCCGCCTGGCCCGAGGATGTAGGCACGCAAGGCCTCCAGCTCGGCCGCCGATGGATGGGGCAGCGGAATGGCGTGCCCTTTGAGCTTCCCGACATCATTGGGGGCCGGCTCGGCCACCGGCTTCAGCCCCACCTCACGGAGCCAGTCGGACATCGACACCGGGCGTCTGGTGAAGTTGCCAGTCAGCATGGTCCGGCACTTCTTGACCAGCTCTTCGTCGGTCAGCGGCTCGTGCATCTCCACCGGTGGGGCGACCTCGGGCACCGGTCCGTGGTTGTAGTTGCCGCCGGCGTTGGACTCGCCATCGATACCGGCGTGTGCCCAGCCTGAGGGGCCTGGGTCGACGCGCAGCACCTCGTGGCAGATCTGGCAGCGGTAGATCGGGTGACCGGCCGCGGACAGCTTACGGCGCAGGTCGCTCAACGGCTGAGCCGCAGGTTCCCAGGGCTTCGGGCGTCCGGTCGCGACGGGCGGGTAGGCGGCCTGCTGCAAGGCGGGCTTGACGATGTCGGCGACGTCCTGGTCCTCTTGGATGCCGACATACCACGCCTTGCCGTCCTGGTAGACCAGGCTGAGCAGAGCTGCCACTGCGGGGTGCACGGGGCCGGTGAGGCCGAGAACGAGCTGCCCGGAGCTGTCGCACACCGGGTCGAAAGAAGCTGGGGGTCTGGCGTTGATCTGCTCGACTCCCCCTGCCACCACGTTAGAATGCTCGGGGTCGTCTTGATTAGCTGGGTATTTCTGGATGTCCATATTGTATTCTTGTAAGGGACTAGTCGTTGAGAGACTTACGACTGGTGCCCTTGATTTGCCTTCGATTTGCCCTCTTTTTTATCCGTCAGGTTGGTGTAGCCACTAGAAACAGCCTTCTCTGTAGGGCTATGCGCAGCAGGGGGCGGAGTAGCACCAATCCGCCCCACCTCTGGGATCGGCCCGACCCAGTGCTCGGGGACGTTGTGAGGCATTCCAACCCCTGCCAGACGCCCGGCAGCCACTGGATGCCCGTTCTTGTAGGTTCTGATGCGCCAGGTCGTCCGGATGGTCATCTCACCGTAGGGCGACCTCAGGACACCGTCGCAGCGCTGCAGCCGGCGCTTCCAGTGCATCATGTGCCCTTGGCCACAGACCAAGTTGGCCTGTCCCCAGCGCCAATGGTAGTGGGTGACCGGAGCCCCGCATTGAGGGCACCACGCCGCTGGTAGCGCCTTGGCTGGTGGTCCTACCAGCTCTCCTCGGGCCTCGGACCGGCGTTGTTTACGTCTCTGGTTGCTGTTCACGGTGTCTCCAGTTGCTTCTCAATCTCCTCCAGGGTCTCAGTGCACATCAGGCAGGTGGCGTGGTCCACCGGGGCGTAGAGATGAACGTCGGTGCGGATCAGGCTGTGCTTGGAAGCCGGGCGCGATTCGATTGCCACGACCAGCCCGGCTGGGATGGCGATGGGTTTGTAGCGGTCTGGGGACGAAGAGATGGCCTCGCTCCTGTTGTTCCAGACATGCAGTTTGATGAGGTAGCTCATTTGGCTTGCAGTAGTGTCGTCAGGAAGGCCCGGAGGATGTCTTGTCGGGCTACTTGGTAGCGGCGATCGTAATCCGGGATCTCGGTTTCCAGGTCGGTGATGCGCGCGCCCAGCATCGCCATGTCGTCCACCAGGTCGATGGGACGGCCCCCGCTGAAGGGTTCCGGGGCCGGTGTGTTGTCGACAAAGGCCAGCAGTCGGCGGGCCAATGAGGTGATACCGGCAGCGTCTGGCCGGCCGGTCACCGTTAATTCAGGGAGTGGTTTACTCATTGTATTTTGGCGTTTAGTGGTTCCTGGCAGGCTGCGACGAACAGCTTGGCCTGGTTCATCGATTGGAAGCGCAGGTAGATCTCGTGGTCTCGGCTCAGGATGCCGGCTGCGTATTCGACGCACTCGTAGTCTCGCCGGTCGAGGGCTTTCCTGAGGGCCTGGACGCCGGCGTCACGGTCTCCGGAACCCAGGAAGGCGTAGACTACGACTTCGGGAGCGTAGAAGGTCTTGTAGACGGCCAGCAGGTCGGCGCCGGTGGCTGAGGCGAAGCTGCGGGTTATCGGGAGGGGCATGGTTGGTCGTGCCGGACGGCGATACCTGCAGCGATCGCCTGGTTGATGAAGGCCTCCTCGAGGGCCGGAACTTCTTCCCAGCCCCACTTGGTGACTCCGTAGTAGGCGTCGTCCCAGCCTTCGTCATCATCGATGTCACCACGGTGAGCCATGACGTAGTCTCGGAACGAGATCTCGTCGAAGGGTGGGCCGTCGGTCATCCGGGTTTGAGGCTCTTGACCTTCCTCGTCTTCGAGCCATTGGCCGGACTGGCGTTCTCGAGTGATCCAGGCAACGACCTGCTCCTCGTTTTCGGCCACCAGGTAGGTTTCAACAGCGGTGTGGCTGGCTTTCGGCCCGCCGTGGCGGACCAGGATGCGATACAGGTTCATTCTTTGGTCTTGTTGACGGCCTCGCGGGCCGAGAGTTCGCTACGCAGGATACCGGTGTGGCGTCGCATGACAGCGGCCAGATCCTTCAATGGCGACTTGGCGATGAATTCATCAGCCAGCCGCAGGGTTTCCCGCAGTTCAGTGACTCGAGGATCTTCTCCGGCGGCCATTGCGGCTTCCAGGCGGGGCAGCAGGTCTTTGACAACCTTGGCGTGGCGTTCGGTCGCCGGAAGGCTCTCGGGGCCGATGGCGCCACGGGCAACGAGGTCCCGGGTGGAGCGGACGTGGCGTTCGACGAATCCCTCGCCGGGGATCAGGTTCCAGTGGAGCAACCAGGCCAGGGCTTCTACTTCTTCAGGACTGAGGTTCATAGCGGTGAAGGTGGGCAGATCGGCCAGGCGGCCGCTGCACGCGGTTACAGAGAAGGAGCACAGTTTACAGACCACGATCCGACTTCCGTCGGCCGGCAGCCAAAGGGCTACACCAGGGCGGCCGCACGGCCCGGGGTGGGCGATGGTCTCAAGCTGACACGTCCAGGGCATCGCGATCGAGGGTACCGTCGAGGACGTTCTCGCGCACAGCGATACGCAGTTCCTCGACATCTTCGTGGTCGTAGCAGGCGATGGAGACCGATTCCAGGAGACTGACGATGTTCTCGCGGGTCAGTTTACGGCAGGCCTCCCAGAGCTCTTGCCGGTAGGTCTGAATGCCTTGCAGGTCGACGATCGATTGCTCGAGATCGGTGATCAGCTCGGCGTCGGGCGCCGGCGGGTCAGTGATCATTTGCCCGGCGGTACGGCAGATGTTGAGCGAGATCGCCTTGTATTGCTTCTCAAGATTCATGGTCGGGATCCGGTGGGTCGGGCAGCGCCAGCAAGACGGCGCGCAGACTGGGTTGGGGCTCCATGATCATCTGCTTCCCAAAGGGATGCACATGCTCTTGGCGTTCGACGATCAAACCGCCGTCCTCTTCCTGGAACGACAGCGAGG
>OUNO011323096.1_pt1 | contig 35542 bp, 30 predicted proteins | sample 1779811 | NCBI WGS metagenome assembly OUNO01 (sample SAMEA3914804, study PRJEB12502) | metagenome | biome: forest; material: soil | place: Canada | collected 2010-06-25 | depth 0.3 m
TCGGCATTCCGGAGCCGCAAGAGAGCGACGCTGGGGTCGACGGCGGCGACACGAGCAACGGTGGCGACACGAGCGACGGCGGCGCCTCGGACGGCGAGTCGAACGCTGGAGCAGAGCCCACCGAGGTCCCCAGCACCGCGGCGCACGATTCTTCGTGCGCCTTCGGTTCATCACCGCGCCGTCGTGTTGCCGGCGCGTTCTTCGCGCTCGCCCTGGCGAGCGCCTGGCTCAGTCGGCGGTACAGGTCACGGTAGCAGCCGAGTCTTCCGGCCAGATCGCCGCCGCGTACAGGGCATATTTGCCGCCCGGCTCGTGCTCGTCGCGCAGCTCGGGGCACTTGAAAGTGACGGCAACACCCGCTTCCGTGGGCAGCGCAGAGGCCAGCGCATCAGCGTCCGTACAAGCCAATCCGGCTCCGAGCACGCTGCTGCCTTCACAGATGCGCAACGCTTGTGGCGCAGCCCCGGCCGGCGTCGAGCAATGCAGCGGCACCGTCGCCCCCGGCGTGCAGCCGAGTAAGGCGCCCCCGTAGTTGAAGCCGCAGTTGCGCTTCGGCCCGAGCTGTCCGCGCGTGCACGGCTCGGTGACCATGCCTTCACCGGGCTTGGGCAAGGTCACGTCACGCTCTTGGAAGTTGTTCGAATCCCAGTTCGTCGTGAAGTCACACTTTGGCCGATCGACGGTCTCGCCGCCCTCGCTCTTGAACTTGGTGGGTTCCCAAACCGGGTCGCCCGCCTCGTCGAGCACTGGCTGGCCTTCGCACAGGAAGCCATCGGGGTTCGATTGCAAGCCGAGCGGGCGAGTCACCGGACCCGCCGAGGTGTCGACGCTGGTCACGTCGACCCACTGGCACTCGATGCCCGCGTTGTATTGATCGCCCCAGCCCTGACTGATGCCCTGATACGAGCAGTCGTTGTACGGGGACCAGGTGGGGCTCGATTCGTGATTGGCATAGCGAGCCACGCTTTCCAGGCAAAATGCTCGTTTCGAGCCCAAATCCGGGTCACCGCCATAGGTGAAGGTAGCGAAGTGGTTGAAGTGATAGTGATGGTGGCACTCGCTGTACTCGTAAACGTGGTGATTGGCGTTCGGGTTGTCGTTCTGGGCATCGTCCAAGAAGTAGTTCACGTCGCCGATGTTCACAGGCTCGGTGCCGACGTTCTTCTCGCTGGCGTTGAACTGCAGTAGCCGGCGCCAGCCGGTGCCGCCGACGCACGCCTCGGCGAGCGAGCAAGCGTTGGCGGCAATGTAGCGATACGTGAGGCGATTGACGTTCAGCTCTTCGCCCACGACCTCGAGATTGGCGCCTTGGCTGGTTTCGACTTTGCCGACGCGCGCCGCGTCGGCAGTGGCGTCGTCCCAGGCGATGCGTTCGAAGTGAAGCGGCATCTCGACCGAGCCGACCTTCATCGACAGCGCGTCGACACAGGACATGTCGGCGAGCTGAGTGAGGTGACAACCGGTAGTACCGAGCTCCGACTCGACGTCACATTCCTGGTCGTAGAAGAACTCCACGTCTTCCGTATCGACACTGTTGGGTGGGAACTCCGCTTCGTCCATACAGGCGTAGCCAGTGCGTTGCACGAGCAGCTCGGGATCGACCGGGAACACGAACGGCTCGTCCCATTCCCCGCCGATGTCCGCGAGCGCGGGCTCGGAAGTGCCCGGCGATGCGGCGTCGGTCACGACCATCGAATCCAGCTGGTAGTCGGCTAGCACGTAGTCGTGGCCTTCGATCTTGGTGCGATACGCCGTTTTGCCCTTGTTCGGGATGAACGTGATGCCGAGCACTTCGTCCGGTGGTAGCGGCAGCTGCTTCTTGTTGTCTGCCTCATCGTAGAACGAGGGCCGGAAGTTCAAGCGGTACGTGGCCAAGGTCAGCTGGCGCTTGGCGCGCGCGACGTAGAACGAGTCCGGCTTCGCGATCAGCGACTCTGCAACGCGCTCGCGAATCGCTTCCGGGATCTCGTCGAGCAGCACGCCGACCTTGGACTTTGCCGTGACGTGGACCAGCGCGCCCAGAGTGGCAGAGGCTCCACCCTCACCCTCGCCCGCGCTACTCATGGCGCCGGCATCGCCTTTGGAGCCCGCGTCGCCGGTTGCACCCGCTTCGCTCGACGCGCCAGCTTCACCGGTCATCGGCGTGCTCGCGTTGTCGTCGGAGCAGGCACTGCCCGTGAGCGACGCCACCAAGATCATCAAACACCCACCACCCGACCAAAGTTTGATTCTCATGTCGTCGCCGAACGTAATGTAAACGTTGACGCGACGACAAAGACTTTGTGCGTATCGACCCCGAGCATGATTGACAACACACCACCGGAACAGTCCAGCCGCATTGACGGAAACGCACGCGACTCGCGCGGCTCATATTCGTGAGCTTCGAAACCTGTGAGACTTCGAGTTTCCTCGCGTTCAAGGTGACGCGGGGGCGAACGCGGTGACTGGGTAACGAACCGTCTGAGCGCCCACGGTCACGTCGAAGAACAGCGTGTCTTCTCGAGCGCTCGGCTGACTGCGCACGAACAACGCGCTCAAATCACTACTCTGCCCCGCACCCATCGTGATCGGCAAGGTGGTTTGGAACGAGAAGTCCGTCGCGCCCACGCGCTCGCGCGGCGTTGCGAGCACGGCGTCAGAAGTGCAGCCGTTGTGAACCGTGAGCAGTCGGGTATCGACCACGCTGAAGTCGAGCTCGAAGCCGGGATCGAGCTGAATGCAAGCAAAGCGCGCCGATGGCACGAGGTGGAATGCCTTGTCGCCGTCCGCCACGAAGAGCGCGTCTTCCGGAGCGCCACGCACACCGTCGCGCTGCCAGTCGAAGCGCAGCTCTTCTCCGCCGAGCACCGTCAACGTCAGATCGAAGCTGCCGTCCCCCAGAGCACTGGCCACCGCGGGCGGATCCGTGCGCTCGAGGTTCGTGACCCGCACGACCGCATTGAAAGGTGCAGCGCCGGGCGCGCCGTAAATATGCCGGCCACCGGCCGCCGTTGGCTCGGCCGCACTCTCCATTTTTGGAAGTCCGATGCGGCCGAGCTGCAGCGTGGGAGGTTCGGGGATCGGCGTTGCGACTCCCGGACCGCAAGCCAAGAGCCCGAGCGCGCTGCCCGTGGTCAACGCCGCGGCGACACCTCTCACGACGAGCGAGGTGTGCAATCGACGCAATCGACGACGGACAGCGGGCTTCATTGAGGGCGTGCCTTATCTTGCCTGAGGGGGGAGAGGAATCACTTCACCTTGCAATCCGGGTCTTGAAAGATGCATGGATCGTAGGGGTCGCGCTTACACTCACCGTCCGACTGTTCCACGAACGTAGCGCACGCCACGACACAATCCGGATCGATCGAGCGGCACGGATCGCTCGCTGGAAGCTCGCATTTTCCGTTCGGCACCATGGCGATCGCCGGACAGGCAATGCCGCCGCCATTGCTTCCGCCGGCGCCCGAGCCGCCCGTCCCGGGGTTGCCGTCGCTACCACCTCCCTGCTGGCAATCGGGATCTTGGAAGCGGCAAGGGTCGGTGTCCGAACGCTTGCACACGCCGTCGCTGACCTCGGAGATCGTGGCGCACACGGTGCCGCCATCGCCCGAGCTGGGTGGCGTCTGACCGGCGCAGTCGGCGTCCTGGAAACGGCAGGGGTCGTTCTCCGGGCGGCTGCACGTGCCGTCGGCCTGCTCGATGAACTCGGCGCACACGGTCGAGTCGCCACCGAGGACGCAGTCGCTGTCGTTTTGCGTGCAGAAGGTGTCGCACACGCCGTCGCCGTACCAAGCGTGCGCGGCGCATACGTCCTCGTGACTCGGCGTGGGACCGTTCGCCGTCTCTTGGGACGCGGCTTCGGCTGCCGCCTTCTTCAGCGCCAAGGTGTCCTCGCCGCTCGAGGGGCTACTCACTTCCTTCCCCGAGCAGGCAGCCATCACCAGAGCTAGGGCACACAAGTACTTGGTCTTCATGGGTCGTTTCAAGCCTCCGAGCATCGTCAATAGCAAGGCGCATGCCGCCCAAGTCGAACGACTAATAGTAAATTATTTCCATATCTTACAAATTTTCACGTGTGTTCCATTCTGTTCCACTTAGCACCCAGTCGAGTCATTTGGTACAGTCGCCCTGTGCCACTCAGCGCTGGCGATCTACTCCAAGGGAGGTACCGCGTTCTCGAACCACTCGGGTCGGGTGGGATGGGCTCGGTCTGGGCGGCCCGCGACGAGGTGACGCATGCCCACCGAGTCATCAAACAGCTGCGCCTCGATGCCCCGGAGCTCCTGGAGGCATTCCGCGGTGAGTACGCGCTGCTCGCTCGACTCAGCCATCCCCACTTGCTACGCGTGCTCGACTTCGGCAGTGCGCGCTTGCGGGGCGAGCTGCTGCACTACTACGTAGCCGAGCGAATCGAGGGTCAGCCGCTTTCCGCGCACGCCGAGCGCACCCAGCTCAGCGCGGGTGAGCTGCTCCGCCCGGTGCTCGATGCATTGGAAGGCCTGAGCGCACTGCACGAGGCAGGCCTGCGCCACGGCGACTTCACGCCGAGCAACATCATGGTCCAAGGCGATGGTTCGGGCGTTCTGATCGACCTCGGTCTGACGCGACCGTTCGGCACGGCGGATGCGGTTGGCGGCGCGCAGGGCTTCATCGCACCCGAGCTGCTGCAGACCTCGTCGGGCAACGCGCGCGCCGACTGCTACGCCGTAGGCGTCACGCTGCAGCGCTGCTTCGAGCTCGCTCACCTGACTCCGCCGGCCGAGGTCGCGCGCTTGATCGAGCGCGCGTGCCGTGCTGATCCCGTACAGCGTCCGGCCGATGCTCGAGAAATGCTCGAAGCGCTCGGACGCCGCGCGCGGCTCGCCGAACGCCTCTCGGCGCCCGTCGAGCTCTTGGGCCGCAGCCAGGAAATCGAGCTGTTTCAAAGCTGGTTCGGCGCACTCGACGCGAGCTCGGGCACGCCCCGCGTGCTGTGCATCTCGGGCGCGCCAGGCGTGGGTGTGAGTCGTCTACTCCAGGAGCTGCTCTGGCGCACGGAGCTCCAGGCGCCGGTGCTACGCGTTCACGGTAGCGAGCCGGGCGCGCTCAGCCGCATGCTCGGCTGGGCGCTCGGGCGCGAGCAGCCCGTCGCGTCCGTGATCGCCTTGCTCTCGGCGCTGCCCGGCTTGCTCGAGCGCGAGCAGCGCCTGGTCCTGTTCGTCGAAGATCACGAACGACTGGAAGCGCACGAACGCGAGTTGCTCGCCGCCTTGGCGCGCTTGCTCGCCGATTCGGGCAAGACGGCGTTGGTCGTCTCGGGGCGAGCTCCGCTGGCGGGAGCCGTGCAGTCGCTCGCGGTCGGCCCATTATCGCTCGAGGACACACGGCGTTGGACGCGCGGCCTGCTCTCCGAAGAGCGCGTCCTAGCGTTGCAGCACGCAACGGGCGGAAATCCGGCCCAGCTCGAAGAGGCTCTGCGTGGGAACGCGCGCACCGCCCTGAACGCGCGTCCCTCGCGCGCGCCCGTTGACGCAGCGCGCGCCGCGATCGCGGCGTCGACCCCTGCCCAGCGCGCCAACCTCGCGCTCGCGGCGGTCTCGGCTGGCGAGCTTTCGCCAGCGCCCGAGCTCGCAAGTTGGCAAGATTTGCAGCCGTTGCTCGAATCGGGCCTGCTCGGGCGTGAGGGCGAGCGTGCTCGCCTGAGCCACGCTGCGCGACGAGCCATCGAACGCGATGCGCTGAGCCCGACCGAGCTGAGCCGCGCGCATCTAGCTACGGCGGAGTGGTTGCTCGCGGTCGAACAGCCGAGCCTCGAACCCGGTGTGCGCTTCGCGCGGGCCATCGCACACTTGGCGCAGGGCGATGACTTGGCGCGAGCCGAAGCGCTGTTCGAGCAGCTGCGCAGCGAGCTGAGCACGCGAGCGCAACTCACCGCGCGCCCCCTGCTCCCGTTCGCTGAGCGCTGCGAAGCGCCGAATTCATTGCTGGTGCTGTCCGAGATCTTGCTCGCGGGCGGTCTGCCGCGAGCCTCGCTGCGCGCCGCTTCACGCGCGGTGCGAAAGCGTGCCGACGGCGCGGTACGCGAACGCGCTACGCTGTGCGCCAGCGACGCCTTGGTGCGGCTCGGACGCCCAGCGCGCGCCGAGCTGCTCTTGGGGCGCCTGTTCGCGCGCTCGCCCGGCTCGAGTGAGCTCGCCGAGCGCCTGGCGCGGGCTCGCGTGGCGCGCGCCGACTACCGAGGGGCAGCGGAAATTACCGCGCAAGCCCTGGCCGAGAGCGCGCTGCCGCACCTCGAAGGGCGGCTGCGTGAGACCCGCGGCGTGGCCCTGGCATTCCTGGGCGATTTGGAGGGCGCCGAGCTCGAGCTGGGGGCGGCTTGGTCCTTACTCGGTGCAGCCGCCACGGCGCGCGAGCGCTGCCGCCTGCAGAGCCACCGCGCAACGGTCGCCTTTCGCGCAGGCCGCATCGACGCCGCGCTGGGCAATTACACTGGCGCGCTCGCACAGGCAGAACAAGCCGACCTCGACGACCTGGTCGCGAGCGGGCTCTTGAACCTGGGCACCGCCGAGCAACAGGCAGGAGCGTGGGGGAGCGCGCTCCGCCACTACCAACGGGGGGCGTTGTTCGCGCGCGCCATCGGCCGCGAAACGACCGAGCTGACGCTCGAGTTCAACCTAGGCAACCTGTTCGCGGAGCTGGGCGCGTTCGAGCGCGCAGAGGAGCGCTTGCTCGCGCTCGAACGGCGCGCGAGCAACGCGCGACTGTCGCACTTCGGGCCGGCAATCGCCCTGGTTCGAGCGGAAAATCGGCTTACTCAGCGCGACTCGGCCGGCGCCGAAGAGTTGCTGGAGAGCGCCGTTCGGGGGCTCGGCGAGCGAGCCCAACCGCGCGAGCTATTCGAGATCGAGCTGCGCCGAGCCGAGGCCGCTTTGCTCGGCTCAAACCTAGGGCTGGCCGCGCAGCGGCTCAGTGCGTTGCGCGCCGGGTCGAACGATGCCGCGCCTGGTGAGCTACGACTCGCACTGGTAGCGCTCGAAGCACGCTTGGCCGTCGCGCGCGGCGAGACCAGCCCGCTCCGTGCGCTGGACGCCGCTCGCCACGAGGCAGAGCGGGAAGGCCTCTTGCCGTTACAGGCCGCGCTCGAGACGACCCTTTTCGAGCTACTCGAAGCGCGCGGTGAGCTCGAGCTGGCCCGTAGCCACGGCGAGCGCGCACGACGGCTCTGGGACCGCGTCAGCGCCGATTTACCCGAAGCCTTCGCGGCCACGTTCTGGCGCCACCCCCGGCGCGCACGAGTCGCAGAGCTATCGCACGCGGTGCTAGCCAAGGGATTGGCCGCTTCCGTCGACGCCGAGCCGTATCGACGTCTACTGTCGCTCAATCGTCGCCTCAACTCTTCGCTGTCCAGCGCGCGTGTGCTCGAATATGCGGTGCAATCGGCGGTGGAGCTGACCGGCGCCGAACGCGGGTTCTTACTGGAATATGGCTCGGAACAAGACGACGGTGGGCAAGCGCGCATCACGGTGCGCGTGCAGAGCGAACCCGTCGCCGGTGAGGCGGATGCACCGAGTCAGAGCATCGTGCGCCGCACGTTCGAGCGCGAAGAACCCATATTGACCACCGATGCACAAGGCGATCCGCGCTTTCGCGGACAGGGCTCGGTGCACGCGTTGCGTCTGAAGTCGGTGCTCTCGGTGCCCGTGCTGTCTCCCTCGGGCGTGCTCGGTGTGTTGTACGTCGACAGTCGCGTGCAGCGTGCGCGCTTTTCAACCACCGAGCGCGATCTGCTCCTGGCGTTCGCAGATCAGCTCGCGCTCGCGCTCGGCAATGCGCGGCTGCACGGCGAGCTGGAGCGGAAGAATGCCGAAATACTCGGGCAAAAACTGGCCGTCGAACAGCTCGCGCGCGGCCAAGCGAGAGAGATCGTGCGTTTGAAGCGAGAGGTCGAGACGCAGCGCAAGAACCTCGAGCTGCGCTACGACTACTCTCGAATCGTCGGACGCGGGCCAGCCATGCGCGCGGTGCTCGGCCGTTTGGATCGAGTGACCGACTCGGAGGTCAACGTGCTGGTGTTGGGTGAAAGCGGAACCGGCAAAGAGCTCGTGGCGCGCGCGCTGCACTTCAACGGCCCGCGCAAAGAGGGCCCTTTTCTGGGCATCAACTGCGCGGCTCTTCCTGAAAATCTCTTGGAATCCGAGCTCTTTGGGCACGTGCGTGGTGCGTTCACGGGCGCTGATCGCGACAAGCCCGGGCTGATGCAAGCCGCTAGCGGCGGCACGCTGTTCCTCGACGAGGTCGGTGAGCTTCCACTCGCGACGCAAGCCAAGCTACTCCGTGTGTTGCAAGAGCGAGAGGTCCGACCGCTCGGCTCGACGCGCTCCGAGCCGCTCGACATCCGGCTGGTCGCGGCGACGCATCGCGATTTACCGAGCGAGGTGAGCGCCGGCAGGTTTCGCGAAGATTTGTATTACCGCGTCGCCGTAGTCAGCGTCGAGCTGCCGCCGCTGCGCGATCGGCTCGAGGACTTACCCGCTCTGGCGAGCAAGATCTTGGAGGGTCTAGCGCGCAACGCCGGGCGCAAAGCGCCGGAGCTGTCGCAAGATGCGCTGCGCAAGCTGTCCGCGCATCGTTTTCCAGGCAACGTGCGCGAGCTGCAGAACGTGCTGACGCGCGCCTTCGTGCTGACCTCGACCTCGCAGCTGCGCGGCGACGACATCGAGCTCGCAGCGTCAGCGCGCAAACGGGGCTCGAACGCACTCTCGCGCAAAGACTTCGAGGCTCAGGAGCGCGAGCGCATCTTGGCTGCGTTGCGCCAAGCGCGCTGGAACGTCAGCGTCGTGGCACGCACTCTGGGCATTCCGCGCAATACGCTGTATCGAAAACTGACTCGCTATGGCCTGAACCGCGGGGAGGTCCCGACAAGCTAGAGCGATGAACGGCTTCGAAGAGGGTGACGGCTGCTCAGACACGTTGCCCGAGAAGGTTCAGAAGTATTCGCGCGAGCCCAGCGGCTTTGCCTCACCCGATGTTATCCTCGCCCCGCGCCCACCACGGCGCCGCCCCTTCCAAACCCGAAATACCGAGGTTCTTCCCATGAGCGTGCTCAAAGATTTCAAGGAATTCGCCGTCAAAGGTAACGTCATCGATCTCGCTGTCGGCGTGATCATCGGCGCGGCGTTCGGCAAAATCGTCAGCTCGTTCGTCTCGGACGTGGTGATGCCACCACTCGGTCTGCTCACGAGCGGGGCCGATTTCAAGGATCTTGCCTGGGTGCTGCGCCCAGCGCAAGGCGCCGTGCCCGCAGTGATCTTGAAGTACGGCATGTTCCTGCAGAGCGTGTTCGACTTCTTGCTGGTCGCGATCGCAATCTTCGCGATGGTGCAAGCCATCGCCAAGCTCAAGCGCGAGGAGAAGGTCGTGGCACCGCCCGCCGAGCCGCCCAAGCAAGAGGTCTTGCTGACAGAGATCCTGGCGGCAATCAAAGCTCAGAACAAGTAAACGCGGGCGTTCGCCAATCGGCGCCGTGTCTCGTTCTCGATTCCCTATCCGCTGTGGACTTCAGTAAGTCGCCCCTCCACGCTCCGCGACTCACCAGCCTTCCGTCCGGCCGCCTCACTGAGACGCGCCCGAGACACGCCAGCGTCCATCGTGTTTCTGGACCATGGCAGCGCACCGGCTTCTTCGCGTCGTCATGCGTGCGGAATCGGAAAAGATCCTTTTTGACTCTGATTCGCGGCCTAAGACGCGCGATCTTCGGTTACAAATCGTGTCATGGCTCGCCATGTCAGCGGCACGTTCAAACGAGCAGATCGCGTCACCGCTAGCCCCGGAACTCGAGTGCGCCTGGTGCTGCAAGAGCGCGCACGCGAGATCCAAGCCTCGCTGCTCGAGCTCGGCATGTCCGATCTGTTGCTCTCGGGGCCCGAGCTACCGGACCTCGGCACGCGCGTCAGTGTGGCCATCACACTCGAGGGGCGCTACCTGGAGTTCGAGATCCCGGGCATGGTCAGCTGGCATCTGAACGGTCAATTCGGTGTCTCGTTCGACTACCTGAGCGCGCGCCAGACCTATGGCCTGGTGTTGACGATCGATCTGATGCGGCGCGCGAGCGACGAGGTAGCGGCAGTGCTCGGACGCGTCGGTCAGCGCTGAGCTCGGCAGAACCGGGCGAGCGAGACCGTCCGCGGGGGCGCAGTGCACACTCGCCTACACCGTGTTTGCACGGCGTAGCGGATGTTCGCTGACGAAGCCTTGCGTGCGCGAGATGCGCCTGGAACCATCTCGGGTCATGAGGACGAACGTGCTGAGTTACGCCGCGGTGTTGGCGTCACTGCTCGTGGCTTGTGGTGGCTCGGGTGCCACTCCGAATGGCACTGCCGGAGCCAGCAGCGCTGGGACGGACGGCGGCGGCGCGGCCAATGGTGGAGCAGCGACGGGGCAAGCGGGCACGCCGACCGGTGCCGGAGCTGCGGGCAGCGCGGGCAGCGCAGGGGCGCCCAGCGCGTGCGAAGACTTCGGTCACTTCGGCACGCCCAGCGTGACGTTCACCCTGCCCGCGGGGCAGATGATTGTTTCTTACCCGGACGTGCAGAAGAGCTTTCCGGACGTCGATTGGCAGAAGCTAGAGCGCTTGTACGTCCCGGCGGGCAAATACAAATCCTTCGAGCTCGGCAACTTGCCGCAGCGCAGTGCCGACAGCCCGCTCGTGATCACGAACCTCGGCGGGCAAGTTCAGATCGGGCCGAACCTCGGCGGGAACTTCATCGGGGCGATCAACGGTGGCTCCAACTGGGTCTTGACTGGCCGCTATGATCCCGATTCCAAGACCGGTGACGAACAGTTCCCGGGTCACCGTTGTGGGGCGTACGCCAATTCACGCGGCGCTTATGGCTTCCTGAGCGATGACGCCTTCGATCACTCGGGGCAATACTCGCACATGGGCCTGGCGATCGGCGGCGGCGCCAGCGACTTCGAGCTCGAATACCTCGAGGTCACGCGCTCGGGATTCGCGGGCATTCGCTTGCTCAATTCGATGGCGGGCGGCGTGGCCGATCCGAGCCAGCCAATGGCCAACGTGCGCGTGCACGATACCTACGTGCACGACACGGACTCCGAGGGTTACTATTTCGGTTGGACCGGCAATCCGCCCTCTTACCTCTTCCCCAACCTTCAGATTTACAACAACCGCATCGTGCGCACCGGCAGCGAGACGCTGCAAATTCAAGACTTGGATGAGGGCGCGCACATCCACCACAACGTGTTCGCGTTCGGAGCGCTGCACTGGCTGGACAACTTCGGCGCCTACCAAGATGGATGTCTCCAGATCCTGACGCGGCAGGGGAAGATCGAGTTCGACCATAACGTGTCGATGGGCGGCGCGGGCACGTTCCTCAGCTTTTTCAGCTCTCCCGAGACCGGGGACGGCCCGCGGAACGTGACCTTTCACGATAACTACTTCGCCGACACACGCAGCTTGGGCGGCTATTTGAACGGGTCGTCGGATGCGCCGTCGAGCTTCACCTTCAGCAACAACTTCTTCCGCGGCCTCGATTTCAGCTACACCGCTGTCAACCCGACAGCCACCGACCCGGGCGTGGTGTTCGGCATCAACAGCGCACACAAAGCGCCGATCACCTTCGATGGCAACCAGATCGAAAATGGCAAGAAGCTATTGGCCGGCATCGACCTGAATGGCACCAAGGGCAACATCACGGCGATGAACAACGTGAATGCCGCCGTGCCCGCCGTGGCCTACGTCGCGTCCGGCTACCCCGACGTAGCCACGGGCAAGCTCTCCTTCTGGGGCAGCAAGGCCACGCTCGCGCCCGACATGCACGCTATCCAATACGCCGCGGGCGATCTGGTGATGTTCAACGCCGAGCTGTATCGCGCGAAAGCCGCGAACACGGGCGTAGAGCCCGCGAGCCACGCGGACGTCTGGGAGAAACTGCCTTTGCCCGCGGACGATCTACGAGTGGACGAGAGCTCGCCTTACGCGGCAATGGGTGTACGTTAGCCGCGCCACATGCAGCGGCCCAATTGGTTCCTCGCCTTTCCGATCGACGGCGCGTTCGTCCTCGACCTGCCCATGCCGCCCACGAACCTACGCCGCTTCCATCCCGAGGACGTGCACTGCACCTTGGCGTTCTTGGGCGGAGTCGGAAAAGAGGCAGCCGAGCGAGCACTCGCGGTGCTCGATGCGCGCTTGCAGGAGGCGCCGCTCGAGCCGATCGCGATCTCACTGGCAGAGGTGGTGCCCATGGGGGGCTCGCGTAAAGCGTATACCGCGCTTTCGGCATTGCTCGGCACCGGGCGCGACGAGACCAGCGCCTGCCTCGCCGCGCTGCGCGATCCGCTCACGGAAGCCGCCAGCGGTCGCCGCGAGTCCCGGCCGCCCAAGCCTCACGTCTCGATCGCGCGCCCGCGCCATCGAGCCGGAGACAAAGACCGCGAGGCCGGCTTGGCCTGGGCCGCGCAACTTTCACTCGCAAACGTGCAAGCGCGCCTCGATCGCATCGCGCTCTACACTTGGAGCGACGTGCGGCGTGACCGGCTATTCGAAATCATCGCAGAGCGTAGCTTCGGCTGAGCTACCCTGCCGAGATGCGCCCGCCCGATGCCTCTCGCCTCGCTTGGTTGAGCGCCTGGCGAGCGCTGACCTTGCTGACCGTGTGCGGCGCGCTCTGGGGCGCGGCTTGCTCGAGCAATGCGCCGCCGCAGGGCGAAGATACGGCGCTGCCGCCCACCGTCGATGATTCATGCGTGCGCTTCGGCTTTCGATTCACGAGCGGTGGCTGCCCCGAGAGCGAGTGCCAGGAGCCACTGTGCACCTGCCCAACGCCCATTCGTTGCATCCCGGGCATGAACGATCGCTGTATGAGTGGGCTAGATTGTGACGCCGCGTGCGCGGTGGATGCAGAGAGTGTGTTCGTCTGCTCGATCGACATCGAACCCTGCACGACGGACGCTGAGTGCGGCGCGGGTCGGTGCGTCGTGCAGCCGGGAGCCGACAACGGCGAATGCGAGAGTGGGGAGCGCGGCGCGCGCTGCCGCAACGACGCCGATTGCCTGGTCGGCAACTGCGTGGCCGGCGACAACGCGAGCCGCGCCTGTTCACCTGGCGAGGCCGGTGACCTGTGCAATCGCGCCAGCGACTGTCAGAGCGAGCACTGTTCGCTCGACGCGGGCGCGCTGACCGGCGAGTGCCAGTAGCGCGCTAAAAAGTGCCCGCGAACGTGGGTCCGACCGGCATCGCGGGCGCTCCCGAGGCCAGCGCTTGGGGCGCCTGCTGCGCCGAAGATTCCGAGCCAGCCTTGCCGTAATGCAAGAGCGTCGGCACGCCGAAGCCGACACCGAAGCCAATCAGCGCACCTGCCAAGATGTCCGTCACGTAATGCCGATCACCGAACACGCGCAGGCTGGCGGTGAGGGTAGCGAATCCGATCGTGCCGCCGCAGGCCAGCACGTCGGCCGTGCGGTTACCGTAGAGTGCGAGATGCAAGTGGTGCGCGCACGAAAGACCGGCTGCAGTGAACACGAACGTGGCATGTCCGCTCGGAAAGGACGACGTATCGTTCTTGTGGCACAGCGAGTCGAAATACGGGTCGCTTTCGCAGTCCACGTAGGACGGACGCGCGCGGGCGATCAGTTTGAACATCGAATTGCTGAACAGCGTGGCCAGCGCGAACGCCTCGCTATCCATGAGCGTGAGCTGCGCGCCGATGTCGGGCTTGCCACGCACGACAGGAACGACCAAGGAGTCGAGCCCGACGACCCAGGTCGCAGTCGCGAGCGCGGCGACGTCACTCGTGAAGCGCGCCGTGCCCAGCGTGCGCCGCGTGTGTAGGCGAATCCCCGAGCGCACGGCATCGTCGAACAGAATGCCGCCGGTCCAGCGCGGCTCGCTCGCGTTGGGGATGCCGAAGTAAATCCCGAGCGAAGCCAGGCCTGCAACGCCCGTTACCGCGTATTCCACGGGCCGAAACTTCGGCCAAGCCGGGTTCCAAACCAAGGGCTCCGCGGCCTGGGCCGGCGCGCTCCACGCGCCCCAGAGCGCTGCAAGGGCGGTGGCCCAGCACAGGGCGACGACGCGACGCATCGCGAGCTATTGGTCTCCTTCGGGACGCTCCAAGCCGACGAGGCGGTAGCCCCGCGGCGCGCCCAAATCGTACAGGTGCACGACGAGCGGACCCGGCGCGACGCCGTTGTGGATGCGCACGACGGTGTAGCGCTGCAGATCGTCGTCCTTCAGCGACGCGGCGAACCCGTGCTGGGGCAAGCTCACGCACAGCGAGCCGCCGCTGGGCGTCGCCAGGGGCAATGGGGCACCACTGGCGAGCTGCGCGGTATAGCGGAATTGCTCCGCAGGGCGCAGCGCACGCAAGCGCGCGAGATCGGTCGCGCACAGCTGAGTGCCGTCTGCTACGTGCACGTCTGCCAACGGCGAGAGCCGAGTCAGGTAGCGGGCGAGGATCTTGGCCAAGCGCGCATCGAGCACCTGGCTGATGTACGCGGTGTCGCCCGGGTCCGAGAAGCGACCCATGCCGACCAAAGCCGCCACGCGATCGGGCGTGAAGCGCGCCAGAATGCGCGCCATCCACGCACCGTCGCGCTCGGTCATGCGACTGAACGCAGGGTTCGGGTATTCGTTGAGCCACTTTTCCGGCTCGAACGTGGCGACGTCGAAGTAGCCGAATTTCTCACGGCCGGGCGTGCGCTGCACGCGCTCCCAAGAGCGCGTGGCGATGCCCAGCGTCACGAAATCGCGCCCGATGTCGCCCCAATCGAGCAGGTAAGAGTGGCCGAGACGACGCGAGATACCGTCCCAATCCCACTCCGAGCCGAGGCTGTCGCTGGTGTCCAGGTAGTAGTGACGCACGTAGCCCGGCGAGGAATCGGGCGGCCCCTTCTTGCCGGCGTCCGCAATCCAGGAGTCCATCGAGTTCTGCTCGCGCGCGTCGAAGTGGTGAATCCAGGCGGCGAGTAAGCGCCCACCGCGCAGCTCTCGCCGATCTTCGTGCGGGATGACGTCGTTCGGATCGTCGCTGCGCTTCCCTTCGTAGCGGAACGGGCCGATCAGTTGCCCGGGCAACCAAGCGGAGGCTTGCATGCGCACGAGCTCGCCGCGCTTGGTGGCTTCGTCCAGCACGCTCTGCAGGGCTTTTTGATCGAACACGCGCTCGATGCCGCTGTTGTTTTTGAAGCGCAACCCTGGCTTCAACTTCAGAACCGAAGGTTTGAAATAGACCACCTGCTCGCAGGACGAGAAGAAGCCCACGGCGTCGTAAGCCGCAGCACCGATCACGCTCGCCGCAGTGGCACGCTCGGGCTGGCCCTTGGGGTCGGTCTTGAAGAGGAACTTCCCCTTGCCCGGGATGTTGACGCGGAAGCCGAGCGAGGCACCATTGACCTTGCCCTTGTCGATCAGCCACGCCCCGTCGGCTTCTTTCTCACCGTCGAGTAGCTCTTCGGGAGTGCACGCACCGGCCTTGATCTCGTCCAGACCGAGCTCACGTGCCCCGATGCGATTGGTGAACCACGCCGAATCCGCCACTTCGTCGAAGCTGTTGGCGTTCACTGCTTCGCCACCCGGGTCGACCGCGAACACGTCTACCAAGGGACGGAAGATCGAATTGTCGATGCCGTCCCAAGCCAGGGGCGAGACGTAATTCTCGGGCGCGCAGGAGCGGTGATGCGGGTCGTCATCCGTGCCTTCTTCGTGGCACTCGACGCTCACCGAATGCAGATCGGTGTCGACGCGCAGCGGCTCGCGCAACGGAAACGGGCGCGGAGCGGCCGAGCATGCGCACACGACCAGCGCACCGAGCAGCGCCCAGGCAGAGCGAGCCGAGCTCGGCAAACGATCAGAAGCCACGATTGGTCCCCACCAGCACGCGCACCGAGTCGACCTGCCCGCCATGATCGAACGTCTCCGTACCGAGCCCGAATAGCAACTCGAAGGACGCGTCACGCGAGCCGATGCTCTCGATGCCAATCGCCGTCGAGAGCCGCGAGCGAGACAGCGAGAATTCTTGCAAGTGGTCGCCGTAGACGTTGCCGACGGCGGCTTGCAGCGAGCCATCCAGCCAAACCCAAATCGGCCAGCGATACTTGGCCGTCAGCACGGCCGCGCTCTTGTCGCGCAAGCGCCCTGGATAGAAGCCGCGCATCGGCCCAGCTCCACCGAGCTGCACGAGCTCGGTGAACGGCACGGGCCGCTTGTCGAGCGAGTCGACGAACAGTGTAGCCAGAGACAGGCTGAGCACGCGATTACGCCCGTTCAGATCGAGGAAGCCGCCGACCGTGCCCGAGTATTTGAGCCAAGCCGAGCCCGGATTGTGGCGTACGTCCGTGCCCTCTTCGGCCTCTGCCTCGATGCGCACGCCCGAGCCATCGGCGGGGCTGGGCAAGCGATTGTCGAACGCCAGCCGCACGTTGCTGGTCTGCGCGGTGTAGCCCTGAAAGCCGTCGGGCAAGGGGTACACGTTGCGTGTCACCTGAGTCTCGATGCTCGGATCTTCGTCGTAGTAGCCGTGACGGAAATCGAGACTGCGAATACCGATGCCGGTGTGCACGCTGCTGGCGCGCCAGAGGTTGAAGTCGACATCCGCGCTGGCCTCGAGGTGCTTCTCACCGTAACGGCTGATGTTGCCCTCCAACGTGTCGGGACCGACACCGAAGAACGCGCGATCTGGTCGAGTGATGCCGGTGAGCGTCAGCCCCACGCTGTCGCCCTGGTGAAAACGCACCCGGTCGGTGAACACACCGGCGAACCAGCCCGAACCGCCCGTAGTGCCGTGAAAGCGCAGGTCGTGGCCTTTGAAGCCCGCGTCGTCCCAGAACGTGTACAGACCGACGCTCGGGCGGAAGCCGAAATCGACGAACGCGACCGGCGCGAAGCCGGCGGAGTGATTCGGTCCGAAGAAGAAGAAGTTATACAGAATGTCCGGAACGTTCGCGCGTTCCGCGGCGGCGATCAGGTGCCCCAGCGGCCAGCGAATGCCGTACTCGGTGACGAGGTAGACGGGCGAGAGTACGACGCGGGGCACCCAAATCGCCACGTCCCCGAACGTGGTCGGATCTTTGCCGCGGTTGCCGTAGTCCGGAAGCTTGCGCTTGGGCTCGGCAGCGCTGGCGTTCACACCGAGCGCGAGCAGGACACCCAGCGCCGCACCGAAGGCCTTCCACCTCATGTGGCCGCGGGGCTCAGTTCGGGACGATCGATGGAGGGCGTATTGTCCAGCTCTTCGCTGCGGCGGCGGTGCTCACGCCCGACGAGCACGACCATGAACAACCAGACCAGAATCAAGGTCAGATTGATGGCCGCGAACACGGGCGTCGATAGCGCGAGCTTGGCACCCAGCCACACCACGCCGGCCGAGAACACGTCGCCCATGCGCACGAAGAACGAATCCACCGCGGTCTTGCCCACGTATTTCTCGACGCGGGTAGCGACCAAGTACAGCGCTTGACGAGCGGTGTTCTGGACCGAGTAGTCGAGGCTATTTTCGGCCACTTTGGCCAAGCGAATCAAGGCCAAGACCGGCGACACGAGCATTACCGTGTAGCCGCCGAAGGCGACCACGGGCAGGAAAAACAGCGCCACGCGCACGCCCAACTTGTCCAGGATGCGCGAAACTACGAACAGCTGCAGCACGACGCCCAAGATGTTCACCCACTCGAAGTAGTCCGCCTTGAACTTGCCGAGGAAGATTTGCGCGGCTTTCTCGCTCGAGCCCGGGGGCACCGCGGCGAGCAGCGTGCGATCCAAAATGTACTCACCGTTCGAATTGCACCAGTTGATGAGCAGGGTAAGCGCGGCGATCAGGAGCAAAAACTTGTCGTGCGTGATGAGCGAGAACGCCGACTCGTGCGAGAGCGGCTTCGTGTCGACGTCTTTGTCCCTCCGAGCATTGGGCGCTTCGACCCGCGCATTGACCCACACTAGCAGGCCGCAGCACACGCCGAGCAGGATCGCGGCGCCGAGCATGAGGGCCTGCGGGCCGAGTGGCACCAGCGACTTGGCGAGCTGCGCTCCGGCCACCGCGCCGACCGAGCTTCCGATGCCGATCACCGCGAACAGACGCTTGCCCTGCTCGGGCGTATACACGTCCGAGGCGTAGCCCCAGAACTGGGCAATCGAGGTGTAGTTGTACACGCCGACCCAGAGATAGAAGGGAATGGCTACCGGCACGGACGAGCGAGCAAGCGCGGCAAAAATCAGCAGGTTGGAGGCGAAGAACAAGTAGACGCCCAGCAGCAGGCGCATCCGCCCCACTTTCTTGGCGACCCAGCCGTAGACCTGCACGAAGCCGAGCAACAACACGGCTTGGCCCGCCGCTGCGTACGACTTCACCTCGGCCCCACCGTGCAGCAAAATCAGCGGTTCGCGCGCGGTTTTCAGCAGGTAGTACGCGCTGAGCAGCAAAAATACGGTGACGGTCATCACGCACGCGGTCACGGCTTCCGCGGGCTCGACCTTGGCGAACGGCCGCAACAAGAAGGAAAGCGTGCGATCCACGCGAGATTCTTCGGCCATCACGGCCGCAGCCCGAGCCCAGGTTCCATGCCGCGATCATAGGGGCCACTCGGCCCGTTTGTCAGCTACTCCAGTTTCGCAATTTCGCGCGCCCGCCCGCAGGCGGGGCATTTGTCGACACCGATTCGTGGAATGCGCCCTAGAATCGCCACGATGAGGTCACGCAATGTTTCGGCTGAGTAAGGCAAAGGATCCGTTTTTCGAGGCCTTCACCGGACACGCGCGTCTGACGGTGCGGGCAGCCGGTTTGCTTCGGCAATTGTTCGACGACCCCACTCGGATCGAGGACCTGAAACAACAGATCACCCAGATCGAGCACGAGGGCGACGAGATCACGCGAGCGACGGTCACCCGCCTGCGCAGTCAGTGGATTACTCCCCTCGATCGCCCTGACATCCACGTCCTGGCCAGCCGCCTCGATGACGTGCTGGACGTGATCGAATCCATCGCCGAACGCATGCAGCTGTTCGACATTCGCGAGGGCTCGGCTCTGGCCAGCCAAGCCGCCCAGGTGTTGGAAACGACCGCCGTCGCCATGGCCGAAGCCATCGCCCTACTGCCGGAAGCGCGCAAGCGTGCCCAAGAAATTCTCACCCTGTGTACACGCATCAGCACGTTGGAAAGCGAGGCCGACGCGCTGTATCGCAGCGCGATCGCCGAGCTGTTCAAGCCCGGTAACGACGCGCTGAAGGTCATGAAATGGCGCGACATTCACGAACAATTGGAGAGCGCGACCGACTTGTGTGAAGACGTCGCGAACGCGCTGGAAGGCGTCGTCCTGGAGTACGCTTGATGCTCGTGGCCCTGATCGCAGTCATTGGGCTCGCGCTACTCTTCGATTTCGTCAATGGCATGCACGACTCTGCGAACTCGATCGCAACCGTGGTATCGACGCGCGTGCTCAGTCCACGGGTCGCCGTGGTCTGGGCGGCGTTCTTCAACTTCATCGCCTTTTTGTTGTTCGAATCGACAGTGGCGAGCAACATCGCGCACGGGGTTTCGGCCAGCGTCGTCTCGCTCACCGTGGTCGGAAGTGGACTCATCGGTGCCTTGGTCTGGGACGTGCTCACCTGGAGGCTCGCACTCCCTTCGTCCTCTTCGCATGCACTGCTCGGCGGGTTTGCGGGCGCCGCAGTCGTCAAGGCTGGCTTCGGCTCTCTCGATGGCCGCTTCCTCGGTAAGACGGCGCTCTTCATCGTCCTCTCCCCGGTGCTCGGTTTGCTGCTGGGCGGCGTAGTGATGCGGCTCTTGATCGCGCTGTTCGGGAAATGCTCACCACGCTTCGTGGACCACACGTTCCGACGCGGTCAGCTGATCTCGGCGGCGTTGTATTCGCTCGGCCACGGCGGAAACGACGCGCAAAAGACGATGGGGATCATCACCGCAGCCCTCCTCGCCACTGGGCACCTGACGCCCCACGCGCACGGTCGCAGCATTCCGCTCTGGGTCGTGCTGGCGTGTCACTTGGCCATGGCGCTCGGCACGATGACGGGTGGCTGGCGCATCGTGCGCACACTGGGCATGGGCGTCGCCAAGTTGCAGCCCATCGGCGGGTTCGCTGCCGAAACTAGCGGTGCCATCACTTTGTTCATGGCCACGAAGCTCGGCATCCCAGTGTCGACCACGCACACCATTGCAGGCGCAATCATGGGAGTCGGCAGCGTGACCAAGCTGAGTGCGGTTCGTTGGGGCGTCGCGACCCGCATGCTGCTCGCTTGGTTACTCACCATCCCCGCGGCGGGGGCGATCGCTGGACTTGCGTTCTTGCTCGCTACGGCGCTCGGCATCCCGCGCTGAGCGTCAGCGACCGCATTCTCCGACGAGCAACTCGGCCATGAGCAGGAGCAGCGCCGCGCCGAGCGACGCTGCTCCTCGCACGTGATTCCAGGCGCACCACTCGGCGACATAGCGAGGCCATAAGCGCGCCGCCTCGGGGCTGCCCGCGTCCGTGCCTGCCAGCGCGTCATTGCGCGGCACGTGGCACAGCTTCGTGACCAGGATCGTCCCCAGCAGGTAGAGCGAGCTTCCGGCGAGGCGCAGCCATTCCGCCCAGCCAGCGCGCAACGCTTCCAGCGCCAGCACCACGCAGCTGAGCGCGGTCCCGAACAGCACCCCCATGAAGCGGCGGTTCAGGACCGTCAGGTTGATCGACTGCATCGCTGCAACCCCCTGCGCTGCTGGAAGGCGGGCCAGGGCGGGCATCACGAAGTTGGAGAAAGCCCAGAAAACGCCGGCCATTAGCCCACACCCCAAGCTGGCACAGAGGGTCAGGATCGAGCTCATGGACCGAACCTACACCGTGCGCAGACGCATCGCCACAGGCATGAAATCAGGATATCGTTGCATTCATGCAACGCATCACTGCCGCTCAGGAGCCTCTGCGTTGGGATGACGTGCGGCTGTTTCTGGCGCTCTGCCGATCCCGCACGGTCAGTGAAGCAGGGCGTGCACTGGGCGTCGATTCCTCCACCGTGTCGCGGCGCTTGGCAGCGCTCGAAGAAGCGCTGGCTGCGTCCTTGTTCGACCGTGGGCACGACGGCATCTCGGCCACCAAGTCAGCCGAAGATCTGCTGCCGGTCGCCGAAGAGATGGAAGCGGTGATGCTGCGCTTCGCGAACGCGGCCGAAGGCTTGGAGCGCGAGGTATCTGGCTTGGTGCGTATCGCTTGCCCACCCGACGTGGCCAACGTGGTCGTGGTGCCGCTCTTGCGCGAGCTCTTGGCGCAGCACCCAGCGCTGCACGTCGAAATCGTGCCCGGTGAAGCGGTGCTCGATCTCACGCGCCGCGAGGCCGATCTCGCCCTGCGCACCGTACGCCCGGCGCAAGGCGACTTGCTGGTGACGCGGCTGGCCAGCGTGCGTTGGGTGCTCGTGGGGTCGGTCGCCCAGGTGCGCGAGCTCGGCACGCTTCGTACCTGGGCTGACGCGCCTTGGGTCGGTTGGGGCGAGCGGCTCTCGCAAATTGGTCCTGCTCAGTGGCTGACGCGGTATGCGAAAGACGTCGTTCCCGTGGTGCGCTCCGATAGCCTGCTCGTGCAAATCGCCGTAGTTGCCGCGGGCGCGGGCGTGACGCTGCTGCCTGAGCCGAGCGCCGAGCACTACGGCCTCGTGCCGGTGAAGCTCGGCCCCGCGCTGCGCGCGGATGCCGAGGCCTGGCCGACGAACGAGCTGTTCTTGGTGACACACCGCGCGTTGCGCGAAGTCCCGCGTGTGCGCGCCGTGTGGGACCTGCTAGTCGAACGCACCGGAGGCCGTCCCCGTCATGCACCGCGTTCTTGAAATCGCTTCTTGTCTCGTTGCACTGAACGCGCTCGCGTGCGGTGCCGCACCGCGCGCAACGCTGCCACCCGCCGCTGCGCAGATCCGCACCGGCCCCGTCGACGTAGAAGCCGACGGCGCGCACTTGCGGCTCTCCGTGCTCTCGCCGGATGTCGTCCGCGTGCTGATCTCGCGCGCGGGAGCCACGAAGCTACCCGCCTCCTTCGCCGTCGAGACGTCGGCGCAAGCGGCCTCCGCGCCGTACACCCTCGTCGAGAGCGCGGGCTCACTGCTGGTACGCACCGCGCGCCTGTCCGTGCGCATCACGAAGCGGCCACTGACGGCGACGCTGCTCGATACCCAGGGGCAATTGCTCAGCCAACAAGCCGCCCCCGTGACTTGGGGTGACAGCGGCTTCAGCGCGAGCTTCTCCCTCGCTCCCCAGGCGCAGATCTATGGGTTGGGCGACAAAGTGAAGGGCTTCGATCGACGCGGGCAATCGTTCGAGCTGTGGAACACCGACGCCTACGGTTGGAAACCGGACGCGGACCCACTGTACAAGGCGATCCCCTTCTTGTTCTTCCTCGACGCGGGTCGCGCTCATGGCCTGTTCTTCGATTCGCCGGCGCGAGCCGTGCTCGACGTGGGGCAAGACAAGAGCGACGAGCTCCGCTACACGACCGAGGCGGGGCAGGCGTTCGATTTCTATTGGTTCGTAGGCCCCGAGCCGAAGGACGTACTGCGTTCGTACACGGCGCTCACTGGGCGCACCCCGCTGCCACCGCGCTGGGCCCTCGGCTACCACCAGAGCCGCTACAGCTACCTCACCGAGCAAGAAGCACGTGGCGTCGCCGAACGCCTACGCGCCGAGCGCATCCCGAGCGACGCCTTGTGGCTCGACATCGACTACCAGAAAGGCAACGCGCCGTTCACGGTCGACACTCAAGCCTTCCCCAATTTTGCGGGCATGGTGGCAGATTTCACGAAGCTTGGCCTGCATACGGTGGTGATCACCGACCCGCATCCGAAATCGTATCAGGGCAGCAAGCTGCCCTCGGGCTACGCGCCGTACGACAGCGGCGCGGCCGGTGATCACTTCCTGCACGACCCGCACGGCGGCTTCTTCGAAGACAAAGTGTGGCCTGGATTGAGCGTGTTCCCGGAGTTCACGCTCAGCCGCACCCGGCGCTGGTGGGGCGATCTGTACACCGATTTCGTCGCACAGGGCGTGGCCGGATTTTGGAACGACATGAACGAACCAGCGTCGTTCAGCGATACCAAGACTTTGCCGCCCTTCGTGCAGCACCGCTTGGATGATGGAAGCACGCTCGAGCACACGTTCGTGCACAACGCGTACGGTGGGCTGAACGCGCGGGCAACGTACGAGGGATTGCGCCGCCTGCGCCCGAACGTACGCCCGTTCGTGCTCACGCGTGCGGCGTATGCAGGCACTCAGCGCTACGCGGCCACTTGGACGGGCGACAACAGCGCGACGCGTGAGCACCTGGCGCTGAGCATTGGACAGCTCGCGAACCTGGGCGTGTCGGGCTACGCGTTCAGTGGTGTGGACGCAGGGGGCTTCGTGGGCTGTCCGGACGCGGACCTACTGTCCGAATGGCTCGAAGTGGCAGCTTTTCAGCCGTTTTTCCGCAATCACAGCGCGAAAGATGCCTGTCGCCGTGAACCCTGGGTGCATGGCCCGGCCACGCTCGCTCGAATCCGCAGCGCCATCGAACGGCGTTATCGCTTGCTGCCCTATCTGTACACGGTGTTCGAAGAGGCGTCCCGCACCGGCCTGCCCGTGCTTCGACCCCTGTGGCTCGAGTACCCCAGCGATGCGGCGAGCCAGCGCAACGCAGAGAGCTTCTTGCTCGGTGCCGACCTACTGGTGGCGCCGAAGTTGGTCGAAGGCAACGTGGGCTACGCGGTACGGTTGCCGGCACGGGGCTGGTACGACACGGTGACCGAAGCGTTGCTGCCAAGCGGCGGCCCAGTGCAAATCCCGGCGAGCGCTGACAGCGTGCGCTTGTTCGTGCGCGCGGGCGCCATCATTCCGGAGCAGCCCGTCGTCCAATTCGCTGACCAGCCGGCGAGCGGTCCGCTCACGCTCGATACCTGGCCGGGCGCGCCCTGCTCGGGGGCCTTGTACCTGGACGATGGGCAGACGTTTGCCTTCCAGAGCGGGGCGCTGCGACGCATCACTTACGAATGCAAAGCGGACGCGGGCAGCATCACGGTGAGCTCGCGCTCGAGCGGCTCGTTTCCCATTTGGTGGCAGGAAACGAGCCTGATCGTGCACGCCGTGGCGCGCGCTCCGCGCACCGTCACCAGCGCCGCGGGGGGTGCGCTCGATTTTATTTACGACGGCGCGCGCCACACGGTGACGGTTCGCGTGCCCGGCGCGAGCGCCGAATGGTCCGCTCGCATCGCGTACTAGACGCTCAGTGCTGGCATGCCGCTGGCTGCGGCAGCGTCACGTAAATCTGACCGAGCTCGGTGAGCGCCCCGGAGGCGCCGAGCAAGCTCACGTTGGGGATTGCCGTGGTGCGCCCCGAGAACCAGGCATAACGAGCGACCGCCGGTTCGCCCTCCAGATAGGGCACCGCAGCTTGCATGTACGCCTTCTGATTGGCGAGCGCGGTGTCGCCATCTCCACAGGCGAACTCCGTGAGCCAGATCGGTTTGCCGTACTTCTTCATGCCGTTGATGTAGTTCTTCAACGCGGGCAAGGTGCAGGCGTACCAATGCACGGCGAGGTAGTCGACCTGGCAGTTCGGACAGGCAGCGAAGAATTTGTCGAAGTACACGAATGGATCGGTCTCGAAGCAGCCTCCGCCGCAGTAGTTGAGTGCCGGCGAGGCGATCTTCAAACCGCGCGCTGCCGCGATCTGCTGCACGCGCGGCCACTCGGCGGCCGCCTGTTCCGGGCTCAAATTGGCTTGCGAGAAGAAATTCGGCTCGTTGAACGTGAGCAACGTCTTGGCACCTTGCGGGATGTTCGCGATCGACGAATTCACGTCGAAGCGCTCGTCCCACAGCATGGGTACGTATTCCACGCCCAGCCGCGCGTAGTCGTTGCGCACGGCGCTGTCGGGCGTCGCAGCCCAGTTGTACCAAAAGCTCAGCCCGTGTGACAGCGTCGTGAGGTCGGCCACCGAATTCGAGCCTTAGGCCAAGCCTCGCTTGCAGCTGGAGGGAGGGGGCGTGGTCGTGCCCGTGACCTTCAGATCCAAGTAGTTCACGTTGGTCGAACCGGTGTCCATCACCAAGCGCAAGCGATGTGTGCCAGCAGCGATGTTCACGCCGCGCGCTACGACGTCGGCGAAGCTCTGCCAGCCCGCGCTCGGCGCGACCAAGGCACCGCTGACGTTCACGCCGTCGACCTCGAGGTGCACGCTCTTTCCGGTCGTGTTGGAGGCCAAGCGCGCGCTCAGATCGAACGCGCCGGCGGTCGCCACGCTCACGTCGTACTCGAGCCACTCGCCCGGATCGGTGTAAGCGATATTGCACACTCCACCGTTCGGATCGCTCGTAGTCTGCGCGTCGACCGCGGTAGCACTGCACGACGCAGTGCCCAGGTTGGTCGGCGTGGTATCCGAGAAGCGCGCGTATTTTTCGGCCTCGATGCGCGCGGGCAGCGCGACCGTCGTAGGCGGCGGGGTACCGGTGACTGGCGCGTACGCTTCGAGCTCCCACAGCGAGTTGCCGTAGGGGGTCGCGCGCTGCGTGGAGTACAGGCGCAAGTAGCGTGCGTTCGCAGTGAGCGTCAGATCTTCGACCCCGCCCTTGCCTTGTGTGGTCGAGTACACGGTGGTCCACGCGTTGCCGTCGTCGGACGATTGGATCTGGTAGCTCTTGCTGTACGCCGCTTCCCAGCGCAGCACGACGCGCCCGACGCTTTGCTTCGCACCGAGGTCCACACGCAGCCACTGTGGATCGCCAAAGGCCGAAGCCCAGCGCGTGCCAGTGTTGCCGTCGACCGCGTTGCTCGCGCTCAGTGAGGCATTTTCCACCGATGATGCCGTCGCCGTCAGCGCAAGACCGAGCCCCTGCTCGCTCGCCTGCACGGACTCTTCGTTCTGAGCGTCGGGCGCCTGCGCGCTGCAGGAGAGCGCGACAAAACCGCTCAGCGCTGCTCCCGGGAGCAATAACGTCCGAAAAATCCGCGCACTCGAGCTTGCGTTCATACGGGGGCCCTCTCCTCGGACAAAGCGTTCGCGCCCTGAGTGTCCGTTACGCCTCACATCCGACTCGAAAACGAGTGTGCGCGTGCGGTTAGGTACTCGCTGGAAAGTTATCCGACTGGGCGCTGTAAAACTTCACTGGCACCAGTCTTGCTCGATGACGCGCATCATGAAGAAGCAACCAGAGTTCGCATTCGCACTCGAGTACGTGAAAGACATCGAAGCTGCCCGCCGCTTCTACACTGAAGTGGTAGGGCTCAAGGTAGAACGGCAGCACGCGCAATTCACGCAGTTCGGCCATTTCGCAGTCGCTAGCGACGAAGCCGTGGGCGACGGCAAAGAACGTGAGCTGTATTGGCAGGTGGAGAACGCCGAGACCGCGTTGGCTGAATTGTCGGAGCGATCCCAGGTGACGATGCCGCTCAAGCAGCTCCCCTTCGGCAAGGTGTTCGGGATCAAGGGGCCAGCGGGGCAGCCGTGCTTCTTGGTGGAGTTCGCGGCACACCGCCCCAGCGAGAAGGCCTAAACCGCGGCGCGGCGCAGCGCCACGCTGTGAATTCCCGCGACATTTGCCGGCGCCGGGGCGGGGCGCTTCACCCAGCGTGACCGGCTCCTCTACTGTTCCGGGATGCCGGTCTCCGATCCTGCCGCGATCCAGGGCGTCCTCGAATGGGCGGTCGAGAAAGCGCGCCGCAACCGGGAGGGCGAACCGGCCAACTACATCCCCGATCTGGCCACCGTGCCGCTGGAACGCACCAGCGCCGCGGTGCAACTGACCACGGGAGAACTGCTTAGCGCGGGGGACGCAGCAGAGCATGTATTCACGTTTCAGAGCTCGGCCAAACTGCTCACGCTGATTGGGCTCCTCGAGGAGCGCGGTCCGGTCGAGGTGTTCAAGATCGTCGGCTCCGAGCCGTCCGGCGATAGTTTTGGCTCTGTGGCGCGACTCGAGACGCATGGCCCGAAGCCTGCCAACCCGTTGATCAACTCGGGTGCAATCGCATTGTGCGGTCAATTGCACGGGAGCGTGGAGCGCCGCGTGGCTTGGCTGCGAAAGTGGGCCGAGCGTCTGTACGGCACGCCCATTCCGATCGACGAGCAGGTGCGCGCGAACGAGCGACTGTCGGCCGATCGCAATCGCTCGATCGCCTACTTTTTGAAGCACGGTGGTATCCTGCAGGGCGACGTGGACGCGACACTCGACGTCTATTTCGCGCTTTGCTCGTTGGCCGGCGGAGTGCGCGAAGCCGCGCATTTGCCGGCCATTCTCGCGCATGGTGGCTTCCGGCCAGGGACGCAAGAGCGAGTGCTGTCGAAACAGACCGTGGCCATCGTGGTGTCGATCATGGCCACGTGCGGCATGTACAACGAGTCCGGCAACTACCTGATGGCCACGGGCATGCCTGCCAAGAGCGGCGTGAGCGGGGTCATCGTGGCGGTCGTCCCGGGCAATGCGGGTGTCGCCGTATCGAGCCCACGCTTGAACGACAAGGGCGGCAGCGTACGCGGTCACCTGATCCTCCGCGAGCTATCGCGCCAGCTCGGCTGGCATTTCGCGCTGGCCGCCGAGAGCACTCCGCCCTGAACGGGTATCAGCAGGCACACCGATTGCACTGAAACCGAGCACCCTACGAGGAGCTCGATCATGCCTAAACCGTTCACGGAGTGGACAGTCTTGCCTCACGGCAAATTGACTCGTCTCGACGACAGCCTGCTTTCCGTCACGGGCGATTTGCACATGCCGGTGGGTGACTTTCCACGCCGCATGACGGTGGTGCGCCTACAAGATGGGCGGCTGATCATCTACAGTGCGATCGCCCTCGACGAGGCAGAAATGCGGGCGCTCGAAGCGTTCGGTGAACCCAGCTTCCTGATCGTGCCGAACGACATTCATCGGATGGACGCCAAGATCTGGAAGGATCGCTATCCGCAGATGCGTGTCGCTGCGCCTGCGGGGGTGCAGAAGCAGGTCGAAGAAGTGGTGCCCGTCGCCGATACCGTCCCGGACTTCCACGATCCCCAAGTGCAGTTCGTCACCGTGCCAGGTACCGAGGAGCGTGAGGCAGCGCTCGTCGTTCGTACCTGGAGCGGCACCACGTTGATCGTGAACGATCTGATCTGGAATTTGGACGACCGCCCCGGATTCGGTGGCTGGTTGTTCCGCGTCATGGGCTTCACGGGCGCCGAACCGCGCATCCCTACGGTGGTGGAGCTACGCGAGATCAAAGACAAGGCAGCGCTGCGCGGCCAGCTCGAACGTTGGGCACGCATTCCGGATCTGAATCGCATCATCGTGTCGCACGGCAAGATCGTGACGCGCGACGCGGCCGGCGTGCTCGACCGCCTGGCGGAGACACTGGCCGCTTAGCAGATGCTCTAAAACACGACTTCGAGCGCGCTTTTCAGCTCCAAATCGGCGTTGCGGACGTCCGAGGGAGATTTGCTCTCGTAGCGGCCAGTCACGTCGATCCGGCTGTGGAGCAGCGTCGTGATTTTGAACTCGGCGCTGCTCACGGTCAACACTTTGTAGTCGGAGAAGCCCGAGCTGGAAGTTGTGCCTGAGGTGCGCGAACCATTTTGCCACGCTCACCACGCCCGATAGCCGAGCGTAGTCACCCGAAAGATCGAGGTAGCCGAAGTTGCGCTCTGTCCGGCCACCCATCAGTGCAGAGCCGCCGAACACCACGCCTCGAGTATTGCCTGCGTAGGTCGTGGTCGAGGCATTGATGCGCGCGCCAAAGCGGTGTTCCGTGACCTGTTGCCGCAGTGGCTCGACGTTTACCTGCGCCCGAGCAGTGCCCCTCCACGCGAAGCAAACCAGAAAAATCAGGAGCCAACACAGTCGTCGCAGGCCGAACCGCGCCGCTCGGCAAGAACCGCACACGAGCACGCCTCAACTTTGTGCAGGCGCTGTGCCAAAGTGAGCGCATGTTCGTGATCGAGCTCGTCTACAAGGCCGACCTATCCGAGATCGACGCGCACATGAAAGCCCACGTCGCCTTCCTCAAGAAGCATTACGCGGCCGGTACTTTCTTGATCTCCGGCCGGAAGATCCCTCGCGATGGAGGGATCATCTTGGCGCTGGCCAAGGACAAGGCCGAGATCCAAGGCGTCATCGAGCAAGACCCATTCTTCAAACATGGGCTGGCCGATTTTCGAATCATCGAATTTCGAGCCAGCCAGCGCGCAGAGGATATCCCCAAGCGGGTCGAGAGCTGAGCGCTCATTTGCGGAACGGCAACAAGGCGCGCACTCGCTCGTCGCGCAAGTACAGCCCACCCCAAACCATTGCTGCCACGTAGAGCGGGAACACCGTGTGGCTGAACAAGGGATCGCCGACCCGCAGGTGCGTCGAGATCGCACCGCCGAGGAAGCCCGTTAGTAGCAGCGCACCCAGCGCGGCAGTGCGTGGCACCAAATAAAGCGCAAGGCAGAGCAGCTCGAGCACGCCGATCGTCGTCGCGAGGTGAATCGGGTAGCCGAGCTGTTCGAAGGACTGCACGACCGGCTGAATGCGAATCAGTTTGATCACGCTGTCGAACGTGAGAAACAAGACCGGCAGCGCGCTGAGCGCGATTCCGAAGCCGAAGCGCAGCTTGGAAGAGCGGCTGGAGGGAGTGAGCGTCGAATCGGTGAGGGCAGCGTCCATGTCGTGTTCTCCTGTGGGGCGAGGCCGACCTTGGCCTTCATGAACACGTCGAACGAGCCCTGCCGGGATCGACAGCGAGCTAATTCTTTTTTTCGATCGCCATCGCGCAGCCCGCGGCGCGCTCCAGCAACCGTTCCCGCTGCCGCGCATTGCGGGTCAGGCGCGCCGCGCGCTCGAACTCGCTGCGGGCCTCCGCTAAACGGCCGAGCTTGCTCAGCAAGTCTGCCCGCGCGCTGGGCAATAAGTGGTAGTTTGCGAGGCTCGGGCTGGCGCTCAATGCGTCCACCAAGGCGAGCCCGGCCGCAGGTCCTTCGGCCATCGAGACGGCCACGGCGCGGTTCAGCTCCACCACTGGAGAGGGCACCCGATTGGCCAGCTCACCGTACAGCGCGGCGATTCGGTGCCAGTCCGTTTCCGACGCTTCCCCTGCCCGTGCATGGCAAGCCGTGATCGCCGCTTGCAACACGTACGGCCCGTGTGGACCGCCCAAGCTTTCGGCTCGCTGCAGGGCAGCCAGGCCGCGCTCGATCATCGGCTGATCCCAGAGCGCGCGGTTTTGCTCCAAGAGCAGTACCGGCTCGCCCGAAGGTCCCGTGCGGGCAGCCGTGCGCGAGGCGTTGACCTCCATCAATGCCAGCAATCCGTGCACTTCGGGCTCTTCGCGCGCGAGCTCTGCCAAGATCCGCCCGAGGCGTAGCGCCTCTTCGCACAGCGCCGGGCGCAGTAGATCGTCACCCGCGGTGGCCGAGTAGCCCTCGTTGAAGATGAGGTAGATCACTTCCAGCACCGAACCGAGGCGCGTCGCGAGCTCGTCCGCGCGCGGGACCTCGAACGGGATGTGCGCTTCGGCCAACGTGCGTTTGGCGCGCACGATGCGCTGGGCCACGGTGGGCTCGCTGACCAAGAACGCGCGCGCAATCTCGTCCGTGGTCAAACCGCCGAGCAGTCGCAACGTGAGCGCAATGCGGCCTTCGGTGGGCAACAGCGGGTGGCAGGCGGTGAACACCAGCCGCAGCAGATCATCTCCGATTGCGTCGTCCAACGCCGAATCGAGCTCCTGAACGGTGTCCTCGCGCGCGGCCTCGACCTCGTAACCGAGCTCGGCGTGCTTGCGCTCCAGCATCTTGCCGCGGCGCAGCGTGTTGATCGCGCGGTTCTTGGCCGTGCTCGTGAGCCACGCGCCGGGGTTCTTGGGAATGCCTTCGTTCGGCCACTGAGCGAGCGCGGCGAGCAGTGCATCTTGCGCGAGCTCTTCGGCCAAGCCCACGTCACGCACCATCCGGGCGATGCTGGCGATGACCTTGGCCGATTCGATTTTCCACACGGCTTGAATGGCGCGGTGGGTGTCTGCGGTCGAATCGGGAGCCGTCACGGCTCGCGATCACAGCAGGTTCGGCGTGCGGCGCAAGCGCCGCGTGCCACCCTTCACTTATTCGGCATGTCGGCTGCGTCGAAGACCTGCAGCACTTCGCCGTCGCCATCGCCGGCAATCGCCATGAAACGGCGAGCGTGCTCGAGCGCCTCCTGCATCGAGCCGGCCTTGATCAGCGCGAAGCCGTCGATCAGCTCCTTGGTCTCAGCGTACGGGCCGTCGGTGACGCTGAAGTTTCCAGCGTTCATTGCGACGCGCGTGCCGGTCGTCGGGCGCACCAGGCCGCCAGTCATCAGCATCACCCCTGCCTCGGTCATCTCTTGGCCGAGCTTGGCGATGGCGGCCATCTTCTCGGGCGATGGCGGGGCTTTGGAGGAGGCGGCGTAGGTCATCAGGTATTTCATGGTGAGCTCCGTGAATGGTCGATAGTTGCGGGTCTGCCTACACGTCAATCGGGGTAGGTGCCGATCGACAGGCCTCGACCATTTTCCTTCGATTCATGCTAAATAGCTGAATCATAAGAAGAAATCTCCGAACATCGAGGCTGACGACCATGGCCGCTTGCGTCAAAAAATGCGGCCAGACGCTAAACGGCGGAATCCCCCGGGCGTTTGTCCATTCTAGACCCAGAGAGGAAAGCAGTCGCGAATGTCCTATGAATCCTGCGCGCTCGACGGCGTCTTCGTCGTTCGCTGGGGGAAGACCCCTCAGCTACTCGACGTCGATCGCTACGCCCGAGAAATGGCCGATGCCAGCGCCAAGCAAGGCAAGCCGCTGGTCGGCTTGTTCATCATGCCCCCAGACAGTACCGCTCCCGACGAGGCGTTTCGCAAGGCTCAGGCCAAGAAGCTGCCCGAGATCATGCAGAGCCTCAGTTACGCCGTCGCCGTGTTCGAGGGCACCGGCTTCATCTCCAGCCTGAAGCGCAGCGCGCTGGTGGGTATCTTGCTGCTCGCGCCAAAGAAGTATCCGATCCACGTGCGTTCCACGGTCGAAGAGGCATTGCTCCTGAACCCCGCTGGGCCCATCGAGTTCAACGCGCGCGTCACGCTCGCCGAGCTCAAGCGCCGCAACCTCTGCTGAGATGGCGACGCGCAGCGTGGGGGGGATGCCCACGAGAGCGCGCGAAATCAGCCGCCGATCAAGGAACGGGCGTCCGTCGTTCGACTGAGAGACATGAAGTTCGCCAGCGTCTGAACGCGACGAGCCAAGGTCGGAGCCACTTCTTCCGGGTCGATCACGGCGTCGATCACCGTCGGGCCATCGTGTAGGAAGGCGTCGACCAGCGCGCGTTGCAGCTCGCTGGGCGTCGTGACACGCACTCCGCGGGCGCCGAGTGCACGCGCGACTCCGGCCGAATCGAGCGGATGCTTGAACTGAGAGGCGCCGAGATCACGGCCGCGCATCAGCTTGTCGCCTTGGTACACCATGCCGTGGCCGTTGTTGTTGAGCACCACCCAGATGATCGGCAAGCGTTCGTCGACCGCGGTGTGCACCTCGAAACCATTCATGGCGAAGGCCGCGTCGCCCACCAGAGCGACCGAGCGCCGTCCGGGCGCAGCCAGTGCTCCGCCGACCACGCCCGCGACGGCCGCGCCCATCGAGGCTAGGCCGAGATCGACGTAGAACGTGCGCGGCTGGCGCACTTCGAAGTAGTGCACGCCCCAAATGATGGACGTGCCATTGTCGACGAACAGCAGCGCGTCGTCCGGCATCGCCTGACGCAGCTCTTTCATCAAGCGCTGCGGCTTCAGGGGTACCGCATCGGAGTCGATCGCGGCTGCAGCCAGGAAACGCGGCGTGCTCTCGCGCACCTGGTTCAAGGGCCCCGAGTCGCGCTTGGCGCCGTCGTTTTCAGCGCGTCGCGTGAGCTCGCGGAGCGCCGAGCCGGCGTCGGCCGTGACCCCGATGTCGACCGGGTAGTTACGGCCGATCACGTTCGGGTCGATGTCGATCTGAACCAGCTTGTGCGAGCCGGCGAAGGGCAAGCTCCAGGCGTTGGTCACGAACTCGTTCAAGCTCGAGCCGACGACCAAGAGCAAGTCGATGTCACCCGTCTGCAGGTATTTTTCTGCGCGCTCGTGGCCACCGAAGCCAAGCACGCCGAGCGACAACGGATCCGTCTCGGGGAACACGCCCTTGCCTTTGGGCGAGGTCATCACCGGGATACGCGCCGTGTGCGCGAGCTTGAGCAACGCATCGCTGGCACCCGCCAGCTCGACACCGTGTCCGGCGAGTAAACAGGGACAACGTGCGCTGGCCAAGAGCTCGGCGGTCGCACCAATGGCACCCATCTGAATCACACTCGAAGTCACGCGCGGCGCGGGTCGCACCGCGCTGATCGGTACCGGACGACGCAGCATGTTCGCCGGCATGTTCAAGTGCACGGCACCCGGCCGTCCGGTTTTGGCGGTGCGGATAGCCGTGCGCATCATGTCGGGGATGCGCTCGACACTCGGAAACATAGCCGACAGCTTGGTCACCGGTTCGAACATCGCGACCAGGTCGATGCCGAACACGGAGCTCTCTTGAATTGCGCCCTTGCCGAACACGTTGGTGCCGACCTGACCGGTCAGGAACAGCACCGGCAGCGAGTCGGCCTGCGCGCTCGCCACGCCGGTGAGCGCGTTCGTGGCGCCCGGGCCGGTCGTGCCACAGCACACGGCGAGCCCTCCGCGCACTCGCGCGTGGGACGCCGCCATGAACGCCGCGCCGCCCTCGTGCTTGGCGAGCACGAGACGAATCTTGTTGCGCTCCTGCATGGCCTCGAACAGCGCCGTCAGCGGCCCACCCGGCACGCCGAAGATGTACTCCACGCCTTCGGCCTCCAACAATTGGAGGATGGCGTGGATGGCCGGCATCTGGTCTGAGTCCATCCCCACCCAAACGGCGTGTTGCAACCCGCCCTAACCCGGGATTTTGTAATTGTTCTCGGCAAATACGCCTGGAAGCGGCCCCAATCTCACCCACAAGGGTAGTGTGCGTAGGGCTCGCGGCGCCTGCCTGCCGAATAGTCCGACTCGAAAGTTGTCTCACAATTGGATGCCACCTCGGTCGCTGCCGCTTTTGTGAGCCATTGTTGCTGCGCCCCGGCATCTTCGGACCATGCATTGGTCCAGGCGCTCGCTGCAGTCGTGGTTCTCCATCGTCGCGCTGTGCAGCGCGACGTTCGCTTGTGGTTCTTCGGAGAGCGGCGGCGAGCCGATGAGCAGCGCGGGTAGCGCCGGGCAGAGCAGCGCTGGAGCGGGCGCTGGCGGCGCGGGCACTCCCGGTGGCGGTGGCGCTTCGAGCAGTAGCGCGGGCATGGCCGGCAGCAGCGGCGCGGCGACCGCTGGCAGCGGCGGCAGTAACACGGCTGGCGCGGCCGGCAGCGGCGGGACGGCCGGCTCGGGCGGCGCTCCGCTCGTCGTCTGGCCCAACGCGGAGAGCTCGAAGAACTCCGATGCCTGGTTGATGCAACACCACGACGAGATTCAGGAGCTGCATCCGCGCTTTTTGGTCATCAACTTCGCCAACAACCGCAAGCTCGCGGACGTGCAGGCCCGCTTCCAGACCCAGAAGGAATGGATGATGGAAGGCAGCCGCTACCACGGCTACAGCGATGCGAAGGCGAAACCGTTCTTGATCTACGAGCTGGCGAAGTTCGTGGACCTGAGCGACCCCAACCCGAGCGACTCGCCGAATCCGAACAGCACCAAGATGCCGCGGCGCGCGAAGGCGAACGGCAACGACATCGACTACTCCCAGCTGTTCAGCCAGAAGTACGCCGACTATTACGGCTTCGCCGATCCGGATAAGGCCGGTCACAACTTGACCCTGTGCGAGCTGTTCAACAAGGGCATCGTCAACGACATCTTCCTGGTCGTGAACAAGACCGCGCCGGACGATCAGATGCCGGAGATCCTGGAATACAAGCAGGAATACACGAACAAGGACGAGATCCGTCCGGGCAAGTTCGACCAGTATGCGGGCAACGGCTTCTTCGACGCGGCGGACATTCCGGCGGTGAACGCGTGCGGACGCTCGGTGCGCATCGGCTTCTTGGAGATGACCGGTGTGCTCGGCAACTCGATGCAGGTGAACGCGCACAACTACGAGCACATCGGCTCGCGTGCGGTGCTGCACTTCGACGAGATGTTCAAGCCATTCGCCAATTTCGACATGGACACGCGCTACAACACGTCGTTCAGCGACTGGTACGGACAATGCTCGAAGTCGGACAACACCTGCATCAGCTACCCCGATCAGAACTCGGTCACGTTCACCGACAACGGGCAGACGCGCACGCTCAAGCCCTTCGATCAAGGTTGCGGGAACGGGCACTTCCCGCCCAACGGTCGCAGCAACTACGACCAAACCAACACCACCACGGTGCTCTCGACTTGCGAGCACTACGGCTTGCACGACGGCGCGAACGGCAAGGACATCCAAACGCCGTACGACGTGCACACCCTCGACCGCTGGAAGGACAAGTACGGCGTCAGCGTGGTGGGCGGCGCCTGGTACATGTACTGGTTCCAAAGCTGGCCCGGCGTGAACAACAAGGCCAAGATGCCCGACGGCACGCCCATGAAAAACTGGTGG